>Ga0169931_10003043_pt1 | contig 26934 bp, 30 predicted proteins | sample Kivu_15m_20L_FD_129675 | JGI IMG/M metagenome (GOLD analysis project Ga0169931, IMG submission 129675) | Freshwater microbial communities from Lake Kivu, Western Province, Rwanda to study Microbial Dark Matter (Phase II) - Kivu_15m_20L... | ecosystem: Environmental > Aquatic > Freshwater > Lake...
AGCGCAGGTAGCTCTCGATCTCGAAATCGATCTCGAAATCGTAGCCCGGCGCCTTGCGGCGCAGCGCCCGGCCGAACTTCTCCATCATGGCGTCGTCCGATAGGTAAGTGATGTGGCCGAGCATGCGCGCGATCCGAAGCCCGCGCTCGGGCACCACGCCCTTCTCGTAATAGTTGCCGCCATGGAAATCCGGGTCGGTCATGATGGCCTGGCGCGCGACTTCGTTGAAGCCGATGTTCTGCGCCGTGAGCCGGGGCGTGCAGGCGATGACGATGGCATGGCGCACCCGCTCGGGGTAGTCGAGCGACCACTGCAGCGCCTGCATGGCGCCGATACTGCCGCCCATCACCGCCGCAAAGCGCTCGATGCCCAGGTGATCGGCCAGGCGCGCCTGCGCCGCCACCCAATCCTCCACCGTCACCACCGGGAAATCCGCGCCCCAGGGCTTCCCGGTGGCCGGGTTGGTCGAGGCCGGCCCGGTGGAGCCGAAGCACGAGCCGATGTAGTTCGAGCCGATGACGAAGAAGCGGTCGGTGTCCAGCGGCTTGCCCGGGCCCACCATGTTGTCCCACCAGCCGATGTTGTCCGGGTCATCGGCATAGCTGCCGGCGACGTGATGCGAGGCGCTGAGGGCGTGGCAGACCAGCACCGCGTTGGAGCGCGCGGCGTTCAGGGTGCCGTAGGTCTCGTAGGCGATCTCGAACTCGGGCAGCACCGCGCCGCTCGAGAGCCTGAGCGGTTCGGTGAAGCGTGCCTTGTGCGCGGCAACGATCAAGCTCGCCCCCAGGTCCCCACAGAACGAAAAACCCGTCCAGCTTTGCGCGAGGACGGGTTCCGGTGGCCGTCTCTTTAGCGGTATTTGTAGAGCGCCCGCAAGCTGAACTTCAAATCGGCGCTTAACCAATATTCTATCACGCGCGAGTACAGAGACTCCTTTGACACGCGCCGCAGCCCGCCTGGTTGAAGCGCCTGCGTGAATTCATGCTTTGGCGCCCCTGCCCTGCGCGATCAAGCGTTCGATATCGGCCTCCGCCAGCCCCGCCTCCCGCAGCACCTCGCGGGTGTGCTCGCCCAGGCGCGGCGCGTGGCGCCGGAACTCGGGAGGCGATTCCGACCACTCGCTGGGGACCGCCATGGAGCGGATGCGGCCCTCGGTCGGGTGCTCCCGCTCCTGGAAGTAGCCGATCGCGGCGAGATGCGGATCGGCGAGGATGTCCTCCAGCGAGTTCATCTTCTGCACTGGAATGTCGGCGGCCTCCAGCGCCGCGATCCAGTCCGCGGTGCTGCGCTTGGCCATCTCCTCGGCGACCATGGCGTAGGCGCCCTGGAAATCGCGACTGCGCGCCTCCTGGGTCGCGTAGCGCGGGTCCTGCTGGAGTTCCGGCCGGCCGATGACGCGGAAGAACGCCTGCCATTGCTTGTCGTTGTAGACCAGCACGCAAACGTAGCCGTCAGTGGTCCGGTATGGGCGGCGCTCTTTCGCCAGCATGCGTCCGTAGCCCGGCGGGGCGACCGGCGGCTGGTAGGTGTGTCCCGCCATGTGCTCGCCCAGGACCGACTGCAGCAGGCTCTCGAACATAGGCACGTCCACGCGCTGGCCCACGCCGGTCTTCTCGCGACGGTACAGCGCCGCGCTGACCGCGTTGGCCAGATGCAGCCCCACCGACCGGTCGGCGATGATCACGGGCGTGTAGCGCGGGGACTCGGCGCCGGCGTGAGCGGCGAGCCAGGGCAATCCGGCGGCGCCCTGGACGAGGTCGTCGTATGCGGCCTTGGCAGCATAGGGGCCGCGCTGGGAATAGCCGAAGCCGCCGGCGTAGATGATCTTCGGGTTGACGGCGCGAACTGCTTCATAGGACAGCCCGAGCCGCGCCATCGCTTGCGGGCGGATGTTGTAGACGAGCACGTCGGCAGTCTTTACCAGCGCGAGGCACGCCGCGCGCGCCGCGGGCTGCTTGAGATCGAGGACGATGGAGCGCTTGTTGCGGTTGGCGTTGAGGAAGATGTGCCCCATGTCCTTCGAGCGCATCGGCGCGTTGTAGCGCATCACGTCGCCCTCGGGGGGCTCCACCTTGACCACGTCGGCGCCGAAGTCGGCCAGGATCTGGGTGGCGTAGGGTCCCATGACCACGGTGGTGAGGTCGAGAACCCGGACGCCGTCGAGGGGGCCGCTCATGGGACGCTGGGACAGGGCACGCTGGGACAGGCCGCGTCTTACTGCGGCTGGATGCCGGCTTCTTTCGCCATGCGTCCCCACTTGGCGATTTCGGACCGGATGAATTCCCCCAGCTGCTGGGGGTTCATCGGCGCGACGTCGGTGCCGAGAGTGGCGAAGCGCGCGACGACATCCGGCCTGGCGAGCGCCGTGGCAGTCGCGCCATGCAGCCGACCCACGATGTCCGCCGGCGTGCCCGCCGGCGCCATGAGGGCGAACCATGCGATGAGTTCGTAGCCCTTGAGCTCCTCCGCGATCGCAGGGACCTCGGGTGCGAGCGGCGAACGCTTCTCGGAGGTCACCGCCAGGCTGCGCAGCTTGCCGCCCTTTTGCTGCGCAAGGGCGTTGGCGAGGTCGGCGAAGGTGAAGCTGATCTGGCCGCCCAGCACGTTGGTGATCGCCTCGGGCAGGCCCTTGAACGGAACGTCCACGAAGTCCACCTTGCCCATGGAACGGATCATCGCTTGCGACACCTGCGAGCCGGCCGAGCCGTAGCCGCCCGAGAGCTTGCCGGGATTGGCCTTGGCGTGGGCGAGGAACTCCTTGAACGTCTTCGCGGGGAAGTCCGCCGACACCATGAGCATGAAGGAAATGGTGCCCAGGCGCGCCACCGGCTGGAAATCCTTCACCGGGTCGTAGCGCAGCTGCTTGAACAGGGCCGGCGCCGCCGCCTGTGGCGTGTTGGTGCTCACCATCAGCGTGTATCCGTCCGGGGCGCTCTTCGCCACGCCCTCGGCGGCAATGGTGCCTTGCGCGCCAGCCTTGTTCTCCACCACCAGAGGCTGTCCCAGCGCGGACTGCAGTTCCTGGCCGATGGCGCGCGCCACCTGGTCGGTGGCGCTGCCGGCGGGGAAGGGCACGACCAGCTTCACCGGCTTGGACGGCCAGGCTTGCGCATGCGCCTGCGCGGCGAACAACGTGGCAACCATCAATAGGACGATTCTCATCTGGACCTCCTCTAGGAATTCAGTTTCGCGAGCAGTTCGCGCGCCCTGGCTGGATCCGACTGGCGCAGCACCCGCTGCGCCAGCGGCTGGGCATCGGCAAGATTGGTGCGCAGCACGCGCTCCTTGATCGCCAGCAGCTGCGCCGGGTGCATGGAAAAGTTGCGCAGGCCGAAGCCGAGCAGCAGGCGCGTCAGGGTCGGCTCGCCCGCCATTTCGCCGCACACCGCCACCGGCGTGCCGGCGCGGTTCGCGGCCTGGATGACGTGCGCGATGAGGTGCAGCACCGCCGGGTGCAGCGGGTCGTACAGGTGGGCAACGGCGTCATCCGTTCGATCGATCGCGAGGGTGTATTGAATGAGGTCGTTGGTGCCCAGCGACAGGAAATCCAGCTTCTTCATGAACATCGGCAGCGCCAGCGCGGCGGCCGGGATTTCGATCATGCCGCCCACCGCCACGCCGGAGTCGTAGGCAAAGCCTTTCTCGTCCAGTTGCTGGCGTGCCTGCTTGACCAGCGCCAGCGCCTGCGCGATCTCGTGGGCGTGCGCCAGCATCGGCAGCAGGATCCGGACGCGGCCGTACGTCGAGGCGCGCAGGATGGCGCGCAACTGGCCCAGGAAGATCTGCGGCTCGGCCAGGCAGTAGCGGATGGCGCGCAGGCCGAGCGCGGGATTGGGCATGTCCAACTGGGCGCCCGCGCCCTCGATCGCCTTGTCCGCGCCGATATCGAGGGTCCGGATCACCACCGGGGCGCCCTCCATGGCGCGGGCGACGTCGCGGTAGGCCTCGAACTGCTCGTCTTCCGAGGGCAGGTCCTTGCGGTTCATGAACAGGAACTCGGTGCGGAACAGGCCGATGCCCATGGCGCCGGCTTCCTTCACGTCCGCGGTGTCCTGCGGCAGCTCGATGTTGGCGAACAACCCCACCGGCGTGCCGTCCAGCGTCGCCGAAGGCGTGCTGCGCAGGCGCTTCAGCTTCTGCCGCTCCAGGCCATGCTGCGACTGGCGCAGGCGGTATTCCGCCAGCACCAGGGGGTCGGGATCCACCACCAGCACGCCCTGGATGCCGTCCACGATCAGGGTGTCGCCTTCGCGGATCATGTCGCGCGCGTGGTGCAGGCCGACGATGGCGGGGATGTCCAGGCTCCTGGCGACGATCGCGGTGTGCGAGGTGACCCCGCCCACGTCGGTGACGAAGGCGCCGAAGCGATGGCGCTTGAAGAGAAGCATGTCAGCCGGGGACAAGTCGTGCGCCACTACGATCATGTCCTTCTCCGCCGAGGGCGGCGGCTCGGGCAGGGCCTGGCCGCCGGCCAGCGCCTTGAGGACGCGTTCCACCGCCTGCTCGATGTCCTGGCGGCGTTCGCGCAGGTAGGCGTCCTCCATGGCTTCGAACTGCTCGGCCAGCTTCTCCATCTGCTGCACCAGCGCCCACTCGGCGTTGCAGCGCCGCTCGCGGATCAGCGCCTTGGGCGCCTGCGAGAGCGAGGAATCCTCGAGGATCATGCGGTGCAGGTTGATGAAGGCGCCGAACTCGCCGGGCGCTTCGCGCGGGATCTGGTTCTCCAGCGCCGACAGTTCCTGCTTGGCGCGCGCGACGGCGGCGTCGAAGCGGAAGATTTCTGCCTGCACGGCGCCTTCGGGCACTTCGTAGTGCGCCACTTCCATCCGCGCGCTCGAGACCAGGTGCGCCTGCCCGATGCTGATGCCCGCCGAGACCGGCGCGCCGTGCAGGACGAAATTCATGGCCCCGGGAACGCGGCGGCGTTCACTCGCCCTCGTCGAACTTGTCGGCGATCAGCTTGCGCAGCGCGGCCAGCGCCTCGGCCTCGCCCTCGCCGGTGGCCTTAATGGTGACACGCGAGCCCTTGCCGGCGGCGAGCATCATCACGCCCATGATGCTCTTCGCGTTCACCCGCCGGCCGTTGCGCTCCAGCCAGACCTCGCAGGCGTAGGCGCTCGCGGTCTGCGTCAGCTTCGCCGAGGCGCGGGCGTGCAGCCCGAGCTTGTTGACGATCTCGACTTCAATGCTTGCCATTGCAGCAGTCCCGGGTCATGTGCAGCACGCCCTCGCTGCCTCCCGACAGCGCCTTTTCCACCATCACCGCCAGGCCCTTCTCGCGGTAGGTGAGCGCGCGCACCAGCATCGGCAGATTGACCCCGGCGATGCCCTCGATGCGGTTGGGCTCGAGCAGCTTCAGGGCGATATTGCCGGGCGTGGCGCCGTAGATGTCGGTGAGCACCAGCACGCCCTCGCCGTCGTCCAGCTCGCGTACCAGGCGCTGTGCCTGGACGAGCATCGCTTCGGGGTCGTCGCGCACCGTGACCCCGATCTGGTGCACGCGCGGCGCGCGCTTGCCCAGCACGTGGCAGGCGGACTGGATCAGCGCCTCGCCGAAGGCGCCATGGGCAACGATGAGAACGCCGATCATGCCGCAGCCTTCACCCTCGCCTCCAGCGCGGCGATGAATTGTCCCGACACGTCATGCCCGGTCTGGTCCTGGATCTCGCGAAAGCACGTCGGGCTGGTGACGTTCACTTCGGTGAGGTAATCGCCGATCACGTCCAGCCCCACCAGCAGCAGGCCGCGCGCCGCCAGCGCCGGGGCCACCGCCTCGGCGATGGCGCGGTCGCGCGCCGACAACGGCTGCGCCACGCCGCGGCCGCCGGCGGCGAGGTTGGCGCGCGTCTCGCCGGGCTTGGCGATACGCGCCAGCGAAAACGGGACTACCGCGCCGTCGATGAGCAGGATGCGCTTGTCGCCGGCGGCGATCTCGGGGATGTAGCGCTGCGCCATCACCGAGCGCGTCCCGCCCTGCGCCATCACTTCCATGATGGCGTTGCGGTTCGGATCGCCGCCGCGGACACGGAAGATGCTCTCCCCACCCATGGAATCGAGGCGCTTGAGGATGACGTCGTGCTGCTGGTCGATGAAGGCCTGCAGCTGGTCCGGCTCGCGCGCCACCATGGTGGGTGCGATCAGGTCGGGAAACTCGAGGATGCCGATCTTCTCGTTGGCATCGCGCACCGCCGCAGGACGGTTGTACACCGGCACGCCTTCCCGTTCCGCAATGGACAGCAGCCAGGTGCTGGTAACGTACTCCAGGTCGAACGGGGGGTCCTTGCGCATCAGCACCGCATCGAAGCGGGTGAGCGCGCCTTCCTGCGCATCCTCGGCGCTGTACCAGTCCGCGTCGTCATTGGTGAGCGAGATGCGGGCGGCGCGCGCGCGCACTGCGCCGGCCTCGAAGCGCAGGCTGTCGGTGCCGCAGACATGGACCGCGTGGCCGCGCGCCTGCGCCGCGCGCATCATCGCCACCGTGGTGTCCTTGTAGGCGTGCAGCGACGCCGGCGGGTCGATGATGAAAAGAAACTTCACGCGGTCGGCGCGGTGCGCTCCAGCTCCAGCGCGGCGCCCGCTGCGGCCAGCCGGCCGACCACGCCGTAGGCGTAGAAGCGGTTGGGCGGCGCATCGCACGAAGCATGCGGGTCGGGCAGGGTGCAGGAGTCGGCGAAGGCGAGCGGCACGAAGTGCATCCCGGGCGCGTTCAGGTTGTCCTCGGCGCCGCGCGCGCCGTGCACCCGGTAGAAGCCACCGATGACGCGCTGGCCGATCATGTAGACCACCGGCTCGGCGACCTTCTCCTCGATGCGCTCCACGGTGTGCACGCCCTCCTGGATGATGACGTTACTCACCACCAGGCCTTCCTTCACCACCGCCATCTTGTTGCGCTGCTTGCGGTTGAGGTCGCGCACCTCGGAGGCGTCGCGCACCATCATCACGCCCATGCCGTAGGTGCCGGCGTCGGCCTTGACCGCGACGTAGGGCGTGTCCTGGATGCCGTATTCCAGGAACTTGATGCGGATTTTCTCCAGCAGCATGGACACGTTGGAGGCCAGGCACTCCTCGCCGGCGCGCGCCTGGAAGTCGATTTCCCCGCACTGCGCGTGGTAGGGATTGATCAGCCAGGGATCGATCTTCAGCAGCTGCGCGAAATCCGCGGCGACATCGTCGTAGGCATGGAAATGCCGCGATTTGGTGCGCACCGCCCAGCCCGCGTGCAGCGGCGGCAGCAGCACCTGGTCGGCCAGGCCGCGCAGGATCTCCGGTATGCCGGACGACAGGTCGTTGTTGAGCAGGATGGCGCAAGGGTCGAAGCCCTCCAGCCCGAGCCGCGCGCCGCTGCGCTTGAGCGGCTCGATGAGCAGCTTCTTCCCGGTCGCGGTCTCCAGCTCGGTGGGCGCGGTGATCTCCGGGTTGAGGCTGCCCAGGCGCACCTCCAGCCCGGTCTGGCGCAGGATGGTCGCCAGCACCGCGACATTCTCCAGGTACCAGCGGTTGCGGGTGTGGTTCTCCGGGATGAGCAGTAGGTTCCTCGCCTCGGGGCACAGGCGCTCGACGAGCGAGGTCGCGGCCTGCACCGAGAGCGGGATGAAGGCCGCGTTCAGGTTGTTGAAGCCGCCCGGGAAGAGATTGGTGTCCACCGGCGCCAGCTTGAAGCCGGAATTGCGCAGGTCCACCGAGGTGTAGAACGGAGACTCATGCGCCTGCCAGCGCAGGCGGAACCAGTGCTCGATGGCGCTGGAGCCCTGCAGGATCCGCTGCTCTAGCTCGAGCAGCGGGCCGTGCAGGGCGGTGGTGAGATGCGGAACCAAGCCCGGGCTTACTACTTCTTGGCGGCGGGCTTGGCGGCGCCTTTGTCCGGCGCGGCTGCGGGCTCCTTCAGGTTGCCGCCAGCCTGGTTGGCCATGTGGATGATGGCGCGCGTAAGTTCCAGGTCGGTCGCATCCGCGGCGCCCGCACGCGGCGGCATGGCACCCTTGCCGGCGATCACGGCCTTCAGCATCTCGGGCAGGCCGCGCTTGATGGCCGGCGCCCAGGCGGCCTTGTCGCCGAGCTTCGGCGCGTTGGCAACACCTGCTGTGTGACAGGCGGCGCAGACCGTCTTCACCAATTCCTCACCGCTGCGCTGGGTTGCGCCGGCAGCCGGGCCGGCGGCGCCGAACTCGACCTTGCCCACTGGCTGGATGCGGGCGGCGACCGCCTCCGGGGTCATGGCGCCGGGATCGGCCTTGGGCTTGTTCAGCACCAGCTGCACGAGCATGATGATGCCGAAGATCGGCACCACGAACGACAGCACCACGACCGTGATCAGCTGCTGCGGCGTCTTGATGAAGGAGGAATGCTCGTCGTTCTCGGCCATGCGGTCGTCCCCTGGGTGCGGATGCGGTAAAATACTGATTTTAGCGCGAATCCCATCGGGATCACCCCGCCGGTCAGCGCAGCGCCCGTAGCTCAGCGGATCAGAGTATTGGCCTCCGAAGCCAAGGGTCGTGGGTTCGAATCCCGCCGGGCGCGCCACTCTTGCAGAGACCCCGCCACACGATCGCGGGCCGCGCGGCGCGGGTATTGATCACTTCACCGGCAACGCCCCTACATACCGGTCCGCCAGCGCGATCCACCGCTTGAGGGCGGCCCCCTTGCAGGCGCGGGGATCCACTCACACGAAGCCCTCGAACAAGGGATAAGGATTTCCTTCCCTTCCGCGCCGCAAAAAGCTAGCGTCTGGGGTCGGTTCCGGGCGGGCAGGCACCGCTTGGGTGCCGCAATCGGTCACGCTCACGGCGTCGAGGGGGCTCGCGCAATTTGGCGCTATGGCAAATAGTAGTGGAAGCAGTCGCTCGCGCGCGAGCACGGAGTCGGCTTCGATCGACTGTTCGTCCTCAACAACATGCCGATCTCGCGGTTTCTCGAATGGCTGATCGAGGGCGGCAACTTCGAGGCCTACATGCAGCGCCCCGTGCAGGCCTTCAATTCGGCGGCGGTCGACGGCCTGATGTGCCGAAACACCCTGTCGATTGGCTGGGACGGGCGCCCCTAAGATGACGACTTCAACCAGATGCTCGACCTCGGAATGGCGACGACTGCCGGCGCGCATATCTCCTCCTTCTCGGAGGCGGCATGGCTCGCGCGTCGGATCGTGACGGCCCGCCACTGCTTCGGCTGCACGGCTGGCGTAGGCAGCCCCTGCGGCGGGCAGACTGCATGACCGGGTGTTTCTCACGGAGCATCCATGCCGTTGAGCCGCCAGTCGTATTCGTAGCGGTCGACTTTCAGACCACGAGCGATCGCGGCCCGGCGCTCGGCGTCGGCGAACTGCGCGATGTGCGCGAGCACGTGGCGCTCGCTGCCGCCGAAGTCGCGGCGGTACCACTTGAAGATGCCGGAGAGCACCAGTCGTTCGCTCTCGATCGCCACGCCACGCCGACTGTTGACGAAGTTGCATGCGGCCTCGTCGAGGTCGTGGTCGAGCGTGGTGCCCGTGAATGGCCTCGTGCGCAGGTTCGGACAGCCGATGGAGCCGCAGTTGATCGCATAGTGCAGCCGCGGGTCCTTGAAGGTACCGCGCAGAATCGTGTGCTCGATGTCGTCGAGGGATAGCGCGATGCCGCCCACGACGGCGAGCTTGGCCTTCCACGGGCCGCCCGTGACCGATGCGACGAGCGAGCCACCGAGGCTGATGGCGCGGATCGAGGCGACGGGGTAGTGCTCGGCCACCACCTTCACTGTCAGCGCATTGTAGAGGTTGCACCAGAAGGCGAACTGCTCGGCACGGCCGAGCGTGGCGATGTCGGTACCTCCGAGCAATTGCACGTAGTCGGCGAGCGCCTTGGCATCGGCCTGGAAGCCCCGGTAGTCGACGTGATTGAGGCCGTCGGCGGACGGGCGTACATACCTCTCCAGCAGGTGCTGCCAGCCGCTGTTGTCGATGGTGCCACCGCCGAGGCCCTCGAGCGCCGGTGTAAAGTGCCGCTGCAGTTCCTCGCTCATCCGCTCCGATCCCGACTACTTTGCAACTCTTCTGCCGAGCATACAGCGAAAGGCCGCTTGCGATGACTCTTTCGATGCACCCGGACGGCAAGGCGCTGCTGGAGCGGCTGAATATCAGGCTTGCGGAGAACGGTCGCTACGAGATTGTCATTCCGCCCGAGACCAACATTGCCAGCGACACGGTCGGTCGCCACGCTCGTGGGCCACGCGCGAGCAGGTCGGCGCTGGTGTTCGAGGACGACGCTGGCTCCGTGACGACGCGGAGCTATGCCGATCTTGACGAAGCCTCGCGCCGACTCGCGTCGGCTCTTGCGAGCCTTGGCGTCGGGCGCGGAGATCGAGTCGGGGTGCATCTCGGCCAACGCGTCGAGGCGGCGGTCGCACACCTTGCGGTGTACCGCCTCGGTGCGATCGTCGTGACCGTCTCGCAGCTCTACGGCGCTGACACCGTGCGCCTCATCCTAGCCGACAGCGGCACCAAGCTGCTGCTGACCGAGGATCGCTCCTGGGAACCGCTCCGGCACCTCCGGACCGGCCTGCCGGCATTGGGGCATGTCGTGATCGCCGGTAGCGCCGCCAAGGGTGAACTGTCATTCGCCGAGCTGCAGGCGGGCGGCAGCCCCGACCACGTCGCGGTCACGACGCGGGCCGAGGATCCGGCGCTCCTAATCTACAGCTCGGGCTCGACCGGCCTGCCGAAAGGCGTACTGCACGCGCATCGCGTGCTCTGGGCCTACAACGTCTCGACTTCGCTCTTCTACAACCTGGAGGTCGAGGAGCCCGACCTCGTGTTCTGGACGCCTGCGGACTGGGCCTGGGTCGGCGGCTGGAACGACACCGTGCTGCCGGCCTGGTTCCACGGCCACGCAATGGTCGCGAGCCAGCACCGCTTCGAGGCCGAATGGGCCTACGCCTTCATGGCCCGGCACGGCGTCACGCACAGCTTCATGACACCGACAGCATTGAAGCGCCTCGCCCAGGTCGACGCGCCGAGGCAGCGCTGGCCTGACCTGAAGCTGCGGACAGTGTGGACCGGTGGCGAGCCGTTGCCGGGCGAGACGCTGCGCTGGCTGACAGTGGTGCTGGACGTCGCCTGCAACGAGGGCTATGGGCTGACCGAGGTCAACCACATGATCGGCAACTGCGCGCGCCTCCGGCCCGCCAAGCCTGGCTCCATGGGCTTCGAGCTGCCGGGGCACTGGGCCCACCTCGTCGACGAGAGCGGCAACGAGGTGCCCGAGGGCGAGCCGGGCGAGGTCGTCACACGCGAGCAATGCTCGACGCTCTTTCGTGGTTACTGGGGCCGGCCCGATCTCACCGCCGAAATGCGGCTCGGGCCCTGGGTGCGCACGCGCGATCTCGCGGTCAAGGACGCCGACGGCTACTACTTCTATCGCGGTCGCACCGACGACCTGATCAAGAGCGCGGGTTTTCGCATCGGTCCGGCCGAAATCGAGGACTGCCTCGCGAGCCACCCCGAGGTCGCGGACTGTGGCGTCATCGGAGTGCCCGATCCGGCACGAGGACAGGTTGTGAAGGCCTTCGTTCTGCCGCGGCGCGTGCCGGCGGATGCGGCTGCCCTCACCGCGGATCTGCAAAGCCACGTCAGGGCAAAGCTCGGCGGCTACAAGGTCCCCCGCGAGATCGAGTTCGTGACGAAATTGCCGGTGACGACATCCGGCAAGGTCTCGCGAAAGGAGCTTCGCGCGGGAGACGCCCAACAACGGCAGGCAAAGGAATAGCCAGCCAGCAGTACGGGGAACGAGTGCTCGACGCACGGCTCAGACCGCTCATCGATCCACCGCTCGACCGGACGGCTCGTTGGCCCGTCCGGAAAGGCGTCACGGCTGACAGCATGAAGGACAAGAATTTCCTTCCCTTCCGCGCCGCACAAAGCGAGCGTCTGGGGTCGGTTCCGGGCGGACAGGCACCACTTGGGTGCCGCAATCGGTCACGCTCACGGCGTCGAGGGGGCTCGCGGAACTGGCGTTATGGCAAATACATGGCTACACGATCCCAGGCCGCGCGGCCGGGTTTTCGATTACTTCGCCGGCAACGCCCCTAAGTACCGGTCCGCCAGGGCGATCCAGCGCTTGAGCGCGGCCCCCTTGCAAGCGCCGGGGTCCACCCACACGAGGCCCTCGAACACCTTGCCGCGGATCGTCATCTCGCTCGCCCCCTTGCGCTTCAGCGCCCCGGCATGGGCCGCCTTCCCCACTCGGAACATATAGCCCGGGCCGCCGCTGCCGCAGAGCATGTTTCCGCGCAGTAGGAAGCACACTCCGCCGAACATCCGCCTTTCCTTGACGCCGCGCCGGCCGGCCAGCGTGGTGCGCAGGACAGCGGCGAGTGCCTGCGGGTCATGGTCCTTGGCCCAGGCGCTCACTGCGGCGCGGTCTCCTTCCAGCTCGCGCGTTCCTTCATGCCTGCATGGGCGCGCATCAGCTTCGGATATCCGGGCAGCATGGCCTTCGACCCCGCAAACATCTCGAGATATCCCACGATGGGCGCGAGGAAGAAATCCGCGAGCGTCGGGTTCTGTCCCGCGAGGAAGGGACGCGTGTAGGCCGCCTCCAGGATCGCCAGTTGCCCGGGCAGTTCCTTCACCGCCGCGTCGATGACGGCGCGGTCAGGCGTTCCGCCCGGGCCTTTCGGGAACGCGTATTGCAGGACGTAGCGCCGGACCGCGACGCCGTCCACGTAGGCGTTGATCGCGCTCACCCACTGCTCGCAGATCGCACGGTCGCGCAGGTTCTGCGGCAGCAGCGTCGGCCCCGGGAACGCCTCCTCCACATAGCGCAGGATGGCACTGGACTCGAAGAGCGCCACATCGCCGTCGCGGAACGCCGGGACCCGGCCATACGGATGCACGGCAAGGATGTCCGGTGTGTGCGGCGCTGACGGCTGCAGCGTGTACTTGAGGCCCTTCTTTGCGAGGCCCATGCGGACCGTGCGCACGTAGGTGCTGCGCGGGTTGCCCAGCACCGTCACGCTCGCCACAGTGCCGCGCGGGTCCACGAGGTCCGTTAGGCGGCTGAGGGTGGAGCCCCAGCCCTGGCGGTGCGAATCGCACATCCCGGCGTCCGGGAACCCGCTCTGGTGCATGCGGATGAGCGTGCCGCCGTCGCGCTATTGCAGCGTCACGGTGATGAGGGTCTCCACGTTGGGCATGCCCTCGCCCACCCACTGCCAGGTGTAGACGAGGCGCTCCGGGCGCACGAGTTCCCGGTACTTGGTCTTTGCGGTGTACTGGCTGCCGTCTCCGGCGCGCATCACGATCGTGAATCCGCCGCCCACGCGCACGTCCGCCTCCACGGTGGAGGTCATTCCGCGCGGGCACATCCATTCGCGCATGGCCTCCGGCCTGACGAATGCGTCCCATATCTTCTCGTGTGGCGCCCGCACATGCCGCTCGATGTCCAGCTCGAACTGCGGTTCCCGGTTCATTTGCGTTCCTCCCTTTCAACGTAGTCCACAAGGCGATCCAGGCTCTCTTCCCAGTAGCGCCGGTAGCGCTCCAGCCATCCGTACGCCGCGCGCAAGGGGCGCCCCTTCAAGCGGCACAGCCGCCACTGGGCATCCACCTCGCGCTCGATAAGCCCCGCGCGCTCCAGAACCTTGAGATGCCGCGACACCGCTGGCAGCGAGATATCGAACGGCTTCGCGAGGTCACCCACCGTCGCCTCGCCCCGCCCCCCAGGGGTGCAACTGCAACTAGCCCTTTCGCGGTATAGTTCTAGAGCATGGATCGCAGATCGCTAATCAAGGCAAGCGCTGCGCTGAGCCTTGCACCCGCTTTTTCGTCCTTCGCCCACGACCTGGCGGCTTCCTGGCCGAACAGGACCGTGCGGCTCATCATCCCGTTCACCCCGGGCGGCAGCACGGATTTTCAGGGACGCATCCTGTGCGAGTGGCTCGGCCGCCACTTCGGACAGCAGTTCGTCATCGACCACAAGCCCGGCGCTGGCTCGAACATCGGCGTCGCCGAGCTCGCGCGCAGCGCGCCCGACGGCTACACGCTGGGCTGGATCACGGTGGCCTCGCACGCGATCAACCCGACGCTGTACGTTAAGCTGCCCTTCGACCACATCCGGGATTTCGCGCCGGTGTCGATGGCCGGCACCTTCCCCAACCTGCTCGTGGTCAACAACAACTTCCCGGTCAAGTCGGTGCCGGAGCTGATCGCCTATCTCAAGGCGAACCCGTCGAAGGCCGCCTTCGCCTCCTCGGGGCAGGGCACCTCGCTACACCTTTCCGGCGAGATGTTCAAGGTGATGACCGGCACCGACATGCTGCACGTGCCCTACAAGGGCGGGGGACCGGCCATCGCCGATGTGATCTCGGGCGTGACGCAGATGACCTTCGGCAACATGCCCACCGTGCTGCCGCACGCGCGAGCCGGGCGCGTGCGTGCGGTCGCCGTCACCTCGGCCGAGCGCTGGTTCACCGCGCCGGAGATTCCCGCCATCGCCGAGACCGTGCCCGGCTTCGTCGCCATGTCCTGGCACGGCGTCGCGTTCCCGGCCGGGACGCACCCGTCCATCGTCAACAAGCTCTCGGGCGCGATCCAGCGCGCCATGGCGAGCGACGAGATCCGGGACAAGTACGCAACCGGCGGCTCAAAGGCGACGGCGATGACGCCCGAGCAGTTCGCCAGCTACATCAGGGAAGACACCGCGCGCTGGGCGCCGGTGATCAAGGCCTCCGGCGCTAAAGTCGAGTAAGGTTCTCGCGCGTCGGCTTCAGCTCGCCGCGCTCGACCCTGGTCACGATCTCCGTCAGCCTGGCGTGGCTGTGCGCCGCGACGCCGATTTCCTTTCCCTTGCGCGCGATGACGCCGTTCATGTTGTCGATCTCGGTGCGCCGGCCCTTGAGGATGTCCTGCGCCATCGACGGACGCTGGATGTCCTCGCGCGGATTGGCCTGCTTCGGGATGATCGCGTGCTCGACTTCCTCGAGCGCGGCGGCGTCGCCTTCGTTCGCCAGCGCATAGCGCTCGGGATCCAGGCCCTTCATCCTCTCCAGCTGGTAGCCGAGTGCCTGGCCGACGCGGATCGCTTCGCCGGCGAGCTTGATCTGGAAGTGGCGGATCCCTTCGTCCCGCAAGCAGGCCGATGAGGTCAGCCCGGTCGCCGCAGTGACCCCATTCCCCATGCCGTTCTGCACCAGCTTGGTCCAGCGCTCGCCCCAGAGGTTGCTGGTGGCCTTCGCGCTGTCGATGCCGCTGAACCACTCCACCAATTCCTCGACGCGCCTGGAGATCCGCCCGTGCGGCTCGCCGATGCGGAATACCGTGTGCTTGTCGCCGCCCTTGGACATCGTCCTGCGGATGCGCCCAGCCTCGTGGAGGTCCACCGAGATCAGCGAGGCAATCACGCCTACGGTGCGCCCCCAGCCGACGATGCCGGCAATGGTTTCCTCGTTGAGGCAGTTCTGCAGCGACACCACGTAGCCCTCGGGTGCCAGGTGCGGCGCAATGAGGTGCGTAGCCCAGGCGGTGTCGTAGGACTTCATCGCTACCATCGCGACGTCGAACGGCCGCCGGTTGCCCTGCAGCTCGGTGAGGTGCAGGATCTGCGCCCGGGTCACGACGCAGCGCTCGGCCGAGGTCATGCCATCCAGTTCGAGTCCGCGGGCGCGAATCGCTTCCACGTTCCCCGGCCAGGGGTCGATGAAGGTGACATCCTGCCCGAGCTGCGCCAGCCAGCCGCCGACATAGCCGCCCAGCGCGCCAGCGCCCACGATCGCGATGCGTTTTCCCATTGCCTCATAATATCCCGCGATGAACGCGCGCCAGAACCGCTACCGGACCCTGACGGTTGCGCCGCTCGCGGGCGCGCTCGGCGCCGAGGTGTGCGGCGTGATGCTGAAGTCGCTCGAGGATGAGGCTGCATGGGCCGAAATCCGGCGCACCTTCGCCGAGTACTCAGTGCTGGTGTTCCGCGACCAGGGCATCGAGCCTGCCGACCAGATGAGGATCGGTGCGCGCTTCGGCCCGCCATGCCACTACCCGTTCGTCACTGGCATGGATGGCTTTCCGTTCATCTTCGAGGTGGTGAAGGAGGCGGCGGAGAGGGTCAATTTCGGCGGCAACTGGCACTCGGACACCGCCTACCTGGAGCAGCCGCCGCTCGCGACCTTGCTCTACGCCGTGGAGACTCCGGCGTACGGCGGCGACACGCTGTTTACCAATACGCGCGCTGCCTACGAAGCGCTATCCGAAGGCATGCGCAAGTTGCTCGATGGCATGGTGGGCATCAACAGCGCGGGGCTCAAGCACAGCGGCGGCCGCAGCGGCCTGCACAAGGGCATCTCCGGCATGAGGGTGCACGACACCGACACCGCAGCGCAATACGAAGCCGAGCACCCTGTCGCGCGCACGCATCCGGAAACCGGCTGCAAGGCGCTCTATCTCTCGCGCAGCCACACCATCCGCCTCAAGGGCCTGACCGAGGAGGAGAGCCGGCCGCTGATCGACTACCTGCAGGCGCACCAGGTGCGGCCGGAGTTCACCTGCCGCGTGCGCTGGGCGCCCGGCACGCTTACGGTCTGGGACAACCGCTGCACGCAGCACAGCGCGGTCAACGACTACCACGGCCATCGCCGCCACATGCGGCGCCTGACCGTCGGCGCTCAGACCCCGAAGTAAGACCCGGCCCGGATCTGCATCTTGCGGGCAGCGCTGCCGGCGAGGGCGAGCGCGCGGGATAAGGATTTCCGAGCCTTCGGCGCCGATCAGGCGCCGCCGGCGGTGATCGTGCGGTGCATCCACGCCGCGGCCTGCGCAACGCCGCCGAAGCTGAAGAGGTGCACGCCGACCACGTTGCAGGCGGCGTGGCTGGCGCAGTAGCGCGCGATCGCGGCCACCTGCTCCGAGGGATCCGTGTGCGTGACCAGCTTCACCGCGCCGAAGCCCTGCGTGTGCAGCGCGCGCAGCGAGGCGCTGACGCCGCAGCGCTGCGCGTAGCGCAGGAGCTTCACCGGGTCGGTCGGCCCGGCGAGGCCGACGTAGACCGGCACCGAGGGCGCGTGGCGCGCGAGCTCGGTGCAGTACTCGATCACGCGGCCGGGCGAGAACGAGAACTGGGTGAGCACGTACGCGCTCAGGCCCTGCTCGCGCGCGAGCGTGAGCTGGGTCTCCAGCGCTCGCGCCAGCACTGCGTGCGGGATGGACGGGTGGCCCTCGGGATAGCCCGGCAGGCCAATCTCGCGGATGCCGGCCTCGCCGAGCGTGCCATCGGATCGACGTCCTTGCCCTCAGGGGGCGCCAACTCAACCTCTGGCGGCGCAGGTGCGCCATGGTGTTCCAGCAGTTCAACCTGGTGTCCCGCCTCGACGTTCTCACCAACGTGCTGATGGGCCGGTTGAGCTACCAGCAGGCGCACGGCTTTACCCAGGACGACACCTGGGACATCGCCTCGATCGCCGTGTTTTTCGCGATGTCCAACCGGCTCGCCAACTCGGCGAGCACGCGGCCCAATGACGAGTTCTACCTGATGGGGCGGGTGCCGAAGGCGAAGTAGGGCGGCACCGCCCGATGGCGCGCATCGAGCAGGCCGCGCGCGAGCGAAGCGTTGCCGGACCGCCGCGCGGCATCCGCAAGCAGCAGCGTGAACAGGTCGCGCTGGGCGTGGCTGCCGCCAATGCGCCAGAGTTGCTGCACCACGGGCTCCAGCTTGCGCACCACCTCTGCCGGTTTTTCTGCCCGCCAGGCCACCATCGCCTCGCACAGCGCACGCCCCACCGCATCGTGGACGCGCGCCGTGGTGCCGCGCGCCGCGCGCTTTGGTCGTTCGCCGGTCGCGAGTGCGTAGTGCGCGTCCACGAACGTCAGCACCGAGCCGCCAGACTGCTCCCGCACCACCTCCGCCGCGGCATGCCAGCGTGCGCCCACGTCCGCTCCGCCAAGTTCCAGTCGCGCAAGCAGGGAGATGTCGTTGCAAAGGGACAGGTTCTCGCTGGAACCGTCGGCCCAGACGCGCTCGTCGTAGAGCCGCAGCGCGTCTTCAATCCGGCCTTCGTCCCAATGTATCAGCGCGAGGTGCCACCACAGATGGTGGCGGAAAAAGTTGCTGCCCTCGCAGGCCGGCGCATGCTCGCCGAGCCAGCGCACGCCCTCGGCGGCGCGGTCCTGCATCTCCATCACGTGCGCCACCGCGTGCACCGCCCAGGGGTCGGCCGGGTTGAGCTCGGTTGCGCGGCGCCCCTGGCGCTCGGCGCTGGCGTAGTCGCCGGACTCCTCCAGCCCGAAGGCGTGCAGCGCGAGCAGGTGGCCGTAGCCGGGCATGTCCGGATCCCAATGCGCCAGTGCGCGCGCCGGGCCATCGCGCACGTTCGCCGCATCGCCGAGGTAGAAGTACAGGTAGTTGGCGATCTTGAGCGCGAGATAGTCGCGTGGATGGTCATGGAGGATGGCACCGAGCATCGCGGCCGCGCGATCGAGCTCTCCCTCGCACCAGGCGCCCAGGGCCGCGAGATGTGCCTGCTCCCGCGAGGTCATCGGCGTGTTCGCCGCGGTGGCGTGCGCCGCGCGCGCCGCCGGCACCAGGTGCGGCTGGCCCATGAGATGCATGAAGTAGCCCTGCAGGATGTTCGCCATCGGCATCGCCGGGTCCGCCTGCAGGGCGCGCTTGAGCGGCACGCCGGGCTGGCGCGAGAAGCCGACGAAGGCCCACACGGTGTCGTCGAAAGCGCGCGCCGCCTCGCTGCTGGCGGCGGTAAGGATCAGGCCTAGGCGGTCGCGATGGGCGGGCGCTGCCGCCATGCCCCGGTCTCCTGCTCGAAGGCGTGCGCCAGTTGCAACACGCCGAAATCGTCGCGGTAGCGCCCGACGATCTGCAGGCCCACCGGCAGCGGCGCGGCGTCGGCGGTGAAGCCGGCAGGCACCGAGATCGCCGGATGGCTGGTGATGGTGATGTAGTAGCAGCTCTTCATCCAGTCGAGGTAATTGCCCAGTTTCGCGCCCGCGATCCGCGTCGGGTACGGCAGATCGGCGGGAAACGGGGGCAGCTGGTTCACCGGCCCCAGGAGGAACGCATAGTGTTCGAGAAAGCCGCGCATGCGCTGGAAGAGTTCGCTGCGCAGGCACTCCGCCCGGCCGATGCGCGCTCCGTCCAGCGCGAGGCCCTGCTCGATGTTCCAGATCACGGTGTCCTTGAGCAGCTTGCGATGGGTCTTCAGCAGTGGCGCGAAGCGTTGCGCGAAGGACACGGCGCGCAGGGTCTCGAAGGCTTCGGTGGCCCCCGAGAAATCGGGGCAGGCATCCTCGACGATGCAGCCCAGGTCCTCGAACACCTTGCGCTGCCGGTCGAGCACCGCGTTGACCTGCGGATCCATGGGCAGGCCGCCGAAATCCCGCGTCCAGGCGATGCGGAGTTTGCGGAAATCCCGTTTCAGCGGCCGCGCAAATAGCGCGCCAGGCTCGGGTTGGGCGATCGGCGTGCGCGCATCCGGGCCCGTCATCGCGGCAAACAGGAACGCCGTGTCCGCCACAGTGCGCGCGACCGGTCCGAGCACGGGCAGCGTGTCCCAGCCGTTTGCGGCCGGGAAGTAAGGCACGCGCCCCGGTGTCGGCCGGAATCCGACGATGTTGCAGTAGTTGCCCGGATTGCGCAGGCTCGCGGCGAGGTCGGAGCCGTCCGCGAAGGGCAACATCCCGCAGGCCACAGCTACCGCGGCGCCGCCCGAGGAGCCGCCGGAGGTCTTGGACAGGTCGTAGGGATTCAGCGTTGTGCCGAAGACGCGGTTGAAGGTCTGGCTGCCGGCGCCAAATTCCGGCGTGTTGGTCTTGCCCAGGGTGATCGCGCCCGCGGCCTGGAGTCGATCCACGATCGCGGCGTTCGCCGCAGGCACGTTGTCGCGGTAGACCAGGGACCCGAGCGTGGTCCGGATGCCCTTGGTCACCACGAGGTCCTTGTAGGCGATGGGCAGGCCGGCGAGCGGGGGAACCACTGCGCCTTTGCTTGCCAGCCGGCGGTCCAGCGCCTTGGCCGCCTGCAGCGCCTGCTCGGGCAGGAAGGTGACCAGGGCGTTCACCCTCGGATTGACGCGTTCCACCTGCGCGATGAACGCGCGCATGACTTCGGTGACGGAGAGCTTGCGCGCGCGAATCAGCGCCGCGAGCCGGCGAGCGGGGGTGTAGTGGAGGTCCATGGCGCGAGTCTAGCGCGACCGGCTACATCAGGACGATGTCGTACTGCTCCTGGGTATAGGAGGTCTCCACCTGCATGGACACCGGCCGGCCGATGAAATCGGTCAGCATGGCCAGCGATCCGGACTCGTCCTCGAGGAACAGGTCGCACACCGGCTGCGAGGCGAGCACGCGCAGTTCCTTGGCGGGGAAGGCGCGCGCCTCGCGCAGCACCTCGCGCAGGATCTCGTAGCAGACCGTGCGCGCGGTCTTTACCTCGCCGCGCCCGTCGCACACCGGGCAGGGCTCGCACAACACATGTGCGAGCGACTCGCGCGTGCGCTTGCGCGTCATTTCCACGAGCCCCGATGCGGTGAAGCCGCTCACCGTCATCCGCGTGCAGTCGCGGGCAAGCGCCCGCTTGAACTCCTCCAGCACCGCGGCGCGGTGCTCCACCGATTGCATGTCGATGAAGTCGACGATGATGATGCCCCCCAGGTTGCGCAGCCGCAGCTGGCGCGCGATCGCCTGTGCCGCTTCCAGGTTGGTCTTGAACACGGTGTCGTCGAACGTGCGGCTGCCGACGAAGCCGCCGGTGTTGACGTCGATCGTGGTCATGGCCTCGGTCTGGTCGATCACCAGCGTGCCGCCCGACTTGAGGTCGACGCGCCGGGACAGCGCCTTCTCGATCTCGGGCTCGACGTTGTACAGGTCGAACAGCGGCCGCTCGCCGGTGTAATGCTCCAGCCTGGCGCGCAGCGCCGGCATGTAGGCCCCGGCGAAGGCGGCGAGCTTCTGGAAGTCCTCGCGCGAATCCACGCGCACCACCGCCACCCCGTCGGTGGTCATGTCGCGCAGCACACGCTGCGCAAGCGACAGGTCCTGGTACAGCAGCGAGGGCGGCGCGGCGCCCAGCGAGCGCGAGTGGATGTCGCGCCACAGGCTGCGCAGGTAGGCGATGTCGGCGCGCAGCTCTTCGTCGCTCGCGCCCTCGGCCAGGGTGCGCAGGATGAAGCCGCCCTTCTCCTCCGCCGGCAGCAGCCCTTTCAGCCGCTCGCGCAGCTGCTGGCGGCCGGACTCTTCCTCGATGCGCTGCGAAACGCCGATGTGCCCATGGTCATGGGAAGAGACGGAAGGCAGGTGCACCAGCATCCGCCCGGCCAGGGAGATCTGCGTGGAGAGGCGCGCGCCCTTGCTGCCGATCGGGTCCTTCAGCACCTGCACCAGCAGGGGCTGGCCTTCGGCCAGCATCTTCTCGATCGGCTTGGGGCCCGCGCCGCCGGCGCCGCGTTCCTGCAGCTGCCGGCGGTGCTCGAACAGGTCCGCCACGTGCAGGAACGCTGCGCGCTCCAGCCCGATCTCGACGAACGCCGATTGCATCCCGGGCAGCACCCGCGCCACCGTGCCCATGTAGAGGTTGCCCACGAGCCCGCGGTTCGCCGCGCGCTCGACTAGGAGCTCCTGCACATGGCCGGCACCCAGCACCGCCACGCGGGTCTCCTGGGGGGTGACGTTGACGAGAATTTCTTCGGACATCGGCAGGCGCCTAGCGTGCGCTGCGGCGCTCGCGCTGCCCGGAGAAGCGCTCGATCAGCTGCGCGGTTTCGTACAGCGGCAGGCCGACGATGCCGGAATGGCTGCCGCGAATCTCGGTGATGTAGCGCGCCGCGCGTCCCTGGATGGCGTAGGCCCCGGCCTTGTCGTCGGCTTCTCCGGTGGCCACGTATTCGCGAATCACCGCTGCGTCCAGCTCGCAGAACTGGACCTCGGACTCCGACAGCGCGAGCTCGAGGTGGGTGTCGTACTTCAGCGCCACCGCGGTGAGCACCACGTGGCGCTTGCCCGACAGCGCGGCCAGCATTTCGGCCGCCTCGTTCCGGTCGACCGGCTTGCCGAGGATGCGGCCCTGCAGCGCGACGGTGGTGTCCGCCGAGAGAACCGGCGCGCGCGGCAGGTTACGTTGCTCCAGGCGCGCCCAGCCGGCCTCGGCCTTGGCGCGCGCCACCCGCTGCACGTACACCGCCGGCGTTTCGCCGCGCAGCACGGTTTCGTCCAGGTCTGGATCCGGTTCCGGATCGGCGCGGAAGAGGAGCAAATGGAAACGCACCCCGATCTGCGTCAGCAGGTCGCGGCGGCGCGGGCTTCGCGATGCGAGATAGACGGAACGCTCGGCGGGCCTCGTCATAGGGCCGCCGAGTGTAGCAAAGCTACTCGCGGTGGTACGGGTGCCCGGTCAGCAGCGTCGCGGCGCGATACAGCTGCTCGCACAGCATCACCTGCGCGAGGGAATGGGGCAATGTCAGCGAGGACAACTTGAGCAGCATCGCCGCGCGCCTGCGTATCTCCAGGTCCAACCCGTCCGCGGCCCCGACGACGAACACCGTGGGTTCGGCGAGCAGCTTCGCAAACTGCGGCGTGGTCAGGTCGTGGCCGCGCTCGTCCAGCGCCACCACGCGAGCGCCGGGCGGGAGCCTTCCGGGCAGGCGTTGCGCCGCGCTGGGCTTGACCAGGATCAGTTCGACCTCGTAGCCGCGTGGCATGCGCGACAGGTACTCGTCGCGCGCCGCCTCCGCCCAGCGCGGCGGCCTATTTGCGACGGCGGCGAGGTGCAGCCTTGGCACGGGCGGGTGCGGTGGCGCGCGTGGGCTTGCGCTTCGTCTTCTTCGCGGGCGGGTCCTTCTTCAGCTTCACTTCCTTCCCGCCCCAGAGTTCCTCGAGTTTGTAGTGGCTGCGCACCGCGGGGTGCATGACGTGGACCACGATGTCGCCCAGGTCCACCAGCGCCCACTCGCCGTTGCGGCGGCCCTCCACGCTCCTGATGCGCGCGCCCAGCGCCTTGAGCTTCTGGTGGACGTTGGTGGCGAGCGCGTTCACCTGGCGGCTGGAATCGCCGCTGGCGATGACCACGCGCTCGAACTCGGCGGTCTGCTGCGCGACGTTGAACACGACGATGTCGCGGCCCTTGACGTCTTCGAGCGCTTCGACCACGGCGCGTTGCTTCTTGCGGATGTCCATCAGTGATAGAGCCTGTGTAGTTGGATGTACTCGATGACCGCCGCCGGCAGGAGCCCGGCGACGCTTTCCCCACGTGCGAGACGCGCGCGGATGGTGCTTGCGGACTGCGGCATCGGGTCCAGCGGGACGTGGACCACGCCGCCTGCGGGCGCGTCTTGCGGGCCCGCGCCCTCGCCCGGCCGCGCGAACACCGCGAAGCGGGCGAAGCCGAACAGTTCCTTCCAGCGGTGCCATCCCGCCAGCCTGGCGTACTGGTCGCCGCCGATCAGCATGACCAGGGGCGTGCGCTCGCCCAGTTCCGCGCGAAGCGCCGCGAGCGTGTCGTAGGTGTAGCCCGAATGCCCGGGCGCCAGCTCGCGCGCGTCGATGGCGTAGCGCGGCTCGCCGGCGAGCGCGAGGCGCAGCATGGCAAGGCGATGTTCGGCCGGCGCCACCGGCGCGCGGCGGTAGCCCGGGGCGCCCGTGGGCATCCACAGCACGCGTCGGGCGCCGAGCGCCTCGAAGGCGCGCGCTGCGATGGCGAGATGGGCATTGTGGACCGGGTCAAAGGTGCCGCCCAGGATGGCGACCGGCCCGGTCGGAGCGGCAGTCACGCCTGACGGACTTCTCCATGCCCGAGCACGACGTACTTCAGCGTGGTGAGGCCTTCGAGGCCGACCGGGCCGCGCGCATGCAGCTTGTCGGTCGAGATGCCGATTTCCGCGCCCAGGCCGTACTCGAAGCCATCGGCGAATCGCGTCGAGGCGTTCACCATCACCGAGCTCGAATCCACTTCGCGCAGGAAGCGCTCGGCACGTGCCTGGTCCGCAGTGACGATCGCGTCGGTGTGCTGCGAGCCATACTGCGCGATGTGCGCCATGGCTTCTTCCAATCCCTTCACGACGCGGATGGACACCACCGGCGCCAGCCATTCGGTGTAGTAGTCCTCCTCGGTGGCCGCCTTCGCGCCGGGCGCAAGCCTGCGTGCCGCCGCGTCGGCGCGCATTTCCACTCCCTTCGCCTGGAAGATACCGGCGATCCGCGGCAGCACGGCAGGCGCGATGGCCTCGGCCACCAGCAGGGTCTCCATCGCGTTGCAGGTGCCGTAGCGCTGCGTCTTGGCGTTGTCGGCGATGCGCACCGCCATTTCCGGTTCGGCCGCATCATCGATGTAGACGTGGCAGACGCCATCCAGGTGCTTGATCATCGGGATGCGCGACTCGCGCGTCAGGCGCTCGATCAACGCCTTGCCGCCGCGCGGCACGATGATATCCACGTACTCGTTCATCGTGATCAGGTCGCCCACGGCGGCACGGTCGGCGGTGGCCACCACCTGCACCGCAGCCTCGGGCAGGCCCGCGGCCTTGAGGCCGGCGCGCACGCAGGCGGCGATGGCCTGGTTGGAGTGCAGCGCTTCCGAGCCGCCGCGCAGGATGCAGGCATTGCCCGCCTTGAGGCACAGGCCGGCCGCGTCCGCGGTCACGTTCGGGCGCGATTCGTAGATGATGCCGATGACCCCGATCGGCACCCGCATGCGGCCCACCTCGATGCCGGTCGGGCGCCGGCGCAGATCGCTGATCCGGCCGACGGGGTCCTCCAGCGCGGCGATCTGCTCCAGTCCGACGGCGATCTGCTCGATGGTCGCGGGCTTGAGGGTCAGGCGATCCACGAATGCGGCGTCGCGTCCGTCCTTTGCCGCCTGTTCCACGTCGGCGCGGTTGGCTTCCCGCAATTCCGCGGCGCGGGCGCGGATCTCGGCGGCCATCGCGCACAGGGCCTGGTCCTTGGTGGCCGTGTCGGCGCGGGCGAGCGCGCGCGCCGCTTCGCGGGCCGTGCGGCCCAGCTCGCGCATGTAGCCGGCGATGTCTCCGGCGATGTCCCTAATGCCCTGATCCATGGGCGAATTCTAAACCCAGGCGCAGCAGCGCATCCCAGGGCTCGCCGCTGCCGACGCCCTTGCTTGCTCGCTCGATACGCGACATGCGCACCACCGCCTCGCGCAGGCGCGCCGCGGAGTGCCGGCGCAGCGCCTTCTCGCAGCGCGGTTGCGCGGCGCGAAAGATCCGGTTTTCCATGAACAATTGTTCCGCGCGGCGCCCGGCCTCGACCCCGGCCTTTATCCTCGCCAGCGCGGACAGTTCCTCACCCAGTCGCCAGGCGATTCCGGCGATGCTTTCGCCCTCGCCGCGCAGGCCGGCCAGCGCGCGCGCGAACTGCGGAAAATCGCCGTCGTGCAGCGCCTCGGCGAGCGCCTCGAAATCGTAGCGCGCGACGTTGGCGACGGCGGCGCGCACCTCCTCCAGCCCGATTGCGCCTTCGGGCGTGAGCAGGGAGAGCTTGGCGATCTCCTGCCGCGCGGCCAGCAGGTTGCCCTCGACGTGCTCGGCGAGGAAGGCCAGCGCCTCGGAGGTGGCCTTCTGGCCCTGGCGCGCCAGCCGGCCCGCAATCCACTGCGGCAGCGCGGCGCGCGCCAGCGGCTGCGCCTCGACAATCGCGCCGACGGACTCGAACGTCGTGAACCAGCCCGCCTTCCACCAGTTCGAGCCTTCGGGTCGGGGCATGCTCATCAGTAGCAGCATGTCCGGATTGGGCTTGGCGAGGCAGGCCTCGAGGGCCTGCGCGGCGGCGGCCGGCACGCGCCCGGAGGCTAGGCGCAGCTCCACCAGCTTGCGATCGCCGAACAGCGACTGGCTTGCGCCCGCGTGGACCAGCGCGCTCCAGTCGAAACCCTTCTCCGCGAACATCACCTCGCGCTCGGCGAAGCCCCGCTTTCTCGCCGCGGCGCGGATCGCGTCGGCGCCCTCCAGCACGAGCAAGGGCTCATCGCCATGGACCAGGTAGGCCGGTGCGAGCGTCTTTTGGAGCTGGGCGTCGAGCTGCTCGGCCCGCAGGCGCATCGAGCGCTATTGCGCCTGGGGGCGCTGCGCGCCGGAGAGGCGCCGCATGACCTGCTGCACCATGTCGAACTGCATGTCGCGGTACAACTGCTGTTCTTCCGTTGCCTTGGCGAGGACCGCGTCATCGCTGTAGGCCACGTCGCGCGTCAACTGGATGGTGTTCACCGGCAGGAACTCTCCGCCTTTTGCGTCGACCACGCGGAAGCCGACGCGGTAGCGCAGCTGGAACTCGCGCACCTGCCCGGTGCCGGAGAGCGACAGGATGTGCTTTTCGCGCACCTCCTGAGTGAATTGCAGGACGGCCTGCGCGGATTTCTCGTCGTCCACCACGCGGGTGCGGGTGCCCGACTGGATGTTGCGCTTGATATCCAGCGCCACGCCTCCGGTGGCTCCGGGGACGAAAATGGTTTCAAAGGGCAGGTCGGCGGCGCCGCGCAACTGGAAGCCGCAGCCGGCCAGCGCGAGCGTCAGGAGGGCGGCAAGCGCGCGCATCACAGGACGATGTTGACCAGGCGGCCGGGGACCACGATCACCTTCCGGACCGGTTGCCCCGCGACGTACTTCTGCATGGCTTCGACTGCGCTCACCTCGATCGCCTTTCGGTCGGCGGACTTCGGCACCCGTACGGCGCCGCGCGTCTTGCCGTTGACCTGCACCACGTACTCGATCTCGTCTCGTTCGAGCGCCGCCGGATCCGGTTCCGGCCAGGGCGCCCGCATGATGTCCGGGCCGAAACCCAGCGCGCCCCACAGATAATGGCATACGTGCGGGGTGATCGGCGAGAGCAGCCGAAGCAGGATGGACAAGCCCTCATGGGCTGCCGGATCGGCCGGGGGCAGCCGGTCGAGCGCGTTCAGGATCTTCATGCAGGCGGAGGCCACGGTGTTGAACTGATGGCGCTGCATGTCGTAGTTGGCCTGCTTC
>Ga0169931_10003045_pt1 | contig 26916 bp, 17 predicted proteins | sample Kivu_15m_20L_FD_129675 | JGI IMG/M metagenome (GOLD analysis project Ga0169931, IMG submission 129675) | Freshwater microbial communities from Lake Kivu, Western Province, Rwanda to study Microbial Dark Matter (Phase II) - Kivu_15m_20L... | ecosystem: Environmental > Aquatic > Freshwater > Lake...
ATATAAATTCTGATCACATTTTTAGATAGATTAGGTAATTTTATGTAAGGGATAAACAAAGCGTGATGAAGCCCCTTAACAAACTTTATGCAGATTCTGATAACTAATATTGTTTATCTCCGTAGGCATTGTACTCTCTTTAACCCTCACCCCGTCCCTAATCTATCACCTCTATTCGCGAAGGTTTTTTCAAAAAATAGATAGACGCATAATTCACAAAAAAATTAGATCATATAATCTAAAAATAATCAACTCACTCCCTAAGCACTTCCAAATAGCTTTTACCCAAAAAATCAAAAGGATATATCTCAAATAATTATTAAGAATCATCAAAAAGATTAAAGCACTCTTCGCGTAGGTACTTGCCTGAACATGAAAATTCCTCAAAACAGCTTCGTTAAAGCAGCGCATTTGAAGAAAAGAGCGAAAATATCTAAGAATAAGATTAATAAGAAGCGATGCATATTCAGACTCCTAGTTAGATGTACAGGTCTATGACTCTTGGCAAGAGAAAGAAAAAAAAGAAAACAAAACATTAAACATAGAATAATATTTAAAATAGTAACAAAGGTGTTAGTGAGAAATTTATTTTCGAGAAGAATCATGTGCTCAAGGGTATAGTAAAATCACAAAAAATTAAAAAATTGAAGAATAATTTTATACAGAAAGTAAGTAGGACTTCGACAGCTCGCTAGCCTGTCTAGGTATAACAAATAAAAGACTGGGCTGAATAAAAATTTCTTAATTTCTAGGGTATATAAATAAGTCCACTCCTAGACAACCTTCTAAGTCTTTTTAGCGTATTGCAAATAATCTTGCTTATGGTCATATACTCAATATCTCTAATGTTTGAAGATCTGATAAGTTCTTCTTACATACTTTCCGTGCTACAAACGGGAAGTCTTGTATTTTATTTCATATAGATAGTAGTAAATTTCATTTCAGTAAATTTTGTTGCAGGGAAGAAGATAAGTCTGATGCGAGACATAGCCATGCATTACTTGAACAATAGTTTTCTTATAGATATAACATCTTTTTTGATACTTTTCATAGATATTTCGTTCAATTTACCTGCTATAAGTTTCTTTCGATTATTTATAGTGTTCAAGTTGCCACAATGTCTGACTAAAATACAAAAGTTATAGGTATATTTCATTCGAAACATATATAATACTCAGTATTGGTAAATAATTAAAGTTTTTATCGTCAATTTTTGTATGGCCCACGTGATCGCAATCTTCCTTTCAGGTATGGCTACTTTAAGTCCTCAAAAAAATTGGATGACTACCAGAGGAATCGACACTTAAACTTGGGAAATTCAATACATTTGGTCGTATTATTGGGCCACAAACATCATGCTTACTGTTGGATTCGGAGACATAGCTGCAAGCAATCATAAGTAAGCCATCTGTCTTATTTTCATTTAGACTTTCAGCTGTATAGTGATGGCCTATAACATAAACTGTATGGGCTCTATCATCAGCAATATCCGCGCCTAGGATCAGAAACGCAGTAGAAAATTCCAAATATTCAAAAAATTAAACGACCAAAACTACGTTCCTTAAGAGCTCAATCTTCAGATCAACAACTACATCTAGTAATCTTCCAATCTCAAGAAGATGTTCAACTATGAGTAGGATCAGTAGTTTGTGAGTTAGTTGCCTGTAGCTCTCAAGACCAGCTATCTCAAGTAAGCCAATAAAGAAGTCATGAAAAAGCTTGTTTTCTTCAAGGATCTGCTCGATAAGACTCTTTACAACTTTGCCTAAAAGATAGAGACACATATTGCACATCCTCAATAGATTATTCGGGCCCTTAACGATGACTTTAATCTGCTCATCTTCAGAAAAGGAGACATCGGCTACGTATGTCGCAAGAATGGCTCTTCTCTTAACGACTAGATAGTCGACCTGATCAGCGTATAGTAAGGAGACAATCCTTTCCTAGCTAGTCTTGACTTCATCTCCAAAACTCGTCCCCTATACGAGATCAAATCCTTAAGTTTCTCAGTGCTATTCAAGCTAGATTACCAGCATTTCATCGAGGTATTCAGATAAAGTGATATGGACTACTAGCTATACTGTCTACTCAGGGACAAGATCAGAAATATTCCTGATTAGTTCTAAGTTTTCCCTTGCAAATTCTGTGGCTAAAAGTTCAATCATTTTAGATTCACCTGCCCACAAATGCACTACGTTCCCTACTAGCAACACATTATTACAAATAGCTACATCTGGAGAAGATAGGTAACAACCTAAGAAAGAAAATATAAAGAAAATTAGTTAATCTGTACTCACCATTTGACTACTATAAAAAGTTAAAAGTATATCGAGATCAAATGAAAAAAGGTTAGCTGTTTAAATAAAATCAAGATAAATAAAAGAGAACTTCAGATACTAATATGATCAAAAGTGAGCCTATGACCCAAACTTTAGGGGTCGATAGAGGGCTCACAACTTAAGATCTTTCATATCTATTCGAAAATAAAACTAAAGAGATTATAGCTTCGGAATTTTTGAGAAAATAAATGTAAAGTAAGTTTGCAGACAATGTATGGGATATTGATCTGGACGTTCTCAAAGACTTTAACAACTATTTTCATCAGCATAACCCCAACAGTCTAGGCTAAAGGTTTAGCCAATAATCACGAATCAGATAAAAACAACAGCGTTAGGAGCTATATACTAAAAACTTTGGTGCAGTAAAGAGAGAAAGGAAAAAAAGTACAGTTTTATTGCAAACCAACAGTCATATAAGTCATCTAGATGAATAGAACTAGTGATTTTTGAAGAATCTACTTTTTATACTTATAAATATTTTATATAAATATTGAAATTTATCGATATATTATTTTTAAAAATAAAAAAATTAAAGTTTTATTTTAAAGCATTTCAAGTATGGAAAAAATAACTTGAACATATTATTTCTTAATCGTTATTTTTTTTGCTACTCATGCTATCCCATCAGTTTCTAAATTTCATTTTCAGCTATTTAAACTTTTTATTACGAAGTTTATATAGTATTTGAATTGTTCGATTGTTTATCATCTTATTAGGCTAGTCGTTTATCAATTATCTTACAGGCTTAATATTGATTTCCTTCATTCATGAACCGCCAAAGCATCAAAAGCAGTAACCCTAACCCTTTCCGACCTGAAAAAGCGAAAAAGATTATCTTTGAGATCATCAGCAAAGGACTGATAAGACCGACAATCTATTTCTTCTGTTACTCTGATGAATGAACTATTGATGCATACAAATTTTGACATAAGACGTCCCAGGCATCCGTTCATGTAACTTCTACTACTCCATGTAACTATATCGTCAACGCCATAACATTCAATCTAGCGGTTCGGTCCTAAAAACTCATAAAACATGCGTGTATTCGAATGATACACTCGCATAAAAAAAATGATATAGACACTCGACAAGGACAGTTCTATTATAAATTCTTAAAGAAATATATTCAAAACGTGCGTAAGATATGATTAATTCTCAATCTGTGTCAGGACGAGCAAATTGCAACGTAGCTGGTAAAGTAACATAAGGCATAAGTTTGTAGAACTTGTGTGTTGAATAGGAATAATAATCGATCATTCACTAATAGTTTTAGTCGAAATATGAACTAAATCCTTTTTTCCGCATAGAGTTGAAGAAATATCAGCAGAATGAATGCAAAGAGGAAAAGAAATGAAGGGATACAAGATGCAATCAATTTGCCATTATTCGATGGACAGTACTTTGCCAAATGGAATGCAAGGACGATGATCCATAATAATAATAATCTTATTTAAATCAATACTATTATTGATATCGATATTCACTCGATATTTCTTAAAGTTTGCCCTGGTTCTCCCTATTACTCTTGTTGTTGAAAAAATTGCTGAGTTGTTCTACAATAGTACAATACCGATCTATCTTCATAGTCTAAAACGATATATTACTCCTATTATTACTCATGTGACTAATAATCGTCTAATCCGCAGACCTGTCCAAACTTCTATTGTGCACACTAGCCTTAGGTACGATATAATCTCTTCCCTTATAGGTGCGTCTACCGATCATATCTATTTTCACCATGGCTTTTTTTATTAGGGGCACATTCGATCTCAGGTTTTTCACTTTGTTCATCTGCTTAAGGTTAGCTCGGAAGTTATCGTAGTTGGTTTGGACGAGTTGCGGATCGAAGGGGTGGTCGAAGTTGTATTATATCTAATTGTTGGGACTACTGAAAAATTGCTATTTTATGGCGTCCTAGTGGCTCATCTATTTAGTCTTTATTTGCATAATCTTTTGGATTTCTCTCTAATTTGAATAACAATCTTGGATATGTCTCTTCTAGAAAGGACTCAGTCTCTAAGCACTCTTGTGGTAGTGTGTGGCTCTCAAGATATCACCTCTATAGTACTCACACATTCCCAGCTTGTCAATAGCTGTCTATTATGTCAGTTTGTCGCCTAAAACTACAGCTAATTTAAGAGTTTTATGGTACTATGTTATAGCCTGGTCAAACTATGCATAATGGCAATATATTTTGCCCATTTCAAGACAACAAATTTGAGTCAGTCTTAGGAACTATAGTCTTCTTGAGTAATACTCTATATCTCTGTGGATTTGCTAGAACAATTATAAGCTGGTCTTGTTGTTTTTGATAATGTATATTTAGAACAGAATGTTGAAGAGGAGGCGGCAGAGTTAGTTGCTGTAGTTGTTCACGATGCGATATGATAGCTATTATAGTGGTTGTGAGGGTATGAGCTTGGGACAGAGATGGTGCAGGAATACGCCTAGCATGTTCTATAAATGACCTGCTGTAGTCTATATTTCTTACGGCTAGCTATTTTTGAGAAATCTTACTAATTCTTACAGCAATATGTAAAATTTTGTTGTTTTTCCACTGAGCCTATGGTACTTCAGACACAGTATCTCCAAAAATTAAATCAAAGGATCGATTTTCTACTTTTGTATTCTTTTCTTTGAAGGTGAACATGCCTAACTCTGAAATCCCGTACTAATTTGCGACTTCTCGTAAAATCTTTTCCTTAGTTTAACAGTTTGTCTTTCCTTTTTGTTCTACCTGAGCACAGTCTTGATCGACACCCTTTACATGATAATAGAGTTATGCGATTGTTGCCTCATAAAAATGTTTTGAGACTGCTATCCGAGAATAAGTTTTTTTGATTAAGAGAGTGTCCTGCATGTTGGGAAGGCTTGGGAAAGGGTGTTTAATTTTTGGAGTACGCTGTTTAGAGGAGTGGCGATAGAGAGAGGTTATTTGGGAGGATTGGAGTGGAGAAGGATCTTTGTTTTTGTTTTTTTCATCAAGGAAGATTATAAAAAGAAGGATATCATCTGAAGTATCTAATTAAAGAAAGCTTAACATAAGGGATTTTTATTGATTTAATATTTTTGGCTTTATTACACTTACATGCTCATTTTATTCAACTTTTATTTATTTATGCTTAGATACCAGGAATGAGAAAAGAACCCTTATACATTTTAAGTTTTTTATTGCTCACTCATAAAATTATATGCTTAAAAGCTACTATTCTAAGATCACTTAGTGTATAAGTTTTAAAAATAATAAGAAAAAAGTGTGTGATTGCTGTTTTCTATTAAATTTATACGGTAAAATTATCAAAATTTCTTCGATTGATAATAAATATTGAATGATAAACAGATAAAGTTACACCAGCGTATATAGATCTCTGCTAGCCTCAAAAGATCTGCAACCTCTTTCTAAATTCAAAAGCAATCGAAGCATAATGATGTTTCCTGACGCACTCACCATTCCCAATTTTTTTTAATCTAATCTGGTGGCGCCTGGGAGAGTGATAAAAGTAGTAAAAGGCAACTGCGCACTGCTAAGAGCTTTCTTTTACCAGTTAATGAAGCTTACCTTCGAGATCGAGGTTAGTTCTATCGACTATGTGTAGATCTGCAAAAGCGTAATTTTCCATCCAGGACTGCTTTAGGACTAAAATCCCTCTGCTAGTTCAGATAAGGGGTTGACTGACTGGCAATACAAACGAATAATAGCAGATTTTATGTAGATGATCAGTCAGCAAAGCATTCCCAATTTTGAATTCACCCTCATGTAATATCCGGTAATCGACTAGGCGCTGTCCAAAACACTATAGTCTTTAGTGGTCCGTTGCTATTAAGGACAGGAAAATACATAATCTATCTTGCACTGGCTCAGCAAGACTTTCTCGGTCAATGTGGAAAAACATGGCAGATGCTACAAATTTTAATAGTCTGATATCTTTTTGCTTGAGGAAGCACCTGATGAATACTATTTGGCATTTCTTAACGAAATGGCAGAAGTATCGGATTTCAGTGAATCCACAACTAACAAGTTCAAGGACAAACGCAAAAGAGAAGATGATTTTTTTTAGCATAGTCAGCTACACATCTACCCTGAAGATAGGTTCAGGTATTCAGCCCAACCAGGTGCCTCTAGGCCTACTGTTTTTGACAACTAGCCTTCGTATAGAAAGACAATAGATCCTAACAGTTTTCACGACTATGGTAGAAATATCGCATAATCCATGCATGATTCTAAGGCTTAGTCTCAGGCTTCGAGGCCGAGCTAGATGACCCATAGCAAGATAGGCAGTCTGATCGATATGATGAGTGATCATACTCTCAGTGATCGCTAGCCTCCAGTAAAGATAACAGAACAGCATCATACTTTGTAGAAAAAACATGAAAATATTGAGTAGATGAGCACACCTCAGTTCACCAGCTACGTCTCTTTTGCTTAGTAAAGATCAGCTCCCTTCATGCAGCAGAAATATAGCGACAATTACATGAATAACATTTACGATAAAAATCCTAGATTTGACTATATAACAGATACTATTTAATAAAATTATGCAGATAAGGCCTAACAAAAATATTCAGATTCTCTTGAATTAAATAAAAATCAACTGTAAAGATAGCTAGCTAAAGTAATATCATAACGAAACACTTAATAGTAAGTATTATATAACCCTAAAAAGAGCAAATTGACTGTTCAGTACAAATAAGTCAAAACAATAAAACCTGATGATAGTGTAGGTACTCTGTATCGATAGTTTACGGACACTAGGGTCATGCAGGCTATGACTTCGCACTAAAGCAATAATGTCAATATGATTAGGCAGAGATATAGGGGAATGCATAGGAGAGATCTAGGGCGTTTCTGATACTCATGATCTGATTCAATAATATACTTAATTTTTCAACAAAGATTATGCTTTAAAATGTGTATGTGTGATTCAATCTAAACTATAGATATGTATATTAGTGTGTACCACTATATCTATTCCATTCATTTGAATATGTCAGGCAAAGGTACCAACCCTCTCTACCTAGGAATCGACGACCACAATCTAATCGACTAAAAGCACATCTAACTCCAATAACGCAACCCTTCCGACTAGGGCTCGCTCGGCGACCAATAGATTAAGAACAGATAGGAATGTGGATCTGAAGCAGAGATGGGGTACAGCAGTCAGGTGTTTACTCGAGGAGGAGGATGCTGCAATATGTTTCTGAGGTGTCTTAAGTGGCTTTTCTTTTGTAGGTGCGGGGGTTAATAAATGAACGTGTAAAGACAGGTTTGGTTAGATGGCAGATGCTAACCACCCAATAATATTTCAAATGCAGTAAATAATCAGAAATACAATGTTATCAACTTTCTGCCGGTTGTGTTGTTCAATCAGTTCAAACTTTTCTTCAATTTTTTCCAACTAGCTATCAATCTCAGTCAGTTAGTGCCTATACTCAAAGTGGGTTTTTTGTTTACTTATCTTTCGCCTTTGGTGTTGGTAATGACTCTGACTCTAGCTAAGGAAGCCTATGATGATTACAAGAGATATAAACGAGATTGTTAGAGTAATTCTTCGCGTTATAGATTATTAAGACAAGGGCAGGTTCTTACTATTAGATCAGAAGATATTAGGGTGGGTGATGTTCTTGAATTGCATGCAAAGGAGAGAGTTCCGGCCGATATGGTTGTCCTGTCAACTTCATAACCCACAGGTTCAATTTTCATCAAAACTGATCAGTTAGATGGATAGACTGATTGGAAAGTCAGAAGAGCCATAAGGACTACTCATGCTATTCTAGGCAACGACAAGCATGCGCCTATACCTGACGCTAGTATCGTATACGCTCCTGCTTGTGACGATATTTATGAGTTTATAGGATCTTTTACGGGATAGGGCAAGAGGTAGGCTTTGGGTCTAGACAACACTGCTTGGGCAAATACTGTGATCGCTGCTGGGCATATGATCGGCATAGTCATATTCGCTGGAAGATAAACTAGAGCCAATATGAATTCTAGAGACCCAAGAACAAAACTAGGTCGGTTTGACGAGTAAGTTAACTATTTATCGAAAGTGTTGTTCTTTTTGATGCTGGTGCTAGCTATAGTAATGAACGTCTTCAGATAATTCAACATACTGTGGCCGCTGTATTTGTTCAGGTACGTCCTTTTGCTGGCTTCCATCATACCCATAAGTCTACGAGTGAACATTGACTTTTGCAAAGCATATTACAGCTACAAAATCACTAACGATAATCTTTTGCCTTAGACTGTATGTAGAAACAGCTCGATTCCTGAAGAACTAGGCAGAATATAGTATCTTTTAAGTGATAAAACAGGCACACTTACATACAACGATATGGTTTTTAAGAAAGTGTCTCTGAACTAGACTCTTTACTCTATTTAAGATATGTAGTAGATCAAGAAGGGAACGATAAGGGCTTGTCGTAAGTTTAGAGGTCCCTTGGGAGATCTCCATGATCCTTAGTTGTAAGTTGAATGTTAGATAGGATGAAGAAAAAAGCAAAAAGGCGTCAATAGTTCCTCCAAAGAGACATGGCAACTGCTCTAATTCTCTGCAACAATGTCACACCTGTCTTCGACTAAGGAGTTAGAATCCTACAGGCCTCAAGTCCCGATTAAATTGCTTTAGTTAAGTTCGCCTAAGAGCTAAATTTTGTCATGAAATAGCGCAGTAAAAACTAAATATTGGTGGGCATTCCTATTGACTAAACATAAAGATACGAAATCTTGGCGAACTTTCCTTTTTCGAGTTAGACTAAAAGAATGGGGATCATAGTTAAGCATATGTAGACTGGTAGGATCATACTGTATCTCAAGGGTGCAGACATGGTGATGGTTGATCGATGCAAACCTATATACAGGGGTTATATTCAGGATGAATGCGATAGTTTGGCAAGATAGGGTTTGAGAACTTTGGTTATCACTCAGAGATAGTTGTCAGTCTAATAATATGAGGCTTGGAGTGAGTAGTACGAGTAGGCTTGCAATTTGCTGAAAGACAGACATAGTTAAACTCAAAGAGTTATGGGTAAGCTTGAAAAATAGATGGATTTAGTAGGCATTACTGGAGTTTAGGACAAACTTCAAGATGAAGTTGCACTCACTATATAGGCTTTGAGAATGGGTGGAGTTAAGATATGGATGTTAACAGGAGACAAGGTATAGACTGCTAAATGCATAGCAATTAGTGCTGGACTCAAAAGCATCAATCAGTAGATATATTAAATTAGAGGATAATAAGAGCTAGTAAGATTGTTGTTAGTTAGTTGTTGAGAAATAAACTGCTTTAGTATGATTACGCTGAGCAAGTTCTTCTAGTAGATGGGCCTGCGTTGACCAACATTCTCAATACAAATGTTTCATCGCTTTTCTTTGAGGTCGCCAGAAAGGCTCCGGCTGTTATATGTTGTCGTTGTCTACCCACTCAGAAAGCTATAATCACCTAAAAACTCAAACAAGTCACAGGATGCATAGTGTATATATAAGTATACTTAGAGCTGGAATAGGAGACGGCGGTAACGATGTCGGCATGATCCAACTCGCCTCTATCGGGCTTGGCATCGTAGGCAAGTAAGGAAACCACGCTGCTTTAGCCTCGGATATTTCTATGAAATAATTCAAATACACAAAGCAGATTCTGTTGTGGCATGGCCGTAATGCCTACAAGCGGGCTGCTTCTTTGAGTCAGTTTTGCATCCACCGAGGACTTATCATATCTATTCTTCAAATGGCATTTTCTATAATCTTCTATAACGTGGCTATTCCCATCTACAACGGTATGCTTATGCTTGGCTATACAACATTCTATACTTCCCTACCTGTTCTGGCCATAATTCTGGACTAGGATCTTTCTCGCTAGAAGACCCTTCTTTATCCTAATCTCTACATGAGTCTACGTAAGAGTAGGTAGATGAATTCTAAGACCTTCTTCATCTGGGTGTGGATATCCATTTACCAAGGAGTTGTTATCATGGTGATGAGTCTTCTCATGTTTGAACAATCTTTCGTCAGAATAGTCACTATTACCTTCTCAGCCTTAATCGTATCGTAATTGTTGAATGTTTTTACGACAATTCACAAACTGAATCGATATATAGTAGGGTCGGTGTTGCTTACTTTGCTTATCTATGTAGCTAGCTTGTTACTGTTCAGAAACTACTTGGATACTTCCAAAATAGATCTTGATTTTTTGATCAAAGTCGGATTGATTACTTGTGTGTCGTGGGGACCTATATTTTTGGTAAGATGCATCAAAACGAGGGTTTCCCCTTCGGAGGAAGACAAAATAACAAAACACTGATTGCATAGATTAATCTTCAATATATTATCATATCAAGTGTATATAGCTTATTACTTTATGATACTAAGGTTCCCCTTGTATAATAAATAGAAAATGATACTAAACGCCTAGGACGACCACTAGACCGAACGTGCTAAAATCCTCCCACACTTATCCCGACTCGACGATCTCCCCTTTGCACGTTGGCATTTTTTCATGGCTCTAGCCCTAGGTCTGGTGTGGATCTTTGATGGATACGAGGTGTCACTCATCTCACTATATCGCAATCAGATTCAATAACATTACTCTGAACCGTTTTTCAAGGGACTTGTGACTGCGTATCAGGTAGGAGCCATCACTGGTAGTTTTACTTTTGGAATTATGGGATTCATCATAGGCCGGAGAAAACTCTTCGTGGTAAAAAATGTATAAATCAGATCACTCTATTAATATACTTGATAGGGGTGCTACTATCAGGCATCGAGACTACTCCTTTCCTATTCATTTTGGCAAGATTCGTAACTGGACTAAGCGTTGGTGGATAATTCACTGCTATTTTCTCAGCTGTTGACTAATTCCTGCCTCCCAGGTACAGGGGAAGAGTGAATATAAGTATAGATGGCACTTGGCACTTGGGTGGAGTGATGGCTTCTTTGCTTACTATGACGCTAGGATAGACCTAGCAATGGAGAGTGATGTTTTTGTTAGGTGGAGTAGGTGTTGTATCTCTTTTGCTGATGAGAAGAAACGTGCCTTAGAGTCCTAGGTGGCTGATAGTAAAGGGAAGAAATCAGTAGGCTGTGAAGATAGTAGAGGCTATTTCTTAGGCAGTTTAAGCGGGTAGATGGTGTCTTGGTGAGTACTAGAGTGGAGCAACTTAAGCTCAAAATCAACAAGCAGGCAAAGGCTGCTGTGGGTACATAATTTAGATCATTTCTTTGCTGTATTCTGCCCTGCGCAACCACACTATGAAATTTGTTGTAAGTTTTAGTCTTATTTTTACCCAGGCAGTATTTTTCAACTTAGTTTACTACCAGTACCCAGACATTCTCAAAAATCAGTACACCTTAACTCAGAGCCAGATCAGTCTATATATGCTGCCTATTGCAATAATGACTTTTTTAAGCACTATCCTTATTGGTCCTTTCTTTGACACTATTGGCCGTAAAATAATGTTGCTGATTACATGTACTCTTTCTATGATTTAGACGGCACTTCAGCCATTCTGTTATGCATCGTATATAATCTCTAATAGCTGGCAATTCGTTAGATATTCATGGTGATTCTGTTCATGTTTGCTTCACCTGCGAGTTCATCTGCCAATCTCATAGCGTCCTAGGTGTTCCCTACTGCATCCAGAACCATAGTACTGTTCGTGATGTTTGGAGTATCTATGTTGGGAGGTATGGCAGGTGTATGGATAACTAGTTATGTTGTTGCGGCTGTGATGATGGCAGTTGTAGCTCTACTTGCCTTCTGGTTTTGTCCCAGTGCTTAAAATAAGAGTCTGTAACAGATATAGGGTATGTGATGTTGAATGTAAGTAATATTAATCAAAAATCTATGGTTAGAAAATTATAAAACAGCATATTTTTAGTAAATTTATTTAGAACTATGATTGGGCATATGACTATAGCTAACAATTAAACACTATTTTTTAATTCAAATCAATATATGAAGCAAATATTTATCCTGCTTCTCATCCTCCCCTTCTTACACGCCGCCTCCATCAAAAACATAGGAATTAGTAAATAATTTCTCACTCAGAATGCATGTGCGATATCTCTGACACCTGCGACAATCGATGCTGCTGTGATCAATAATGTTCATCCACCACACGCACATACTGGAATGAAAACAGGTTCTGCGTCAATGATGGCTTTACTATTCCTTTTTGTAGTGCACTTATTGACCAGAGCTATCATGTCCATGATCTCTATCAGGGACTCAGACTCATCTATACAGTACAAATATCAATAAGTAGATAGTTAGAAGATTGTTTTGCATCTCTTCAGCTAATTTCGTAGATCCCACTGCCGCATACTCTTCCTCAGGTAGTTCTAACTCTCAAAGTACACCTAATCAGGTATCAGCTACTAATCCAGCTATATTACAACTCAACACACTGGCAACATATCAATTTTTACCTAACAAAAATGGAGCAGGACTATGCATGGCTACAACTGCGCTTAGAAGTCTGCAAAATGTAGTGGGAAACAAATGTCGAGTCTTTCTCTCAACCGTATCAGATCTAAGCAACAATCCTTTACTTTCGGTCAACAGATTGGTCATCAGCAATAACCTTGACAACACTCAATTCAAAGTTTTCACAGCCGTTAATCCTACATCGATCTCACAAACATCCGTAACTGCATCTTCAATCTCCTCTACCTGTACTACAAGTGGTAGTAATAGTTTATGTAATGTCATAAAATAACTTAATTTGTTCTTCATAGCAAGTACGGGTAATATCGACTATACTGCTTCGTATGCAGTTGTAGGCCAGGCACTTATCAATGGACCAAGCTATATTTATATCAAATATAGCTATACTTTCATCTAAAACAGCAATAATCTGCCGTATACTAGTAAAGTGGGTTATTCTTGGAACACCTAGCTTGTCTTTTTGAAAAAAGATTCGAACAACTACTACAGAATATTCAATCCTATCAACTTGGCCTACAGACAATTAAATGGAGCTTGTAGGATATCTGGGGCATCTTCAGACAACGATCCAGCAGGATTGTTAACCATTAGATTTGGATAAAATAGCATACATTCATGTATAGGTTCCACCTCACTTCTAGCCGATAACATCAAAAACGCTATCAGTCATGTAGGCTCCATAGGCTCAGCTGGAGATAATATCTAAGATTACGTATCGCTGTAAATCGGAGATGGAATCACACCTGGCAGCAGTCTACAACTACTTTTCTTTTACGTGAGTATCGGCACAAGATAAAGTTCTCAATTCAAAATCTTGAAAATGAGATTGAACGGGGTGACTGCCAGTACGACTAATCAGCCTACTTTGTTTGTGTAGTTCTCGCAAATAGTGACGAGTGTGGTGATGAATGTGCCTCCACCTCCGGCTATTGATGCATACTTGCCTGATGATTTTTTGTATCCGTTTAACGTGGCATGACCACAGATACCACTTTTTATCTAAATATGTAATAATGTGAAATAATATTGATGTTGTAATATAAGATGAATGAAACAATAAATCTATCACCATTCATGCACATGAGCTCGACCTAGCAGAATCCCCATCTCCTCCTCAATCAAAAACGCAACAGAATTTACGGGAATACTCCTTATTGACACTGTCACTAGTCCTCTTGTAAAGTGTTTCCATCCCTTAGACCTAAGGGTCGACGTGAAACATTTCCAGTTCGATTAAAACTATCTCCTATCCAAATCTTGAGACTGCATGACTGTCTTGATCACATCTACAGGGTAGGGTACGATCCATGAAAGAAGTCCCGCTATCGCTCCTGCAATCATGATCTTAGGTTTCTAGTATATATCTCCGTTATGCTAATGCTGAAGAACTTTACGAATTTATTAATAAGAAGTGAAAAAAACACCCATAGCACATAGCTCTCTGAGCAAGGTTGAATTAAAGCCTGTATATAGTCCTTTTATTCCATGTTTAGGGATGATATTTTTAATAGCGGCTAGCTAATTCTTGTAGTTCTAGGAAGCGTTTCTGGTTTATTTTTGCATTAGAATTCTCAAGTAATCAGTAGGAGTCTGACTTAAAAGATTTTTACAACTATTATAGCACTAGGTATGCCAGTCATCACACTTGCAACAAACAAAGATAAAGTCGTTTCTTTTCCTTATAGCTTAGCAGATATTTTTCTGAATAGTCTGTTGAATCCAAACTGAAGAGAGCACAGTAGCCCAAAGCCAACCAACGGCGATTGGGTGCCTTAGTAATCATATTTTTACCTTTATAGAAAGCAGTAAAGCCTTCCTCCTTAACAATAGTTTTGGCTGATCTGATGAAACCATGATAGCGAACTGATCCCTAGGCTTAGTTTATTTGTCTTAGCTTGATGATTTAGAAGGGTTGCATGACGAGAACTTGGGTCCAGCCTGACACTCCCCCTGAAATAAAGCTTTTAAGGTTGTCTGACAAATATGCCATATCTAGATTTGTTTATACTTAAAGACAACTATATCCGCATATATGTAAGGCATTAAAATCATTATATTATGAAAAAAATATTTCCTAGACTATTTTCATAAAAAAATTGATAATAAAATATAATTAAAAATGACAGATCTAAATCAGTCAGTCTTAAAACCAATAAATTCTTTAAATAAAGTTATACTCCAAACTTTATTTGATGCACCTGACCATAAACAAGGGATGAGGAGTATTTCCGTCAACGATTATGAAGAATATAATATATAAAATACTCAAGTTTAAAAATAAATCGATCAAAAATAAATAGATAAAGATTGTGATTTAGTTTATTTTTAACTAACTTACTTTTTGTACTATTTTTAAATTAGATTTAGAGTTATAACAATTATGATAGGGGACGGCTGGAACAACTAGACCAACATAACCCAAGCAAAAATATTTAAATAGTAAGGCAACGTTCATTTCAAACAGCAAAACTACAAATAATCATTACGAGCCTACCATAAAGCCTTGCTGCACCTAGCGGGCGTAATTGACAAAAACTCATCTGTTTCGATATACTCAAAACAAGTCGCTAGCGAGGCTATGGCATAATAAAGCAACGATCTAAAATTCAGCTTGTATTTAAATATGGGTCAGATATACATCTACCAAGGGAAGTTCTAAAAGGGAATATAAGTGTACTTAGCGGGTTATGTAGGTTGGGCAAAGCAAAAGCTATCAAAGTTACAGCTAAGCTCAGGTATAGGCTCGGTGTGTGTTTGATGCGTTTTCGTGATTTTGATAGGGCTTAAATTTAATTTTAAGCAGTTGTTGTGTCAGATCCAGCTACGAAAGAATAGATAAATAAATTGAGACAAGAAATGAAAGTGCTGAGAAAATAAGACGATGCGAAGTCCAAAAGTTTTTTCAAAAATATTTTCAAATGATTATTATAAAAATGATGGAAGTTATATGTATGGATAAAAATGTAAAAAAATACTTATTAGCTTTATTTTAATGATATTAGGGCAGTCTATATTTATTATGCAAAGCAGTATTAACCCGAAGAAAAGACTGAACTCAACAAATCACTTTATAGTTAAAAACGGAGTCATAAGCAACCTCAAAAAATAACGAAAATTCCGAATAAAATTTAATCCCTAAAACTAGCGTCTTTCTTTCCTTCAAAGCACCAATCAGATAGTCGACAATTAACAACGATACATGCAAAACAGTGCAGTTTTCGTATAAAATGATTTCTACGACATCGACAAACAACTTGCACGTAATCAGTAAGTCCTATATCGTAAAGTCAAGGTGGCTTTGCTAAGAAATAAGTAAGGTTGCAACATCTCGATGAAAAATCCTTTCGAAAGGGCAAAAAGTTGGTAAGAAAAGTCTACTAAGTTCAGCAAAAACAAAAATCTTACGAGGTTGATATATCAGGTGCAACCTTTCTGGATAAAAAAGAGTTTGGGTCGTAAGAGTCTAACTTAGAACAAATGATTGGATATTTTTATTTTGATTGAATAGATCAATAAATAGATTCACATCGATGGTCGTGACCTGATAGAACACATCGTCTTCTTGTACTTATCATACAACCTTTCAAACTACGAAGACTCGCCCTATAGATACTTCTTATAGTTCAACACAGCATCTCTCAGTTTCCTCAAAATATCGCAGCATCTCGGACAGCTCTAATCTCCTATAGCTGCAGCTATGGCAGACATGATGCCACTCTATGCCATGGCGATACGTTGACACTGTATATACATTTGTTAACTTGTTGTTTGATAAGAGTTTATTTTTAGGTGAGGAACCCTTTGATGTCTCTATAGACCTTATGGTTGATTTCCATGTAACGATGACTGCCCTATACACTGTTGAGTTTCTCAGCAAATGCCAAATTAATCGATCTATTGCGTTATTTAAAGTTGTTGTGCCTATGATTCAAAATCTGTGCATTTTTGTTACATATTGGCTAGTTTTTGCCTAAGACTATATATGTCCATAGATACACTATGTTTTACTCATGCAGGCGAGTTTATAGTTATTTTCCTACACTTGTCTAGCGCATCTGCTATATTCTCACTTTAGTTTATAGCTTCTTATATTCAGCGACTAGCGTATTGAAGAAAGCATAGCAGACGCTGCTGCAATTGGTCTGCACTTCCCCCAGTTGTTCTCCCCAGAACTGGAGGTTTTTCCTGGAGCCAAACAAAGGCAGGTTTTTACGATTTAATCCTGATATTTTTTCCTCCTCTATGCCGAAAGAAGTATCCTTGCTGTCTTCTAGCAGCGTATCAATAGTGATCGAAACATCAATTTCCTTGCCTTTAGCATGTGAGGTCGAGGGGAAAGTGTGGGGCAAATAGGTCTATAGAAATGTTTTAGATGACAACATGAGTTAGGTTTCGAGCGTGGCAAGACGTTGTCCTGTGTGTTTGATGAAATTATTGCAGATTTAATACTGTAGGTCTGACTGTGAGGGCGAAAAGGGAGATTCAGTGAGCTACTATAGCTGGCTGGTGAACATTTTATTATGTTACTAAAAGAAGAAGTTATCTAGGCAAATAAAAAAGTGAATAAAACAGATGGAAACACAGTAAATCGAAATCAGCTAATTAGGTATCATTAAAGCAACTGATTTTGTTTGATTAGGATAATTATCATCTAGTTATTATAGAACTAATAATGTTAGGATCAATTTTGATATGATGATATCGGTTGGTAATTATATTAAGATGAATATATAAACAGCGCACTCGGAATAAGGCTATCAGAATACATAGGAAAATGATTTAGGTTAAGAAAAGAGGCGGAGGCGGATTAGTATCGATTCGGATGAGTAGTAGCCTAATGTGAAACAGGAATAGGAGAAAAGTACATTTTTTAGAACAAAATAGACAATTCACATATCATTTTGTTTGATGTTTGTTGTAATAGCTGCTTTTTTATTCCTTAAAACAAGATAGTCCTAGCAATTGTAAGTCATTTAAAAAGCTAATAAATAAAAATAAAGAACTTTTTACTAATATAACTAACCATCGTAACTTACTAATTTGCTGATAAAAAGTCAATAATAATGCAAAACGCCTTGTTTTCCTCGCTTTTTGTGGATATTTTAGCACACTTCAACTCAAGACACCTTCATATCCAAACTTATACACAAAAATCGTGTCCACTTTGCTTCTCTTGGTAATTTCACTACAATTACTGTCAATTAGCGCAATTATAAGCAATTTTTGCCTAAAGAAACTCTAATTAATCTTGAGTATACTGTCAAAATGTTTATGTACATCATGAAAAGAAAAGGAAAGGTATTTGAAAACAGCAGAGAATACATACGATAAATATTGGAAACAGTCATTATGATGCTGATACTTTAGTAACATGGAGGAGTAATTATTGATCGCAGTCTAATACTTACGTAATCTCTTTAATGGATCCACCAAATAGACTAAAATCCATTAGTTAATCATGGAAAAAGACACTATCCATCTGAAGTAATTGGATTTTATGATCCTACTTTCAGTTCATAGCACTTTTATAGAGACAAAACAGTAGTATCATCTGTGACTGTTCCCTTCAAAACAGTAGATAGCAGACCAGCTTTAACTGATTTGATGTTGGCGGCAACCAGACAAGCTGGTTTTATAGTTGACTTCAACAAATAGCTAATCAAGAGTCTCAAAGATCCCTTAACATACATGTAAAATATCAATGAAAAACTCATTACTCAGCTTTAAATTAAAATAGAAGATGTCTTTTAGAAGTACTTTATGGTCATAGGCAGTAATTTCTTGCAAAATAGTAAAGATCTAGTAGGAAAACAACTTTTCGAGTTTTACAACTTGTCGTTGATTAATGTGCTTTATGGTCCAAGGAAAATGTAGTATCAGATGTACAGTTAGTATGAAAAACAGCAAAAACATCTAGTAGATATGCCATACGATTAGCTTTTGACTTACTTTGGTCCTTTTCACTATGCAGTCGTCTTTCCTTTCTAAAATATATAGCTAATATAGCATTTAAAAAAACAAAATAATGTTATAAAGGATAGTTTCGTCCATAGATTCTTGCTGTTTGATAAAAATACTCTGTCAATAGTATACTAAAACCCTTAAAGATCATTAGCTGACACTTAGGCGCCTTTATGGACATCTCTTCCTAAAAAATTATGGGTAATTTGGGACAAAGGTATCAATAACAGTCCAATTTTCAACCAATTATCAGTCTAACACATGCGCCACAAAGCATCAGAATCAGGATTTCAACTAATTTTGGTCGACTAAAACAATATCCAGCAATATCTTGAGAACTTTACAATAAATAGAATAAACAAAGCAGTCTAGGAAGCGAAAATACATACTTATGCGCCTGCTCGGACTAATTTGATAAGAATAGCTTTAGTTTACAAGTACGGAGGAGTTTATATGGATAGTAGTATGATATTGCTATAAAATCTAGACTGGTTGGTAGCTATCGCAAGGCAACCTTCCCAATTCATGTTCAATAGATTCGGTTTGCTTCCCAAAGTATTTCTATTTTTTCACTTATGGAAAGCTAACTATGCTGACTGGACACTCGACCCTCTTTTTAAAACAAAGCAGAGTTGGAACTTGGGGTATGAGAATAGTTTTATTGCAGCCTAGCCAGGTAGCTAGCTTCTTAGAGACTGGTTCGATGACTTGATTTCTAACCTTAAAAGACCTTACTGGCAAACTGCACTGTAAATGTCAAAATATGGCATGAATACTAACGAATTCACTGATCAGTGGTTTACTTATGCGATCGCCATGCAGTCTCTGAAAATAACAATAGCACATAAGCAGTAGTAGCTAGAAGAGAAAGGTTAAATGCAAGCGGCTTAGTTTTATGGTTTATGGTCGATGAGCGGATACTTGGGCCCTCAAAAATTCAGAACATCTTGGTTCAGTCCTTGGAGTATATAGAAGCCTAATACTCACCTAAATCCTCTGTTGATTGACTTCTCATTGTAGTACGCTTAAGCCTTGGTAGGTAAGGTCAATTTTATGATAAAATTACACAAAGACTAATCTGCAAGTATGAATTAATACATACTGGAAGGTTATTCAAGAAAATAACTGTTTTTCCATCCTAGATCAGTCATCATGCGGACTTTACTATCCTACTAGGGTATAATAATAAAAGAGTATTCTCAGTAAAGAGTTGTGTTCAAGAAAAGCAAGTGATAAAGAATTACAAGTGATTAGTATACTATATGATTACTATCTAAGATAAAGAAATAATGCGTTTTGATAGGTAAAGGTAAAAAAATTGGGTTTTATTGAAGCAACTATCCAATGAATAGGCTTTAGTTAGAAAATTTCTTTTACATAAATTATAAATTCAAAGCTTCTTTCTGTTTTATTCCTACTGTATCACTATATTGTTTATAATTGTATGTGTAATCAGCTGATTTGTTTATGCGCTTCCTGCAACCTAAGCTGTTCTTGAGCCTGACTGATCTCCGCCCTTGCCACACCTGCCTGGATGACTTCCTTCAAATTCAAATGGTGCGAGTAGTACTCCTTCTGTTCCAAAATAACTTTCTGTATTTTATGGAAGAGCGAGTGGTTGATGAACCTGGGATGTTGGGAGAGAGAGTGGTAGAGGAAAGCAGTATCTCTTAGATTTATGTATTTGTAGATGTTTTATTCATCCAGTTTGCGCACTACTGCTTGTTATAGTTATGGTGCGTTGATGTTGCGAGTTGTAAGGGCGGCTAGGATTGCTCTGAGAGTGGGTGCTTGCTCTCTGGTGAATCCTTTGACCCATTATAGAGTGATGGGGACGATGACTGAATGGAAGTGCTCGTCGATAGGAATGTCCCATTTGTTTAAGTGATCGTACAAAATAGTGATATGTATATCTGAGAAGAGTTCCAGATTGCCCTAAGTATCGTTTAGATTACCTTGATGAGTACAGCTAGTGTTTTGCAGTTGGGAGCAGTGAAGATGTATGCTTTGACTGCTTCGATTTCATTGAAAGGAAGGTTCCAGCGTTTGGGCACTTTGATGCCGGTGGCCTAGGTAGCGAAGCGAGGGGCATTAAGTAAGAGGAGGCGAGTTGAACGGGCTAGTATGCGCATTATTAGTTGAATTATATGATTATCATATAAATAAGAGATGAGCTAATCATCATAAAAATCTCTAAAGATGCTGTGGAGATTACAACAACTATTTCAAAAAGGAAAAAAAGTGCAAGCAAGTTTAATTATGATATAAGATATACTACTTAATATTTAATTTAAATTAGTTTATAATACATATACATATGTCACAAATTTTAAAAACATTTGTTTCTAAGTTTATCAAGGACCAAACTTCATAGGCTTTTCCCAATCTATACATAGTTGGTAGTTTTATTTATGATTTAGACAAACAAACTGGTCCTTTTAGGTCGATTCAGGCTGCGATTGATGCTGCATAGCCTAATGGACTCATTAAAATATCATAGGGTTTCTACTAGTAGCAACTGGTCATCAGGTAGATCTCTATGTAAAAAGAAAACCTTTGTCTTTATAGCCCAAGTAGGGAGTAAAAGGCTAGGGAGCAGGCGTAGTAGTACTTGCTGGCAGCGGAATAGGCGTTCACATCTGCGTGGGTAGCTAATAATAAGTCCGCATAATTGGCCTTAAATTCTCCCACTCAGGTAGTTCTAATACTGGTCTAAAGAACTAGATGCTTTAGCACTAACACATCCTAAACATTTTTTAGACAAATTAGAGCATCTAGCAGTTGTAGAGTGAATTCATCAACCGCATGAGTTTCAGCAAAATGTAAAATATAATGGTGCTGTTATAAAAAGGCAATGCCAGACTGGATTATTGTTTGTTTAGTCTTAATTATATCGTTAAGGCATGTAACACTCATATCCCTGCGATATGGGTATAAAGATAGGCATCGCTTAGACTGATTCATTCATAAGTACGAGGTCATCCGACCAAATAGACAGTAGGAGTCATCAATAGACTAGGAACTCTCTATATGTAGAGCTGCGTGATCAGGAATCATAAGTTAGGAGGTGTGTTGGTATGGGGCCTAAGATAAAACACTTCAAGTATCGTAAAATGTGTGATCGAGTACAACTAGATGGGAATCCATGTGGTGGGGTAGGAGTTCAAACTAAAAATAACAAAAAATACTATTTGTCATAATAAGATAGGAATCAAAGTAGGACTGGCTTGCTAGACATAGATCACTCGCAATGCTATTATGGAAAATATTTAGGGAATATAGATCACTAGTGCCTTTCCTGTAGTATCGTTGAACAAAATATAAAAAAATACTAGGAATGGAGTAGTGTGTAGGTCATATAAAAAGTTTATTTGCAGGGCCATCATCAAGGGAAATATTGGGATCGCTGGTAATAGTTTAAACGGAGTGCTGATATAGGGATAAAATAATAGGACTCAAGTGCTGGGTAATCATATGATTGGGTTTAACTTATAGGCTGGAATAAGGGTCTAAAAATAGGCGTTTCCTACTTTGAATAACAACAAAGTATACAAAAATCACAAAGAGGGAGTGCTGGTGGTCTAGAATAGTAATGCCTTGCTTTAAAAGAACGATATAAGTCACAATATGTAGTGTAACGTTGCTTTGGGAGGCTAAAACTGTCATCACTCACTGCTAGTATAAAATAAAATCCATTCGAGTCCAGCAACGGGTGTATATATAATCCATGGTCACGGTATCAAACTAACCCGCAATGATATTTGTTTAAACTAAAACGGTATAATAATGGTTGGTTCATAGCCTCATCTGATAAAAAACTACGTATGTTAGAACCGTAGTTGTGGGATAGTTTGTTAGGGTAACTCATTTCCGAAGATGACTGAGAATATAGTGAGTAGGAACGCAGGGGTGGGTGTGTTAGTAAGGGAGGGTAGTTTGTAGTAAGGCAGCTAGGTGCATTCTAATGTGGTGGTGAGCAACTAGATCGATGTGGGACTCGGACAGTATAATGGGGAGTTGTGTGAGAGAATAGCTAGTAGTAATACAGTTGAGAAGGATATCTACTATCCAGATGGGATCAGATGTCAGGTGATGTGAAGAAGATAAAGGAACAAATGATAGAGGAAAGTTCTATTACTTCATTTACATTCGAGCTTTTAACAAAGTATATTAGATTTTAATGAGATGGGTTATGTTATTTTTATAACTTAAAAATGTCGGAGTAAGAAGGGAATATTTATGTAGTGGAGCAGGTGGAATTGAGCAGTGATTCGGATACTTAAGAATTGTTTGAAGAGGTGCACTAGTTAGAGGAGTTGCAGAATAGTCTAGATGACATCGACCAGCTGGAAAGTTTGATGCGCAGTACTCTAAAAAGAACAGGAATCACTCACAAAATCTAATAATAAATCAAAAACTATCAACCCAAACATGTGAGGAGGTTGTAGGTGGTTGATGATTACATCAGAAATTTTTTAGCTCAGCATGGCATGACCAAAACTCTAAATTCTTTTCAGGTAAATCCCATGCAATATAGAAATAATGGTACGAATGTGTGAAATCAAAATAGTAAGTTCCCGACGCCTAGATTGAAAACTAAATTCTAAAAGACAATATCGAGCAACTTGAGGGTCAGTTACAGAAAGCAGTCGTGTTGTCAGATAGGGCCAAAGCCAGTTACGATAAACTGCTAAAAGAAAGGGATTTCCACAAGATGCATCACCAGAGAGTTCAGAAAGAAAAGAAAAAATTGAATTAAAATATTTAAAGATTGAAGGCTTTGCAGGAGTAATATGAGAAAAAGTTTGTATAGTTGCAATAGAAATATAATTTTACGATGAAAGAAAAGATGTTGATCAAAATATAGAGGGATAAACTCAAAGCAGAGACCACTGTCAAACAGCCTCTGCCTTAAGTTGAGCCCAAGACTGGTACTAACTAGAAAAAAACTAAATTCACACCATATCCACCTTAAGAATCTTCCCATACCATACCTGAACAGTTCAATTACAAACAAACTGTTCTGGGTAAGACCCAGAAAGGACATACCATGGCAGTTTGTGCGGTCATTTTTCACCCTAAAAAACCAATAGTAGGTACTGGTAGCGATGACATGTTATGGAAAATATGGACGGTCAACCAAAGCTAGCTCATAATGTCAGGCTAAGGTCATAAAGATTGGGTCAGCTCGATGAAATTCCATCCTAGAGGACACCATATTCTCACAGGATCAGGTGATAGTACAGTCAAAGTATGGGATTTCGTGCATTCTACTTGTACTTTTACCTTCAAGGATCATAGACAACCCATCTGGAGCATAGATCTCAATCGCACTGGAGACTATGTGGCTACAGGTTCATTAGATACTTCATGCAGATTGCTTGATATAAATATTGGCAAGTGTAGACATGTTTTCAGAGGACATGTGGATTCAGTAGTCAGTGTTAATTTTCAACCCAACGGCAATTTATTGGCAACTGCTAGTGCTGATAAAACATTGTCGATTTGGGATCCAAGAATGGCATTGTGTATTCAAACTTTTTACGGGCACTAGGGTGCTTTGACTGGTTGTAGATTCACCCCTTCAGGTAATCGATTGGCTAGCTGCGATGCTACTGGTGTTGTCAAGACCTGGGATACCAGAGCAGGTCGATAGGGTAATACTTTTAGTTGTTAGAAAAGGGGAGCTAATTGTATTAGTGTGGATAGATCGGGTAATATTTTGGCAGTTGGGACTAACGAAGCAGTGATTATGCTGTTTAATGACAGTACGGGTGAGAAGGAGTTGATTTTGAAGGGTCATTAAGAGAAGTCTAAGGTGCAGGCAGTGGAGTTTGACCCGAATAGTAAAATGTTAGTGAGTGGTGGATCAGATTGTACCTATCGTATATGGCAGTGATAACATGAAAAATGTCATAGTATTTAATTCATTTATAATATAATGGTTTAAATCAGATTATCAAAAAACGAAAAATGAATGGAAGCACGAACGATCGAACAAACGGATGGACAGACGGATAAGAGAGGTTTTAAGTAGATAGGAATGAGTATATTTTCATATAATATGAATTATGATGGATGGTAGTAGCAGCAAAACACATATCACTCCCTGACCCTTTCCTCCTCCCCGCTTCCCTCAGACCCACTCTTTCTCTCCCACTTTTCTTTCTTACTTTTTGCATTCTCCTTACTCTTCCCCCCTGCCTCCCCTTCCTCCAGACTGCTACAATCCGACTGACTACTAACCTTATTCTTAGCATGCATCAATTGTTTCAAAGCAATAATCTCCTGCTCCATCACCGGGTCCATAGCTATACCAAAATGCAAACTATGAGCCTATCTCTTGCCTTTCTCTTTCATGAATGTTTGTTTCATCTATGACTATTGTTCTTTGCGGACTTTCACCATTACTTTTTTGAGGCGCAAATTCATCTATTTTTTATAGTCCTATTTCTTGGGGCATTAGCCATTCGTCCATGCATGTTTCATCACACCCTAAAAGCTTATCCTTTAGTTAGGATTAGCCCTTAGCATTCTTTATATCAAATCTATATTGATTCAAAAAATACCTTTGAAGTCGTTAGTAGGGTTGCACTTGCTAGCGAATATCCCCCAGAATTATTGAGAATTATTAGTTAGTTTACAATAAAACTAGTCCTGAGGATTGGTTGATTTGAAAGGTTGAGTTTTCATGACGAGCTAGAACAGGAAACAACCAGCCGCAAAAACATCAACAGAATCAGGATGGTACATTCTATCTATCTGGTTCATCAGCTAAGGGGCATTAGCCTTATATGTACCTACACCATCTGCTGAAGAATAGCATATGGGTAGTCCATGTTTGTTCTGGAAATACCGAGCATAGCCGAAATCAACCAATTTTATGTTAAATTTCTAATCGATCAGCACGTTCTAGGACTTGATGTCGCAATGAGCGATCCTAAGGGAATGGGTATGTCTGAGTGCAGATAGGAGTTGTTTGAAGATATGTCTGAGTAAGGATGGGATACCTGGCGGTCTTTTCGGAGAACTGTTCGGTTTGGGTGATGACTCTATGGAGCTAGCCGTATTATTATATGCGCATTACGTAATACAGTATGTGCTGAACGTGGCCGTCATGGGAACGGTATTAGCCTCCAACGTTGAAGTCGATTATTTATACGGTGTTCCTGTGTCTTGCCTAGAAACACATTTTGACTTCATTCACAAAAGCGCTCAAAATGTGTTCCTAATAGCCCCTTTCGACCTAGTCCTACTTTATCTTTTCGTTCATGATCTTGATGGCGACTCGCTCGTTGGTTGCCAGGTTGATAGCCATCTTGACTCTGGGTAGGCATGGGGGTACTTGGAGAAGCGGCCGAGGCCAAGACGGAAGACTACTCGGTACTTTTCATCGATGATGGGGCAGAGGTCTAGATATTCCTGGGGTAGTTCACGCAGACAGTTCATGCAAGAATTATTTTGGTATAAATAGTTATAAAGCAGACTGACATTTAAACCAGGGGACAAAATCTAAAACACATCATAATAGAAAAGGCTTCATATGTAGGCTAGTGGGGTAGAGTGGTAATAAGAGAGATGAGAATATTGATGGAATTGCAGGCTGTTTCAGAGTATGTTAGTGATTATATAGTACGATAAGATTTTATTGCATCATTTTTACATATGTTATGTAATTATATGAATCATAAATATGGAGATATTCATTACTGAAGCAGTTGTATTGATGAGTGTAAATTTATTCTAACACGATTTCAAAGAAAAACTATTAAAAAAATATAAAATTTTTTTGAATATATGCTTTTATCTTCAAAATTCTTCTGGATTAGTTATTTGCCTTTCTTTTTGTATTTTTTAATGTCTACGTTACGTCCAGTACACTGATTAATATTAGTTTATTGATGAGTCGATAGTAGGCCGATTTGACAATCTTCCGTTGCACCTTCCAAGCCCAAGTCCAATCCGCCACCGTTTCGATTAAGTTCCCCTGCACCTACTTCCTCGAATGGAAAACCCTCACTGGCAAACACATTACCTAGGGCACTACTCGCCCTTCCGCTGAAAATACAATAATCGCTTTCGGATAGACCCTAACCCTCACCACCTAGATGCTGTTTGATAACCACCAACAACTGTTCCTAAAAAAATAAACGCAACTAAACTTGAATTTAGTG
>Ga0169931_10003046_pt1 | contig 26916 bp, 18 predicted proteins | sample Kivu_15m_20L_FD_129675 | JGI IMG/M metagenome (GOLD analysis project Ga0169931, IMG submission 129675) | Freshwater microbial communities from Lake Kivu, Western Province, Rwanda to study Microbial Dark Matter (Phase II) - Kivu_15m_20L... | ecosystem: Environmental > Aquatic > Freshwater > Lake...
CGCAACTTCACGAACTGGAACAACCAGCAGTTGATGCTGCTGCAGACGGCCGTGGTCGGCACGGCGGCGGTCGGCGCGACGTGGATCATCGTCGCGGGTGGGATCGACTTGAGCGTGGGCTCCACCATCGCGCTCGGGACCGTCGTCGTCGCGCTCTTGCTCAACGGCGGCTGGCCGCCAGCGGCAGCAGCGCTCGGCGGCGTCGTCGGTGCGGCCTTGATCGGCTGGACACTCGGAGCGTTGGTCGTGGGCCAGGTCGCGCGCGTCGCCGCGCTGCTCATCGGCATCGGCGCGGGCGCCTACGTCGGACGGCAGCACTCGCTCGTCGCGGGCATCGCCGCCGGTGCGGCGTTGAGCTTCGCCCTGCAGGCGCTGTTCAGCCGCTTGCTCGGAAAACTGCCGCTCTCGCCCTTCATCGTGACGCTCGGGTTGTGGGGTGCGCTGCGCGGGCTCGCCAAAGGCCTGGGCGACAACCAACCGGTGTATCCCGAGAATTCGGGCTGGCTGCGGCACGTGATGAACCTCGCGCCGCAGGGTCTGTTCAGCGTGCTGCCGCCCGGTGTCTGCGTCGCGCTCGTGGTCGCACTCGTCGCGGCCCTCGCGCTGCGCTTCACGGTGTTCGGCCGGCACGCGATCGCGGTCGGGTCGAATGAGGAGACGGCGCGCCTGTGCGGCGTCGACGTCGAGCGCGTGAAGCTCGGCGTGTACGCGCTCGGGCTGGCCTGCGCCGGCGTCGCCGCCGTGCTGCAGTTCGCCTATCTCTCGATGGGCGACCCGACGACGGCCCAGGGCTACGAACTGAAGGTCATCGCCGCGGTGGTGATCGGCGGCGCGAGTTTGTCCGGCGGGCAGGGTTCGGTCGGCGGCGCTCTGCTCGGCGCCTTGATCATGACAGTGGTCGACAACGGCTGCACCAAGCTCGGGCTCGACAACTGGGTGCAGGAACTCGTCACGGGCGCGATCATCGTGGCGGCCGTCGCGCTCGACCGCGCGCGGCTGCGCAACGCGAGCTGAGCGAAGATTCCTGGCTTGCCAAGCGCGGCGTGCGCGAGTATTCCCAGACGTTAGTGAGTTCGCCCGTCCCCCAGGTTGCCGCGCGCAGCGCGATCCCGACGTACGCGGCCGCGGCGCTCGCCGTCGGCGCCGGCGTGTGGGCGTTTGCGCCGCTCGAGCGCGCCGAAACCCCGCGCGAAGTCGGCGAGCAGTTCCTCGCCAAGCACGCGCCTGGGGCGCTGAATGCCAGCAGCGCCGCGGGCGGCGCGGCCCGCGGACTGTTCGAAGATGTTACGGCTCGCGCGGGCGTGGACTTCGTACACGACAACGCTCAACACGGCGAGTTCCGCATTCCCGAGCAGATGGGGCCGGGCGTGGCCTGGATCGACATCGACAGCGACGGCGATCTCGACCTGTTCGTCGCCGGCGGCGGTGCGTTCGCCGAGGAGGGCGCTCCGCAGACGTGCCGCCTGTGGCGTAACGAAGGCGGGCGTTTCGTCGACTCGACCGAGGCGTGCGGCGCCGGCGTGGGCGGACACGCGTTCGGCGTGGCTGTCGCCGACTGGGATGACGACGGCGACGAGGACCTCGCTGTTTCGCGTCTTGGCTCGACGGTGCTCTTGCGCAACGACTCTGGGCGCCTCGTCGATGTGAGCGCGAGCGCAGGTGTGCGCGACTCGAGCTTCGGCTCGAGCCTGTGCTTCTTCGACTACGACCGCGACGGCGCGCTCGACCTGTACGTCGGCCACTACATGGACTGGCGCACGGGCGTGGACCCCAAGTGCAATGCGCCCTCGGGCGCGCGCGACTACTGCGACCCCACGCGCTACCAGCTGTTCGCGCAGAGCGTTCTGTACCGCAACCTCGGCGGCGGCCGCTTCGAGGATGTGAGCGAACGCGCGGGAATCCGCAGCGCGCCGAACCAGACCCTGGGCGTGCTCGCGCACGACTTCGACGGCGACGGCTGGGTGGATCTGTACGTCGCGGAGGATTCGGTGCCCGCCAAGCTGTTCATGAACCAGCGCGACGGAACCTTCCGCGAGTCGGCGCTCGCAGCGGGCTGCGCCTTCGATGCGCGTGGACAGGCGATCGCTGGGATGGGCGTTGCGTGCGAGGACATCGACGGCGACGGACAGTTCGACCTCGTGGTGAGCAACATCCGCGGGCAGAGTCACCTCGCGTTGCTCGCCGATCGCGGCCGTTTCCGCGACTCGAGCACGCGCCTGGGCGTCGCACGCTGGTCGATGGGTCCCACAGGATTCGGGCTCGTGTTGTTCGACGCAGACCTCGACGGAGAGCTCGACGGCTACGTGGCGAACGGCGCGGTCGCCGCGCCCACCCAAGTGACGCCGGGCGTGAGCCCTTACGCCGAACGCGATCAGTTCTTCGGCTGGGATGGCGAGAAGTTCGTCGACCGCACGGCCGAGGCGGGCTTCGTCGGCGCGCTGGTCGGCCGCGGGCTAGCGCTCGGCGACTTCGACGAGGACGGCGACCTCGACCTCGCGCTCGCGAACAACGGCGGCGCGCTGCAGCTGCTGCGCAACGGCGCGCAGGGTGCGTGGCTCACGGTCGACGTGCGCACGCTCAAGGGAGCGCCGGCGTTGGGCGCGCTCGTCGAAGTGCGCTGCGGTGAACGCTGGCGGCGGCGCGTGGTGCGCCCGCAGTCGAGCTACCTCTCGAGCAACGACCCGCGCGCGCACTTTGGTTTGGGCGCAGCGGCGAGCGTCGACGAGGTGCGCGTCACCTGGCCCGATGGCGCGCGCTGGAGCAAGCTCAACGTGGCGCCGCGCACGCGGCTGCGCGTGGGCCGTGGCGAAGCGAGCCCTGCGTCCAACGCTGGAGCGCCGCGGTGAGCATCGCGACTGCACGTTGGACGGCGCCGACGTTGCTCGCGGCCGCGTTGGCCCTGGCAGGTTGGGGGTTCGTGCGGCGCAGCGCCGCGGCGCCGAAGGCGGCGCAGTTGCCGGTCCTGCAGTCGAGCGAGAACGTCGTCGGAGCGCAGATCGCGCGCATCGACGACGCCGCGCTGAAGGCGAGCTTTGCAGAACTCGGCTTGCCGCCACCGCCAATTTGCACCGGCCTCGAGGCGCCGATCGCCGAACGCGTGCTGCAGTGCGCCCGCGACTGGGCGGAGCGGCGCGACGGCGATGCGTTGGGGCGGCTGGGCTGCGTGCAGCTGGGACTCGAACAAAAGGCGGATGCGCTCGCGTGGTTCGCGGCCGCCGAACGTTTCGGTACGCAGCGCGAGCGTTGGGTGTACCTGCTGGGGGCGACCTGCCAAGCGCTCTCGCTCGACGAGCCCGCGCGCAACGCGCTCGAGATCGCGCGCGCCCTCGACGCTCGCCAGGCGCTGACCCACGCGCGCCTGGGCGAGTTGTACCTCAGCGAGCAGCGCCTCCCCGAAGCCATCGCGAGCTTCGAATCCGCGCTCAAGCTCGCGCCGAGCCTGTCCATCGCGGCAGTCGGTCGCGCGCGCGCCCAACTCACCAAGGGCGACGTCCAAGCGGCCTTCGCAGCCTCCCAGGCCGCCGTCCGCATGCAGCCGCGCGACTTCGCGGCGCGGCGCGTGCTCGCGGATGTGCTCACGCGCCTGGGCCGCACGGCCGAGGCGCAGCGCGAAGCCCAAGTCGCCGATCAGCTGCCGAAGTACCAAGGCTGGGGCACGTTCGATTCGCGCTTGCGCGAAGCGATGGACGAGTCCGGCGCGCTGGAGCATTTGCCGACCGAGATCAACTCCGCGCTTTCGGCGAACGGCCTGGCGCATGCGCGCGCTCTCACCGAACGCATCGTCGCGCGGCGGCCCAAGGACACCGGCACGCTCAACCTGCTCGCGGGGCTCACGGCCACGGCTGGCGAGCACGCCAAGGCGCGTGAACTGATCGAACGTGTCTTGGCGCTCCTGCCCGGCGATCCGCAGACGCTGAAGACGAGCGCGGAGATCGCCATCGCGGCGGGCGACGGCGCGCGCGCCCTGCGCGACGTGCAGCAGATCTTGTCGAAGTCCCCTGACGATGCACGTGCGCGTTCGATCGCGGCGCGGGCATTGTTCGCGACCGGGAAAGTCGACGAGGCGCTGGCGCTCGCGCAGCGCCTGGCGCTCGAGTCGCCCGACGCCCACGAGCCGCACGCGCTGCTGCTCGAAATGCTGCGCTTGGCGCAGCGCCCGGCCCAAGCTCGCGAATTGCTCGAACGCGCGCTGCAGCGCAAGCCGCTCGAGGCTTGGGCACGGGCCGAACTCGCGCGCGAAAACGCCCCGGCAGGAGCGAACCGATGACACTGCTCGAAGTGTGCGTGGACACGTTGCCGGCGCTCGAACGCGCGCAGACGCGCGGCGCGGGGCGCATCGAGCTGTGCGAACGGCTCGATTTGGGCGGCATCTCGCCCTCCAAGGAGTTTCTCGAGCGAGCGCTCGCCGCGGCGCGTGTGCCGCTGCACGTCATGGTCCGCCCGCGCGGCGGCGACTTCGTCTACAGCGACGTCGAGTTCGAGCAGATGAAGCGCGAGCTGCAGCGCCTGCGCGATCTGCCGGTCGCGGGCGCGGTGTTCGGAGTGCTGCTAGCGGACCAGCGCATCGACCTGCGGCGCGCGCGCGAGCTCGTCGAACGCGCGCGCCCGCTGAGCGTGACCTTCCACCGGGCGTTCGATGGTCTCCCCGACAAGGTCGCGGCGCTCGAGCAACTGATCGAGCTGGGCGTCGAGCGCGTGCTCACCTCCGGCGGCGGACCGCGCGCCTTCGACTCGCGCGATCAGCTGCGGCGCCTGGTGGCCGAAGCCGACGAGCGCATCATCGTGATGCCCGGCGGCGGCGTGCGAGCCGACCACGCGATGCACCTGGTGACCGAAACCGGCGTGCGCGAGCTGCACAGCTCGACGCCCTTCGTGCTCGACAAGTGAGCTCGCGCGGCGCGCGTTCCATCACGGCGCGCGCTCGATCCGCCAGCTCCCTTGATCGGCCACGGCGCGATACTCGGTCCACGCGCCGTCGAGTGCGCGAACGAGCGCGAAGTGACCGCTGCCGAGCGAACGGAACCACTCGTCGCGGCGCCATTCGCGACAGCGGGGCAAGGCTAGGTTGAACTCGGGATCGGGTTCGGCGCGCACGGGAGAGGCGGGGTGAGCAAGGTCGGCCAGCTTGGTTCCGTTGAAGGCGGCCACGCTGAAGTCCTCCTGCAGTTCGACGCCGCCTTCCACCGCGCGCCAGTTCGGGAACGGCCAGCGAACGACCACGAGCGGCGCCCCCACGATGGCCCGCACGTCGAGCGCCGGCTCACCCTCGCGATCCCACTCAGGCGGCAACCACAGCGGAGTTGACGGGTGACCGAGCGCTAGCGCCGGGGACCACCGCGCGACCACCGAGAGATCGTGGGAGTCGTACACCGACCAGCACTCGTGATGTTGCGAAAACTCGCCCTCCGCACACTGATTGGCGCGCAGCAGGATGCGTTGATCGGCGAGAAACACGACATCGACCGCGGTGGTTCCCATGCTCATGCAGCCCCAACCGCTGTCGCTCAACGCTGAGCGCTTAGTCACCAGCGTGCCGCGCGCGTCGTACACACGCAGCTCGCCAAAGCGGGTCCCCAGTCGATGATCACACGGCGGACTCTGCGGCCTCGTCCAGCGAAAACCCGCCACCCACCCGCGCTCGTCGACGGTCGCCAACTCGAGCGGCGCCTCGATCGTTCGTTGCCAGAGCAGTTTCTGCTCGACCAGGACCGTGAGGACGATCGGATCTCCTGTGCGCGACGACACGGAGTACGCCAGCTCCACGCGCCCGCTTGCGCTGCGGATGAGCTGCGATTCGTAGCCGCGCAGGAGCCGCCACGGAGGCGTCGGAACTTCCACCTGCGGCGCAGCGACGCCCTGGAGCACGAGAAGAAGCAGGGCGAGCATGGAGACGCCTCAAACGCGCGCCCCGCGCCGCGGTTCAGGCCAATTCCGCCATCGCGTAGCGCGCGTGCACGCCTTCGGCTGCGAGCGCCGCGGCGACGCGCGCGCGGTCGAGCTGCGCCCCGTCGCGCAACTCGGCGCCGTGGATGCCGGCGGCGACGAACAACGCGTCGAAGCCGTTGCGGTTGGCGCCGAGCACGTCCGTCGTGAGCCCGTCGCCGATCGCCAGCACACGCGCGTCGTCCGGCGTGCGGCCGAACAACTGCGCGAGCTCGCGCCGCGCGAGCGCGTAGATCGGCGTGTGCGGTTTGCCGGCCATGACGACGCGGCCGCCGAGCGCTTCGTAGTCGCGCGCCAGCGCGCCGGCGCACCAGTAGAGCTTGTCGCCCAGGCGCACCACGATGTCGGGGTTGGCGCACACCATCTCGAGCCCGAGCTCGCGCGCGCGAGCGAGGCGCGCGGCGTAATTCTCGGGCGTTTCGCTGTCGAAGTCGTCGAGGCCGGTCACGCCGAGAAAACGCGCGCGCTCGAGCTCGGCGAGCTCGAGCCCCAGTCCGTCCCACAGCAGCGTGTCGCTCGCCGGCCCGATGCGGTGCATGGGGCCCGGCGCGCGCGCGGCGAATTCGGCGCGGATCGCGTCGCCGGAGGTCACGATCGCGTCCCACGCATCGCGCGGCAGGCGCAGGCGCTCGAGCTGGCGCGGAATCGGATCGCGCGGCTTGGGCACGTTGGTGACGAGCACGACGCGGCCGCCGCTGGCGCGAAAACGCACGAGAGCAGTGGCGGCGCGCTCGAACACCTTCTGTCCGTTGTGCACCACACCCCACAGGTCGCACAGCACGGCGTCGTAGCGCTCGCGCAGCGACTGCAAGTCCGCCGGAAACTCGAGGCTGCGCGGCGCCATCACGAGGAGCGCCGCGGGTCGTAACGGGGCATGGCGATCCGACCGCGTTCGCCGGCGATGGCGGGGAATTCATCAGCTTCCCAGCGCTGCGCGGCGCGTTCGATCCGCGTGCGATCGGTGGAGACGAAGTTCCACCACATGTAGCGCGGGCCGAGCGGCGCACCGCCGATCACGACGAAGCGACTGGGTGCAAACGCGCGCACACGGACGGCGCCGTCGAGCACGGCCATCCGCTGCGCCTCGAGCGGCTGCCCCGAAAGCTCGAGCGGCGCGTCGACGGCGTACAGAGCCAGCTCCTCGGCCAGCGCGGGCAGCGGCCAGTGCGCACCGGCCGGCAGTTCGACGTCGAGGTACAGCGTCGGCGACGCGACACGCACGGACGAGTGCGCGCCGAACGCTTCACCGACGAGGACGCGCACACGCGCTCCGCCGACTTCGAATGGCGCGAGTTCCGCGGCCGGCACGTGCTGGAAGCTCGGGGAGCTCTGCTCGAGAGCTTCGGGAAGCGCGGCCCACAGCTGCAGTCCGTGCAGGCGCCGCGCGCGGCCGCGTTCGGCCTCGACCGTGCGTTCGCTGTGCACGATTCCGCCGCCGGCGCTCATCCAGTTCACCGCGCCGGGCGCGATCTCCTGGCGCAAGCCGAGGCTGTCGGCGTGCAGCATGCGCCCCTCGAACAAGTACGTGACCGTGGCGAGCCCGATGTGCGGATGCGGGCCGACGTCGCTGTCGACATCCGCGATGAGTTCCACCGGGCCGAAGTGATCGAAGAACACGAACGGCCCCACGGAGCGGCGCGCGAGCTGCGGCAAAACGCGCCGCACATCGAGGCCGCCGGCCAGCGCAGATAAACGCGGTTCGAGTCGTTGCACGGCTCGCCTAATCCGCAAGCGCCGTGGTGATGGAGATCTCGCCGGTGAGGATGCGTTGGACCGGGCAACGGTCCGCGATCTCGGCCAGGCGTTCGCGCTCGGCTTGCGATAGTTCGCCCTCGATGTGCAAGCGCCGCGCGAGCGCGTAGCGCACGCGACCGTCTTCGCCCTTGCTCTCGACGTGCTCCACTTCGACACGCAGCGAGCGCACTGCGAGTTGTTTGCGGCGGATGTAGAGCTCGAGCGTGAGCGCCGTGCAGGCCGCCAGCGCCGAGTCGAGCAGATCGTGCGCGTCCGGTGCGGCGTCGTTCGAACCCAGCGGTTTGCCGACGTCGCTGGTCCAAGCGTGACGGCCGTTCGTGAGCGTGGTCAGCGCGCCGTGTGCGCGGTTGAGGCGTGCTTCGATCGACATGACGCAAAAATGTAGCGCGGCGCGGCGCCGATCCGAGGGGACCGACGCCGCGCCGCAGGCAGTCCGCGTTGGCGGCTACTGACAGACGATGAAGCGCACCGCGTTCGACAAGCCCGTGGTCGACGGGCTCTGCGGATCGCGCATCCACCACTGCGCGAAGATCTGCGCACCGGGTGTGATGCCGTTCGCGTTCATGTAGGCGGTCGTGAACGTGAAGCTGTAGAAGCCCGAGCACGAGTTGCCGCTCCCCGCTCCGCCGCTGTTGATCGACGGCGTGCGGATCGTCGGCGCCGCCACGCACAACGTGCCGCCCTGGAAGGGCGCAGCAGTCTGCGCAGTCCCCCAGAACAGCAGGCCGAACTTCTGGTTGAGCACGTTGGTGGAGCTCACGATGAAGTTCCCCGCGCTGCGCGAGGGCTGCACTCCGTTCGTGAAGATCCCCGGCACGCAACCGAGCGAGTTGGTCTTGCCGGTGCAGTAGGTCGCCACCGAGGCCGCGTTCGCGAACACCGGCCCGTAGTGCGCTGTGCCGCTCAGGTTGCCCGCGTTGTCGACGCAGCGCAGGTGGAAGTAGCGCCCCGACAGCGACGATCCGATGTTCTGCGTGAAGCTCGTCGCACTCGCCGCGATGTTGGCCGCGCCGGTCGGAACCGTCGTGGGCGAGGTGTCCCACAAGCCGATGTAACCCGCTCGGCCCGAGTGCGCGTCGAAGGACGGAACCCAGGTCGCCGTCACGTTCGTGCTGCATTGCTGCACGTTCACGGGGTGCGTGGCCGAAGCCAAGCCCGGCGGCGTCGCCGGCGCCACCGCATCGATGAGCAGCGGCGCGGCCCACGCGAAGCCGTTCGACCCGTTGCCAGAGTTGTCGAACGGCCGCAGGTTCAAGTAGATCGCCGTCGCGCTGCTGTTCACCGGAATCGTGGCGGAGTTGATCGCGCCCCACACGATGCTCGAGCCCGGATCACCGGGGAAGCCGTTCGAGGTCACGAGCGCCGAGTAGCCCTGCACACCCGACAGGTTGTCCGCCGGCTGCGTCCAGGTGTAGTCGATGGTCGTGTCGTTCGACCACACGCCCTGCGTGTGCGAGGTCGAGATGATGCTGGGGATCTGCGGCGGCGTGCCGTCGACGACGAACTGCACCGAGTCGCTCACGTACGGATCGTTGTCGACGTCGAGGTACGCGCCCGCGGTCTTGAAGCCCTCCGTGGGCCAGCTCAGGCGCCAACGCACTTGCCGCGAAGCGCCCGGCCCGAGGTCGCCGAGGGCGACGTCCAGGCCGCCGCTCTGGTTGTCGGTGTGCGTGGCGAGCAAGCCGTCGCCCAGCGTGCTCTCCGATTGCACCACGACAGCGTCCGCAGCGAAGCCGTCAAACGACGCGCCGCTCGCGAGGCCAGCGCCGTTCGAAGCAAAGCCGTAGACATCCACCTGCTGGTTGGGCTTCAAGTAGTAGCCGAACGAGTACACATCCAGGCTCGGCGCGCAGCCCGCGTCGTTGAGCTCGTACGTGACCGCCACGCTCATCTTGACCGAGCTGAGGAAGTTCACGTTGCGCGGCCAGACCTTCCAGCGCCACACGCCCGCGGCGGGCAAGTCGAGCGTGCGCACTTCGTTGTTGTCGAGCGAGCTCTGCTGCGTGAAGTAGTCGCCGCTGTTGCCGGCCGGGCTGATGCCGTTGTTCGGGTTGTCGATATACAGGTCCCAGTCGTTGATCAACGCCTGCGACGCACCCGCCGACGCTTCGGGCTCGACGTAACTCATCGCGACCGTGATGCGTCGGCAGTTGGCTGGCACGTTGAAGTCAGCGAAGGTCCAGCCGCCGAACCACGTCGCGTCGAATGTCCAGTAGTTGATGAAGTAGTCGGAGCTGCCGAGCAGCGCCTTGTGCGCCGAAACCTTGCCCGCGCCGAAGCGGTCGAGGTTGGAATCGGTCGGTAACTCGAGCAGCGCGCCGCCCTTGGACTCCGCGCTCGACATGAGCAACGCCGCGATGCCGGCGGGCTTGTAACGCAGGCCGGCGAAACCATCGGAAATCTGCGCGGCGAGGCCGGCGACGTGCGGCGTCGCCATGCTCGTGCCCTCGAGGAACTTGTAGCCGTTGCCCGAACCCGCATCGATCGAGTTCACCGCGCGACCGACGGCGACGACGTTCGGCTTCCAGCGGCCGTCGCCGCACGGACCGACGCTCGAATCGAAGGCCCACGAGTTGGGGAAGCCCTCGGGCGCGTAGAAGTTCACGACACTGCCGACCGTGAGCGCGTTCTTCGCCGTGGCCTGCATGCGGATCGACTGCGTGGCCGTATCGCCTTCGTTGCCGGCCGCGAACAGGTAGGTCTGGTCGTAGTTCCACACCTCGGCGTCGACCGTGCGCGCGTCGGCCTCGGTGCCGAACCAGCCCGTGCCCATCGTGCCCCAGGAGTTGTTCGAGAGCACCGGCTTGGTCGTGTTGCCAAAGCCGTCCCAGAAGCCGTTGCGGTTGACGCTGAGCAGCGTCGCGAGCGCCGTCCCCGAGGAATTGCAGGCGTTGTCGAACATGCGCGTGATGTACGCGCGCGTCGCACTGCCGCCGCGCGCCAGGCTCGGCGCTACGCCCTTCAAGCTGTTCGACGGGCTGCCGTTGCCGTTGCCCAGCAGCGTGCCGAGCACGTGCGAACCGTGCTCGCAACCGTCGACGAAGGGGTTGTTGGCGCCCGTGAAGTCCCAGCCCCAGCCCGTGATCTGCAGGCCTTGGTGCGCGTTGTCGATGCCCGAATCGAGCTGCGCGATGGAGACGACGCCGCTGTTGTTGCCGGGGAAGCTCCAACGCGACGTGTCGGTCCCGATCATCGAGGCCGATTCATCGTGAGCGAGCGTCGGCGGCGCGTCCGGCTCGATGAACTGCACGAAGTCCAGTTCGGCGAGTTGTTCGACGTGCTGCGGCAAGGCCCACACGCGGAAGGCGCGGATCTCCTCGACCCACTCGCGCACCTCGAGACCGAGTTCCTCGAGCGCGCGTTGCGCCGGGCCGTTGCTCGTCCAAGTGCGCGGCTGGACCGGGCCGTTCTCGACGCGCTCCATCACGGCGCCGTCGAGGCGCCAAGCCGCCGCCGCGGGCTTCCACGTGGACGCCGCGTTCAGGTCGCTCTCGTATACGTCGACGTACAGCGGCAGACGCCCCTGCGCATTCGGCGCGAGCGTCGCGAGGTTGGGATGCAGCTTTTGATTGGCGCGCGGCGCGCCGACCCAGCGCACGAACTCGAGCGAAGCGACGGCGTCGAGTTGCTCGACCGGCAGCGCGACCTTGATGCAGTAGTGCGGGTGGAAGCCGAGCAGCTTCACGCCCAGCGCTTCGAGTTGAGCCCCGCGCTCGGGCGTCATGCGGCGGCCGAACATCACGAAGCCGTGCGTGTGTGTGCGGCCTTCGAGCTGGGCGCGCGCGGCCTGGGCCACGAGCAGCGGGTCGAGCCGTTCGTCCGCCGACGGGTAGTACTTGGCGCCGGCGAAACCCAGGTAGAACGGGTCTTCTTCGATGCTCTCGACGAGCGTGTCGCCCGCCGAAGAAGCGCGCAGTTCGCGGCGCGTCGGGCGCGGCACGGCGTCGTCGAGCAACGCGGGCGCGCGGCTGGGCGCACCCATCTCGAGGTTGCGCTCGGGCGCGATCGCCTCGCGTGTCGCGAGCTGGGCGGCGTAGTCGGCGCGCGGCAGGTTGCCCGCGGGCGAGCCCTGGGGCTGCAGAGAGGCGGCATCCGCCACCGTCTGCCGCTGCTGGGCGGCGGCCGCGCCGGCCAGAAGGGTGGCGGCAGCCAGGATGAGGGCAGCGGTCTGGAAGTCCGGGCGTGAGTCGTTGGGTTGCATGGCGTGATGAGATGAGAGGGAAGGGGTCCCTCGGATCACGCAAAGCTCGCCCGGCGGAGATCACGCAAATGAAAAAAGTGCGCGTCACCGTTGGCGGTACGCCGCCAACGGCAATCCGACGAGCGTCAGGAGCTCTCGAGCTCGCGCCGCAGCCACATGCGGGCCACGCGCCAACCGCGCACGACGGTCGGCTCGCTCACGCGCAGGGCCGCCGCGGTGTCCTCGACCGAACAACCGCCGAAGAAGCGCAATTCGACGATCCGCGCCAGCTGTTCATCGACCTTGCCGAGCTTTTCGAGCGCCACGTCCAAACCGATCAAATCCGTGGACGATTCCTCGAACAGCTCGACGACGTCCTCGAGCGCCATGCGCTCGCGCTCGCCGCCGCGCTTGAGAGCCGCGCGCCGCCGCGCATGGTCGACGAGCACGCTGCGCATCGCTTTGGCGGCGACGTTGAGAAAGTGCGCCCGGCTCGAATAGTCGCGCTGCACGCCGTCGCCCTGCAGGCGCATCCAAGCCTCGTGCACCAATGCCGTCGGTTGCAGCGTCTGCGCCCGCGCCTCGCCCATGGCCGACTGCGCCAGGCCGCGCAACTCGCCGTACACCAGGGGCAGCAATTCCGAAGCGGCGCTCTCGTCGCCCGAGGCCATGCGCGCGAGGAGCGCGCCGGTCATGGTCTGCTGCGACTTGTCCATGGGAGGCTCGGAGGCGAGCGCGATCATGAAAACTACCCCTGTTCACGCATAGCAGCAAACGGGCGGCCTTGGAACGCGCTTCTCGGAGCAGCCCGCGGCGCTGACGGCCGCGGAGGCGCCAGTACCATGGTCGACCGCATGGAGCGCGAGCGATGGAGCGCGATCCGCAGGCTCGTCGAGGAAGCGCTCGAGCAGCCCGGCGGTCGAGCGGCCCAGGAGGCCTTCCTGGTCGAGCGGGCGGGTGGCGCTCTCGAGTTGCTGCGCGAGGCGCGCTCGCTGCTCGCGCTCGACGACGACTCGGCCTTCACGCCTCCCAGTCCGTCGCAAGTGGCGGCGGCCGCGCGCGTGGGCGCCGCGCGCGACGCGCAAGCGCTGTGCGGCGCGTGCGTGGGCCCCTATCGGCTCGAGCGTCTGCTCGGCAGCGGCGGCATGGGCGTCGTGTACCAGGCGCGCCGCGTCAGCGCCGACTTCGAGCAGATCGTCGCGCTCAAGCTCGTCAAGCGCGGCATGGACACCGACGAAGTGATCCGGCGCTTCCAACGCGAGCGCGCACTGCTGGCGACGCTGCAACACCCGGGAATCGCACGGCTCTACGACGGCGGTTCGACCGACGACGGCCGGCCGTGGCTGGCGATGGAGTTGGTCGATGGGCGCCCGCTCGACGCGTGGTGCGACGAACGCCGCGCGAGCACCGACCAGCGGCTCGCGTTGTTCGTCAAGGCCTGCCAGGCCGTGGCCTTCGCGCACCGCAACATGGTCGTGCACCGCGACCTCAAGCCCTCGAACATCCTCGTCGACGCGAGCGGCGCGCCCAAGCTGCTCGACTTCGGCTTGGCCAAGCTGCTGCACGGCGACGCGCTCGAGCACGTCGACCTGACCCAACAGGGCGAGCGCGCGATGACGCCTGCGTACGCCAGTCCCGAGCAGCTGCGCGGCGAAGCGCTCAGCACCGCAACCGATGTCTACTCGCTCGGCGTGGTGTTGTACGAGCTGCTCTGCGGCGCGCGCGCCATCGAGAAACCCGGCAGCGCGCTCGAGCGCCCCGCGCCGCGTCGCCTCAGTTCACGCGTCACGGCCAACGCCTCGGAGCGCCGCAGCAGCGACGAGCGCCGCCTGCGCCGCCAACTCGTCGGCGACCTCGAGACGATCTGCGCCACGGCGCTCGCGGAGGCGCCCGGTTCGCGTTATCCGACCGTCGACGCGCTCGCCGCAGATATCGAGCGCTACCGACGCGGATTGCCGATCGAAGCGCGGCCCGCGAGCGCGCTCTACCGCCTCCGCAAGTTCGCCGGCCGCCACCGCTTCGGCGTGGCGGCCGCCGGGCTCGCGCTGCTCTCGCTGGTCACGGGCCTAGCCGTGAGCGTGAGCGCCTACCGCAGCGCGGAAGTCGCGCGTACAGCCGAACAAGCCGAGCGTGAGCGCGCGGAACTGCGAGAACGCGAAGCGCAGCAAGAAGCCGAACGCGCCAACGCGGCGCTGGGCATCGTGCGCGAGATCTTCGAGACCGCGGGCAGTCCTAACGAATCCAACGCCGACGTCACGCTGCGCGAGTTGCTCGACGAGTTCGACCGACGCTGGAGCGAGCGCGAGTCGTTGCCGCCAGCTGTCGAAGCCGCCGTGCGCGTGACGCTGGGGAACGCCTATGTCTCGGCTGGCATGGAAGCCAAGGGCAAGCCGCACCTCGAACGCGTGGTCGAGCTGAGCGCGCAGAGCGACAATGCGCTGCTCCGACTGCGCGCGAAGACCGCGCTGGTGCGCGTGCTGGTCACCGAAGCGGACTACGCCAAGGCTCTCGCGCTGGCGGATGAGGTCGAGCGGGAGCTCGACGCCAGCGCGCAACTCGAGCGCGGAGCGCTCACCGAGCTGCACTTCAACCTCGCTCTGCGCCGTGCGCAGATCCACGCACAACGCGGTGAGTTCGAGCCCGCGCTGCGCTCGGGCGAAGCCGCACTCGCGGCGGCGCGGGGCACGCAGCCGCCCGACGTCGATGCGCTGGTCGCGGCGCTGGCGGCGCTGGGACAGATCGCGGTGAAGGCGGCTCAGGCGCCGCGTGCGGAGAGTGTGCTGCGCGAGGCTTTGGCGCTTCACGCGAGCACACGACGGCCGGACACGTCGAGCGTCGCAGCGATTCGACACGAGCTGGGCGGCGTGCTGCTGACGCTGGGGCGCCACGACGAGGCGCAGCGCGAGCTCGAGGAAGCGCTCGATCTGAGGCGACGCCTGTACGGCCCGCGCCACACGGCGACGGGCGAGTCGCTCGGTCAGCTCGGCCGCACGCACAGCGAGCGTCGCCAGTACGCGCTGGCGCTGCCGATGCTCGAAGAGGCGCTGGCCATCACGCTCGAGCAGTTGCCGCGCACGCACCCCAACGTCGCGACCGCCATGTCGCGCCTGGCGGACTGCCGGCGCGCGAAGCGCGACCGCGAAGGCGCGCTGCCGCTCTACCGCGAAGCCTTGGACATCCGACGCGCAACCTACGGCGACGTCCATCCCGTCGTCGCGCGCTCCCACGGCAACCTCGGACTGTGCCTGCACGAACTCAAGCAGTACGAAGAGGCCGAGCGGCACTTGCGTTCGGCCATCGAGCAGCGACGCGGCATGCCGGGCGAGGAAGCGGCGTTGGCGACCAACCTGCAGACGCTCGGACTGGTGCGCGAAGCGCGCGGATTCCCAGCCGAGCGGCTGGAACTCGATCGCGAAGCGCTGGGCTTGCTGCGCGCAGCCTTGCCGGCCAGTGCGGAGACGCTGGCCTGGGCGCTCTCGCGACAGGCCGCGTATCTCCAGGAGCGCGGCCAGCCGGCGGAGTCGATCCCGCTTACCGAGGAGGCGCTGCGCGTGCGCGAGCAACTGCACGGCCCCGAGCATCCCCGCACCGCGCGCTCGCTCTCGGACCTCGGCTCGGCGCTGGTGTTCAACCGCGAGTTCGCGCGCGGTATCGAGTTGCTCACGCTCGCCGTCGAGCGCATCCGCCGCTGCGAGCCGCGCGACGAGAGCGACTTCGGACTGACCCTCGAGCGCCTAGCGAGCGCGCTCCACCAGAACGGTCGCAGCGCAGAGTCGCTGCCGTTCTGGAAGGAGGCCCTCGACACGACGCAGCGCGCACTGGGCGCGACCAGCTCACGCACGCAGCGCGTGCGCACGCGCTACGCCGAGGTCCTGCGCCGCTCCGGCCGGGTCGAAGAAGCGGCGGCGCTCGAGGCGCAGGGCAAGTAATCTCGGGGCATGCTCTCCGCCGCGCTCAGCACGCTCCTCGCCGTCAGCTGGACCGCCCCCGCGCTTGCGGGCAACGACGCTGCGCCTTTGCTCGAGGGAGTTCAGCACGTCGCGCGCCCTGGAATTCCAGGCCCGATCGCCGTGTTCGGTCCCAAGTCGTTCGCGGTGGTCGAGGGCGCGCTCGGCGGCGAGCGGCGCGCGAGCGCGATCGCGGCCGGCGCGTTCGGCGGCGGACGTGTCGTCGCCTTCGGCCACACGGGCTACATGGGCGCGGACGCCGCCGGCGTCGGCGAAACCGAGCGCCTCGTGCGCAACCTCGCGGCCTGGGCCGCGCGTTCCAACCACAAACGCCTGCGCGTCGGCGCCTACGGCGGCGCCTTCGGCGACCTGTTCGCGCGCCTGGGCTACGAAGTCGTGCAAGTTGCGCGCGACGCCAAGCCCGCGGGCCTCGACCAACTGGCGCTGGTCGGCTGCACGCCGCTGGGTTTGAGCGACCACGAGGCGCAGGCGCTCGAGGCCTACGTCGCGTCCGGCGGCGCGCTGTTCTGCGCGGAAACGCCCTGGGGTTGGCAGCAGCTCAACCCGACGCAGTCGCTCCGCGATCGCCCCGGCCAGAAGCTGCTCGCGCGCGCGGGCCTCTCCTTCGCGAGCGGCTACCTCGACCCCACCGCGCCGCAGGAGCGCTTCGCCGCGCGCGCGCCCAGCGAACTCCTCAACGCCTGGAAGGCGCTCGATCTGCTGCTCGCGCAGGACAAGAACAAGTCCGCCGTCGATGCGGCGCGCGCGGACCAGGCCTCGGCGACGCTGCAGCTCGCGTTGCCCGCGATGCCCGACGGAGACTGGGAACTGCGCGAGCGCCTCGCCGACCTCGTGCGCGCTCGCGAGGCGCAGCTGCGCCCGAGCGCCGAGCAGCCTCTGCGGCGCGAAGCTGCACTCGCGCGCGCGCTCGTCGCCGTGCAGCACGCCTTGATCGAGGCCGCGCCACCGGCCAAACGCCGCGCCCACGTCAGCGCCGCTGACTTTCCCGGCGCGGTCGACGCGACGACCACCGTGCAGTACGTCGAGGTCGACACGTCGCAGCCGCAGTGGCGCAGCACGGGGCTGTACGCGCCGCCGGGCGGCCGCGTCGAAGTCGTGCTCCCGACCGACGCGGTAGGCCAGGGATTGTGGCTGCAAATCGGCGCGCACACGGACGAGCTCTGGCAACTCGACGAGTGGCGCCGACATCCGCAGATCACTTCGCGCGTCGAGTTGCGCGAGCGCCAGACGCTCGTCGTGAGCGCCTTCGGCGGTCCGCTGTACCTCGACGTGCCGCGCGGCTTTCATTTGCAGCGCGTCAAGCTCCAGATCCGCGGCGGCGTGCCGGCGCCGCGCTTCGTGCTGGGACACACGACGCTCGAAGAGTGGCGCGGCGAACAACGCGCGCGGCCCGCGCCGTGGGCCGAGCTCGAGTCGCGCAAGTTCGCGCTCACGCTGCCTTCGAGCGTGGTGCGCGAGCTCGACGATCCGCAGGCGCTGCTGCAGTTCTGGGATCGTGTGCTCGACGCCATGGCGGACGTGTGCGGCCTGCCGCACGAGCGCGAGCGGCCCGAACGGTTCGTGTGCGATCGCCAGATCAGCGCGGGCTACATGCACTCGGGCTATCCGATCATGGCGCACCTCGACGTGGCCGCGCTCGCCGTCGACCTCGCGCGCCTGGAGCGCGGCGAGGACATCTGGGGCTTCGTGCACGAACTCGGCCACAACCACCAGCGCGAGGAGTGGACCTTCGACGGCACGACGGAGGTGACCTGCAACGTGCTGGGCATGTACGTGATCGACAAGGTCTGCAAATTGCCCGAGGGCAAGCGCGGACACGAGGCCGTCGACAACCCGCCTTCGTTCGAGGCCTACCGCGCGCGCGGCGCGAAGTTCGACGAGTGGAAGTCCGATCCGTTCCTCGCGCTGCAGATGTACGTGCAGCTGCGCGAGCGCTACGGCTGGACGCCCTTCGAGAAGACCTTCGCCGAGTACCTGCGCCTGGGCGAGTTCGAACGACCCAAGAACGACGACGAGAAGCGCGATCAGTGGCTCACGCGCCTGAGCCGCAACGTCGGCCGCAACCTCGGGCCGTACTTCGAGAGCTGGGGCGTGCCGACCAGCGCCAAGGCGCGCGCGTCGATCGCAAGCCTTCCGGCGCACGAGTGAACGGCGCGCTCACTCGACGTGGAAGACCTCTTCCATGTTGGCCCACCACTCGCCGGGCGCGCGGTCTTCGAGCGGCGCCTGGCAAGGCTCGGTGAGCTTCCACCAGCGCTGGGTCGCCTCGTCGGCGGCGAGCGCGGCGCGGTCGCGCTCCCAGTCGTCGCCGACGTACTCGAAGTACGCGAACAAGTGCGGTTCGCCCGCGATTTCGCGCAGGAAGATCGAGTAGCTGCGCAGGTTCGAGCGCGCGATGCGCTCGAGCACCGCGGGCCACACGGCGGCGTGGAGCTCGCGGTACTCGGCGACCTTCTCGCGCCGCAAACGAATCACCTGCCCGAAGCGGCGCGTGCGCGTGTTCGACATGGGGCCCGCGAGAATAGCGCAGGCGCGGGGAGGTCCGCCGCGAGCGCGCTACGGATACTGTTAGCCGCATGGAATCCGCCCCCCAGAGCGACAGCGGAGCGCTCGACGAACTCGTGGCGCAGGCGCTCGAAGCGTTGGAATCGGGCGGCGAGCCCGGGCTCGAGCGGCTGCTGGGCCAGCACCCTCAGCTCGCGGCCAAGCTGCGCGCGCGGATCAACGCGCTGCGCGCGGCGGGTTTGCTCGATGCGCCCGGCGATGCGCCGCCCGAACGTTTGGGGCCGTTCAAGCTCGTGCGTCCGCTCGGCCAAGGCGGCATGGGCATCGTGTACCTCGCGCGCGAGGAGGCGCTCGGGCGCGAGGTCGCGCTGAAGGTCATCCGGCCCGAACAGCTCTACTTCCCCGGCGCGCGCAAACGCTTCCGACGCGAAGTCGAAATCGTCGCCAGCCTGCAACATCCCGGGATCGTGCCGATCCACACCGTCGGCGAAGCGGACGGCGTGCCGTACTTCGCGATGGACTTGCTCGCGGGCGCGTCGCTCGCCGAGACGCTCGCGCGCCTGGAGACGCGCGAGGTCGCCACGTTGACGGGCCGCGACCTCGCGCCGCCCGGCGCCGAAGCGAGTTACTTGTTCGAAGGCTCGTGGGAAGACGCCTGCGTGCGCGTGGTGAGCCAGGTCGCGCTCGCGCTCGACTACGCGCACCAACGCGGCGTGGTGCACCGCGACGTGAAGCCCTCGAACGTGCTCATCACCGCGCAGGCGCCGTGTCGCGCCGTGCTGCTCGACTTCGGGCTCGCGGCGTCGAAGAGCGCCGCGGAGCTCACGCGCACCGGGACGCTGATGGGCTCGCTCAAGTACATGGCGCCGGAACAGGCGCGCGGCGAGAGCGACGCGATCGGCCCACGCTCCGACGTGTATTCGCTCGGCGCGACGTTGTACGAGCTGCTGACGCTGCGCAGCGCCGTCGAGGGCGAGAGCGAAACCGAGCTGCTCGTCGCGTTGCAGAGCGGTGAATGCACTCCGCTGCGCGCCGTGAACCCGCGCGTGTCGTGGGAGCTCGAGACTGTGTGCTTGACCGCGCTCGAGCACGATCCGGTGCGGCGCTACGCAAGCGCGGCGGATTTCGCGCGCGATCTGAGCGCCGTGCTCGACAAGCTGCCGATCCAGGCGCGCCGCGCGAGCTGGGCGCGCCGCACCGCGCTGTTCGTGCGCCGCAATCCGACGCGCGCCGCCGCCTTGGCGCTGGGTTTTGTGCTCGTGGTCGGCGGACCGGCGCTGTTCGCGTGGCAGGAACGCAGGGCTGCCGGCGTCGTGGCCGCACAGCGCGACCGAGCGGTGCGCAATGCCGCGCGTGCGCGGAACGCCGTCGACAGCATGCTGACGCGCGTGGCCGAGCTCGACCTGCGTTTCGTGCCGCAGGCCGAGTCCGTGCGGCGCGGAATCCTCGAAGACGCCGTGCGGCTGCTCGAGGAGTCGGTCGCAGAGCCCGGCGCCGACGCAGCGACGCGGCTGGAGGCCGCGCGCGCCCGAGCGCGCCTCGCGTACTTGCTCAACGAACTTGGCCGCGCGAGCGAAAGCGCGGCGGAGTACGGCCGCGCCCACGAGTCCCTGCGCCTGCTGCGCGACGATCCGAGCACGCGCGCTGCGTTGAGCGAAGCAGACGCGCGCGCGCTCGACGCGGAGCTAGCGCAGGCGCAGATCTCGCAGGCGGACATGCTACTCAGCGCGGGTCAGGGCGAGGCCGCGCTCGCGCGCCTGGACGACGTGCACAAGCAGTTGAGCGGCCCCGAGGCGAGTGTGGAGCAGAGCGCCTGGGCGCTGCGCGCGGAGATGGTGCGAGCGCGCGCTCTAGTCACCAAGGGCGAGCCCGAGCCTGCGTTGTCGGCGATGGAGAACAACGCGCGTGCGGCCGAGGCGCTGCTCGCGCGCGAAGGCCTGGGGCGCGAGGAGCGTGTGTACGCGTTCGGCGCGTTCAACGAGCTGGGCATCTCGCTGCTCAAGTGGCGCGTGGACACGCGCAAACCCGGGGAGGCGAACGAAGGCCTCGCGCGCGCCGAGCAGGTGATCGCCCGTGCGATCGAACTGGGCGAAGAGCTCGTGCGCGAGCGTCCGGACGATCCCAGCACCAAGCAACAACTCGCCGCGTCGCGCAACAACTTCGCGGGCGCGCTGCGGCGGCGCGGCGACTACGAGAACGCCAGGGCGGTGTACGAGCTGGCGCGCGAGGAGGTCGCCGAGTTGGTCCTCGAGCACCCCGCGAGCCTCAGGTACCAGCTCGAACTGGCGACGATCGAGAACCAGATCGGACTGAGCCACAACTACCAGTCGCAGTACGAACAGTCCGAGCCGCACTACCAGCGGGCTGTCGAGCTGCTCGAGAACTTGACGCGCTCCGCGCCGCACGACGCTCAGCTGTGGCACTTCCTGGGGCTTTCGCGCGAGAACCTCGGCGCGCCGGCGCTCGAGCGCGGCGACGTGGAGCGCGCGGTCCAGTTGCTGCGCGAGGGCGTGGCGGCGATCGAGCGCGCGCTCGAGCTGGCGCCGAACAACGCCGAGTACCTCGCGGAGCTGCACACGCGCTGCATGCGGCTGATGATGACCCAACTCGATGCAGGCGACTTGCGCGGCGCCGTAGAATCAGCGCAGCTCGCGCCGCGCATCGCACCGCGCGCCTGGCGCAGCCACACGAACGCCGCGGTCGTGCTCGGCCGCGTGCTCGCCAAGGCGCGCGACAACGCCGCACTCTCCGACGAGGAGCGCGGTTGGTTCGTCGAGGAATGCCCCAAACGCGCGGTCGCGCTGATGCGCCTGGCGCTCGACGCCGGAGTCCCGGGGACGCGCGACCTGCGCAAGCTCAAGGACCTCGCGCCGCTGCATGGAACTCGCGTGTTCGAGTCTTTCGCCGATGAGTTGCTCGGCCAGCCATCGACGGACGGCTGAGCGCAACCGTAACGTGAGCGCCCCCCGCCGCCACGGCCCCCACCCTTTCGACGCCAACTCATGACCACGTCCCACCCCGCGCCGGGCGCGATCAGCGCGCGCCTGTCCGTGATGATGTTCCTGCAGTTCTTCGTCTGGGGCGCGTGGTACGTGTCCATGACGGGCTGGATGAACGAAGTGGGGCTCGGCGGCGCGGACGGCCTGATCGGCTGGGCCTACACCGTCGGCCCGATCGCGGCCTGCATCTCGCCGTTCTTCCTCGGCATGGTCGCCGACCGTTACTTCGCGACGCAACGCGTGCTCGCGCTCATGCACGTGATCGGCGGCGCGATCCTGCTCGGTGTGCCCGCGATCGCCACGAGCGCCGCGGCCGACGCGCCGAAGGTGTTCACGCACCCGTACATCCTCGCGCTCTTCGCGCACATGCTCTTCTACATGCCGACGGTCGGGCTCACGACGACGCTGAGCCTCGCCAACATGACGGCGCCCGAGAAGCAGTTCCCCATCGTGCGCGTGTGGGGCACGATCGGTTGGATCGTCGCAGGCATCGTGGTGAGCAATCTGCCGGGCGGCGCCAAGAGCCCGGGACAGTTCTGGCTCGCCGGCGGCGCGTCGATCCTGCTCGCGCTGTACTCGCTGTCGCTGCCGCACACGCCGCCTCCGGGAAAAGGCAAGGAAGTGTCGGTGCGCGAACTGCTCGGCCTGGATTCGCTCGCGCTGATGAAGTCCGCGCCCTACGCGGTGTTCATCGTGTGCTCGTTCCTGATCTGCATCCCGCTCGCCGGCTACTACAACCAGGCGCGCGGTTTCGTCGAGGCGATCGGCGACACGAACTCGACCTTCACGATGACCTACGGACAGATGTCCGAGATCGCGTTCATGGTCGCCATGCCGTGGTTCTTCCGCGCGCTGGGCGTCAAGTGGATGCTCGCCGTCGGCATGTTCGCCTGGGTGCTGCGCTACGGCCTGTTCAGCTTCGCCGCCGACGGCAATGTGATGTGGATGGCGCTGGTCGCGATCCTGCTCCACGGCATCTGCTACGACTTCTTCTTCGTCACGGGCTTCCTGTACGTCGACCGCGTCGCGCCGCGCGAGTTGCGCGGCCAAGCTCAAGGTTTCTTGGTGCTCGTGACCCAGGGGCTCGGACTGGGAGCTGGCGCACAGGTCGTGGACGCGCTCGTCGCCCAGAACACCGACGCCGCGAAGGTGATGAACTGGCAGAGCTTCTGGAGCACGCTCGCCATCGCCGCGCTGATCGTGCTGGTCGCCTTCGTCGTGCTGTTCCGCGAGCGCTCCAAACCGCAGACAGCCTGATCGGCGCCGCGCTTCCCGCGCGCTTGGCGGGAACTTGATGCACGCGGACCAAGCTGGGTCACAGGCCTCGAACCAAGGCCTGCGCACCCATGGCGGAATCACGGCGTCGACGCGTTCGTTTCCTGCACCCCATCGAACACGCGCTCCTGCGCGAGTGGCTCTCGCGCTTCGAGCTGCGCGCCAGCGAGGACGTCGAGCCGCCTCCCGCGGAGCGCGGCGTGGTCGACTGGCGCGCGGCGCTCGAGTTCGACGAAGACGAGTGGGACGAGGCGCGCCTGGGCGTCCGGCCCAAGTACCCCGCAGCGCTCGACGCGCGCCACGCGCTCGACAACGCCGTCGCGCGCCTGTGCCTGGAGGACGTGCGCGAGGAGCTGCCGAGCCTGATGTACTCGCGCCGAGCGGCGCCGGCGCGCCGCGGCGTGCTGCGCGCCGCGCCCATGCGCTCGCGCCACCTGCTGTCGATCGACTGGTGCGATCCCGCGACTCACGAGCACCACTTCATCGCCTACTACTCGACGTACTCGCCCTACTACGAGTGCCGCATCGTGAGCGCCTCGAGCTACCTCGTCGATCCCCAGCTCGGCTACCACGACGTGGCGCTGTTCGCGCACGGCCCCGAACTCGACCTGCTCGCCGGCGCGCGTGAGACCCTGATCGCCGAATGGCGTCGCTTCGCCCCGCGCGTCGCGCGCTTCGTCGACTTCGGCGTCGTCGATGGCCCGCTGGCCACGGCCTGGGCGGAACGCGCGCGGTCCTGACGGCTCGGGGCGGAGCACCGCTCCAGCGCGGCCTGAAGGGCACTAGTTAGCATGCTAACTAATAGACCCGTCACGAAAGCGCGCACCACGAATGACGCTTGCTCTACGAACGCGGCCCTGCGCGCCGGCCTGACCGAATTGCCGTGTTTCTTGCTGTACGTCGGCTGGCGCCGCGCGCAGGAGGTCTACAAACCGCTGCTGGGCGGACAGTCGCCGCAGCGCATGTACCTGCTGCACCTCCTGCAGCATCACGGCGAGCTGGGCGTCACAGAGCTCGCGCGCGCGCTCGACCTCGAACTCGGCAGCGTCTCCGGCCTGCTGAGTCGCATGGCGTCCGAGGGGTTGATCGCCCGCCGACGCAACGAACGCAACCGGCTCGAAGTGCGCGTGAGCATCACGCCACAGGGTCGCGCCCTGCAACGTCGACTCTCTGGCGCGATCGAGCGCTTCGACCGCAAGCTGCTGCGTTCCTTGAGCGAGGCCGATCGTCTGGGACTGGCGCGCGTCGTCGCGCGCCTGGAGGAGTTGAGCGATGCAAGCTGAAGCTGTGGTGCGCGAGCTCTACGCGGCCTTCCGCGCCAAGGACCAAGTGCGTCTGCGCGAGTTGATCGCGCAGGACGTGGAGTGGAACCAGTGCGAGGGCTTTCCAGGCGGACGCTCACGGCGTGGCGTCGACGACTTGCTCGCGGGAATCCTCGGGACGAACCACTCTCTGTGGAGCGAGTTCCGCTCCGAGACGACGGAGTTCCTCACCGCCGGCTCAACCGTGGTCGTGCTCGGCGCCTACAGCGGGCGCCACGCGCAAACCGGCAAGGCCATGCGCGCGGTGTTCACGCACGTGTACCGCGTCCACGGCGGCTGCGTCACACGCTTCGACCAGGTGACGGACACGGCCCCGATGGTGGCGGCGATGAGCTGACGGGAAGCTCGCGCCGAGGTCAGTGCTGGAACGCACGGAGGTCGCGTCCGCTGCGCTCGCTCGTCGCAGGATCGCCGACGGGCGCCGCCTCGAGGCGCTGAGAATTTTTCCGGAGTGGATGTCCAGCCCAAACGCCGTCGCGCCACTTCGCCGTGCGCGACGGCGCTGCGCGGGCCCACGCGCGGCGGCGGAGCGACCGCCCCCCAAGTCCACGAAGGCCCCCCTCTCCATGCGCACGCTCAAGCACCGCAACGTCGCCGCCACCACACTCGCCGCCGCCAGCCTCGCCGCGCTCGCCGGCGCCCAGAACCACATCCCCCACTTCTCCGTGACTTGGCAAGGGCCGACGGTCGGCGTTCCCGACTCGTTCGTCGGCGCGCCGATCACCGAGGGCGACGTGCTCGTGCCGCCAGCGCCGGGGTTCCTTCCCGGCTTCGGCCCGCTGGCCGCGCCGGCGGTGCGCTACAAGGCCGGCCCCGGCGCGCCCGCGCCGCACTTGGGCCTCGCCTTCCATCCGATTTGCATGGGGCATCCCGGCGGCACGCCGTGCCGCGTCGAAGTCGACGCGCTGTGCGACGGACAGAGCTTGCTGCTCCAACAAAACGTTCCGGTGCGCACGATCTTCTTCTCGACGGACAAGTACGCCGTCGGCGGCGGACCGCTCGTGCCGCCGAACGTTCCGAGCGAAGCGCCGCTGGGTGAGTCCGCCGCCGATGTGATGGTGAACCTCGGCACGCCCGCGGGTCCGGCGGCGCCCTTCGCCTCGCCGCTCCCCGGGCACAGCGCGGTGCTCGACGGCGACGGACAGCAGGGCGCCAGCGCGTTCCTCTACCGCGGCGTCGGCTTGCAGGAGCCGTCGATCCTCGCACCAGCGCTGCCCGACAGCGGCGACGACCTCGACGCGCTGATGTTCCGCGACAACGCGGCGACGACGACGCCCTGGCCGGTGTTCGGCGTGTTCTTCTCGCTCGACTCGGCCTTCGTCGATCCGCTCACGGGCCTTGCGAACAGCGGCTCGGCCTTGGCGCACGGCTTTCAGCCCGCGGACATCCTCAACACACCCGTTCCAGGCGGCGCGCCGCTCGTGTGGGCGCCGGCGGCGTTGCTCGGCCTCGACGTGTTCGGCGCGGGCACGGACGACATCGACGCGCTGGTGATCTGCGAGAACTCCGTCGGCGGTTACCAGCCGGCGGGCTTCCCGTACGGCTGGAACTTGGCGCGCGACATGGTGCTCTTCTCGGTGCGGCGCGGCTCGGCCGTGATCGGCATGCCCGACAGCATCTTCGGCCTGCCGATCAGCGAGGGCGACATCCTCATCCCGCCGCCGCTGGGCAGCCTCAATCCGTTCCCCGGCATCTTCTTCGCCGCGGAGAACCTCGGCCTGGTCACCACGCGCAACACGCCCGGCGCGCGCAACGACGAGCTCGACGCGTGCGACATCCCGACTATGCCGCTCTACGACTGCAACGGCAACGGACGCGAGGACGCGCTCGACATCCGCTTCGGAACTTCGAGCGACGCCAACAACAACGGCATTCCGGACGAGTGCGAGCCGACGACGCTGATCACGCCCTTCTGCTTCTGCCCGGCGCCGCTCGGCCCGTGCGGCAACAACGACGCGACGGCCGGGTGCCGGAACTCGACCGGCCAGGGAGCGTTGATGGGCGCGGCGGGCTCGACGAGCGTGGGCCTCGATAACCTCGTGCTCACCACGACGCAGATGCCGACCTTCAAGCAGTGCATCACGATCATGAGCGCGACGCCGATCGCGCCGCTGGTGTTCGGCGATGGACGGCGTTGCGTGGGCGGCACGCTCTCGCGCTTCGGCGTGCAGAGCACCGGTCCGCTCGGCACGACAGCGATCGGTCCGGGGCTCTCGGCCTACTCGCTCGCAAACTTCCCGGCCGTGAACTGGATCGTCGCCGGTTCGACCTTCGGGTTCCAAACTTGGTATCGCGATCCGACCGGCCCGTGCGGCGGACTTACCAACATCTCCAGCGCGATTCGCGCGACCTTCGTGCCTTGACGAGTTGAAGGGCCAGCCGGGCGGAACGGCGGGCGCGGGGCGGTCTGTAGTGGGCCGCCTCGCGCTATTTCTGCGCCGGAAGCTTCAGATCGTGCAGGTGCGCCCGCCGATGAACGCCGCCCCCATGAGGCTGATCCTGCGATCCGCGGTGCGTGAGCATCCGGCCGACCTTGTCGTGCACGAGGCGCGTTGGCTCGGCACTGTGGTCTGGGCGCTGTTCAGCGCGCTGTCGCTCGCGTGGTGCGCGGCGCCGCTAGTGTGGGGTTGGAAGGCCGTATTTGGCCCAGCGATCGGCCTGCCGTGCGCAGCGGTCGCCGCGTTGATGCACCGCGGAGTCAAACGCGCGTGGACGAGCCGCTGGTGGATCGTGCGCGCCTACCGCAGCGGCCTGGTGATCAGCCTGCGCAGCGCGCTCAACCGCGACTTGCCGGTCGAGTGGGGCAACGTGGTGCAGCTCGAGCGCCACGACGTGCGCCGTGTCGTGGTCGAACATGTCGAGGAGCGTGGGCGCGTCACGCAACTCTCGTTCGAACTCGCAACGCCGGTTCCACCGGAAGTGCAGCGCTCGCTCGAGCGCGAACTCGATCCGCGCATGAGCGCGCGCAC
>Ga0169931_10003047_pt1 | contig 26911 bp, 21 predicted proteins | sample Kivu_15m_20L_FD_129675 | JGI IMG/M metagenome (GOLD analysis project Ga0169931, IMG submission 129675) | Freshwater microbial communities from Lake Kivu, Western Province, Rwanda to study Microbial Dark Matter (Phase II) - Kivu_15m_20L... | ecosystem: Environmental > Aquatic > Freshwater > Lake...
CGCGAATGCGGCCGCGAGGGTGGGGCCCCAGGCGAGCAGCCCGTGGTTGCGCAGGATCAGCGCCGGACGCCCGCCGATCGAGCGCACGACCCGGGGGCCCTCGTCGGCGTGGACGGTGATGCCCTCGAAGTCGTGGTATGCGACGCGATCGTGCAGCTGCGCCGAATAGAAGTTGTCCATCGACAGTCCGGCGCGGCTGCCGGCGACCGCGCAGCCCGCGGTGGTGTGCGTGTGCATCACGCAGTGGGCGTCCTCGATGCCGGCGTGGATCGCCGAGTGCAGCGTGAAGCCCGCCGGATTCACGCGGTGCGCGGAGCCGTCCACCACCCGGCCGGCGACGTCGATCTTCACGAGGTTGGATGCGGTGACCTCGGTGTAGTGCAGCCCGAACGGATTGATCAGGAAGTGGCGCTGCGGCCCGGGCACGCGCACGGTGACGTGGTTGTAGATCAGCTCGGTCCAGCCCAGCATTGCGAAGATCCGATAGCAGGCGGCGAGCTGGACGCGAAGCGAGCGTTCGTCGTCGGTCGGGGGGGTGCCCATGCAGAGCGTCTCCTCGGTGGTTCGGTCGGGCGGCGCGGTGGCCGGTGCTCGCGGCGCTCAGTCCGGACCGGATGCGATCACCGGCATCACCGCGGTGGCGATCGCGACCGGCTCGGGCGAGCCGTGCGGCGCGAGCGACGCGGTCGCCACCACCAGGCGGCGGCCGCGCTTCTCGACCCGGCCGGTCGCGAGGTAGCGGCCCGCGGGCGCGGCGCGCAGGAAGGTCGTGGTGAGGCTCGAGGTCGCGAGCGACTGCCCGTCGGGCAGCGCCAGCATCGCCGCGAAGGTCGCGGCGAAGTCGAGCATCGCGCCGATCGCGCCGCCCTGCAGCACGCCGGCGCCCTGCACGAAGACCGCGGGCGGCTCGAACGACAGCACCAGGCGGCCGGCCGCGGGGTCGGCTTGCAGAAGCCTTCCGCCGAGCAGGCGCGCGAGCGGGTTGGCATCGAACGGCACCGGTTCGCCGGTGCCGGCGACGAAGTGCCGGATCAGTGCGATGTCCGGGTTCATCGATCGACGGGCGCGAGCGGCCGCGTGCGGACGGGGCTCAGTCCTCGGGCGTGAAGCCGGAGGCCTTGACGATCGGCCCCCACATCTGACCCTCGCGGGTCTGGAGCGCGGCCAGCTCCTGCGGGGTGCTCGGTGCGGGCACCAGCCCGAGGCGCGCCAGGCGCTCGCGGGAGGCGGGGGCGACGAGCCCGGTCCGGATGGCTGCGTTCAGCCGATCGACCACCGGCGCCGGCGTCGCCGCGGGCGCGTAGATGCCGAACCACAGCGGCACGTCCAGGTCGACGCCGGACTCCTTGAGCGTCGGCACGCCGTCGACGAAGGGCGTGCGCTCGAGCCCCGCGGTCGCGACGATCCGCACGCGCCCGGCCTTGTGCTGCTCCAGCGCTTCGGTGACCGGCGAGACGGTGGCCGCGATGACGCCCCCGGCGAGGTCGGTCATCGACAGCGCGGATCCGCGGTACGGGACGTGGGTCATCGGCACTCCGACCGCCCGCGAGAACGACACGCCCAGGAAGTGCGGGATGGTGACGGCACCGGGCGAGCCGTAGGAGGCCTGCGCACCGGCCGTGCGCAGCCAGTCTCGGAAGCCGGCGAGGTCCCTGGCCGGGACCTTGGGGCCGATCGTCAGCGCGTAGTCGCCCACGCACACCCGGGTGACCGGCGCGAAGTCCTTCGCCGCATCGAAGCGCAGCGACTTGAAGACGTGCTGGAACAGCGTCATCGGGCCCTGGGGCACGAGCACCAGGGTATCGCCGTCGGGCGCGGCGGTCCTGACCTGCTCGACCGCGAGGCGACCGGCCGCTCCGGTCCGATTGTCGACGATGACCGTGCGGCCGAGTGCGCCCTGCAGGTGCTCGGCGACCATCCGTGCGACCAGGTCGATGCTGCCGCCCGGGGCGAAGCCGACGACGATGCGCATCTGCGCGGACTGGGCGCGGGCGTTGCGCGCCACGGGCCCGAGAGCGAGCCCGGCGGTGGCGGCCGCGCCGAGCGAGAGCAGCGAACGTCGATCCATGGCGGTCGTCTCCTGTGGCGGCACCGGGCCGCCTCGAATGTCGGTGCCGTCAGAGCCTGCGGTCGAGCACGCGGGACAGCGCTGCGGCCAGCCGCCGGCCCGCGTCGGCCGGATCGTACACCGCGCCCCGCTCGCGCCACGCGATCACCCCGTCGGGCCGCACCAGCAGCGCGCCAGCCTCGTCGATCTCGCGCACGCGATGCCACGCGCAGTACGCGTCGAGCGCGCCGGGGGCGCCGATCGTCACGGTCCGCAGCCACGGCGCGTCGATCGCGGCAGCGGCCTCGCTCCACGCGTGACCCGCGATCCCGGTGACCACCGTGAACCGGCCGCGGCCGACCGCGTCCAGCGTCGAGACGCGGCGGCCGTCGGTACCCACCAGCCACACGTGCGGGATCTTCGCGCCCGGCCGCGTCGTCGGCTGCGCGTGCAGCACCGGGTCGCGGATCCAGACCTCCTCGTCCGCGTCCACGTCGGGGATCACGGCGCCGGACACGCAGCGCTGGTTCGACTCGACCCCGAGCGCGTTGAACTCGGTGTTCTTCAGATGCAGCGCCTGCGCGAGCGCTGCGCGGCGGGCGACGCCCTCGGGTCCGGGGTCGGCGAGCTTCGCGAGCCCGGCCTGCACCGGGTTCGGCGCGTCCAGGTCGCGGAACGCGCGGTTGAGCGGTGCGTAGTCCAGCCGCGACTGGTTCGCGCGCAGCACCACCTGCCGACCCACCGGCGCGCGCTCGGCCGAGTACGAGTCGAGCAGGCCCGCACCCGCCCAGCCCTTCACCGCGTAGGCGAGCTTCCAGGCGAGATTGAACGCGTCCTGCAGGCAGGTGTTCGAGCCCAGCCCGCTCGAGGGCGGATGACGGTGCACCGCATCGCCGGCGCAGAACACGCGGCCTTTCGAGTAGGCGGTCGCGTACTGCTGATTCACGTACCAGACCATCCGCGACTCGATCTCGAGCGGCACCGTGTCGTCGCCGATCAGGATGCGGATGCGCCGCTTCAGCTCGTCGTCGTCGTACTGCGGCTCACCGGCGTCCTTGTCGAAGCCCCAGCCCGCGATCCACTGGTCCCACGGCCGGATCGCCCGCAGCAGCCCCTGGCCGATCTCGCCGAAGCTCGCGTCCGGCGTGACGATCCAGTAGAGAATGCTCGGCCGGTGTGCGACGAAGCGGGACAGGTCGGCCCGGAACAGCGTGTAGTGCGTGCCGGCGCGCGCGACGTGGCCCTCGAGCGGTAGGCCGAGGTCCTCGACCACCTTCGAGCGCGCGCCGTCCGCGCCGACCAAGTACTTCGCGCGGACCGTGCAGTCGCGGCCCGACAGCCGGTCGCGCAGCGACACGGTCACCCCGTCGGCGTCCTGCGCGTGGCCGAGGTACTCGGTGTTCATCGCGAGCGAGGCGCCGCGCGACGCGGCGTGGTGGACCAGCAGCGGCTCCATGAAGGTCTGCGGCAGGTCGAGCATCGTGCACGGGCTGTGCTGCAGGTACTCGCCGATGCGCTCCTCGCCCGTGCCCCAGGTGCGCAGCCTCGCGATCTCGGGGCCGGCGAAGCTCGTCGTCCACAGCGTCTCGCCCATCCACTGCCAGGGCGTGGCGTGCCTGCGCGCTTCGTCCTCGACGCCCAGGTCGCGCAGTACCTCGACCGCGCGCTGGTTGGTGATGTGCGCGCGTGGGGTGTTGGCGAGCCAGTTCCAGCGCGACACCACGTGCACGCGCACGCCGAGCGTGGCCAGGGCGAGGGCCGCGGTCGCGCCGGTGGGGCCGGTGCCGACGACCAGCACGTCGGTCTCGAAGTCGTGGGGGGCGGTCATGCAGGTCTCCCGTCCGGCCGGGGAATGGTCAGGCCGGCGCGAACAGCGCGACCGCGGTGCCGAGGCCCTCGATCGTCCCCTCGAACCGGTCGCCGGGGCGCGCCGCCACCATCGGACCGAGCGCGCCGGTCATCACCAGGTCGCCGGCGCGCAGCGGCTCGCCGAGCGCCGCCATCTTGCGGGCGAGCCAGACCGCGGCGACCAGCGGGTGGCCGAGGCAGGCGGCGCCCGAGCCCTGCGACACCCGCTCGCCCGCCCGCGTCGTACGCATCGCGCAGGCCTTCAGGTCGAGGCCGTCGAGTCGTCTCGGCACGCCCCCCAGCACCACGAGACTCGCCGACGCGTTGTCCGCCACGGTGTCGACGAAGCGGATGTCCCAGTCGCGCACCCGGCTGCCGACCACCTCGATCGCGGGCAGCGCGTATGCGACCGCGCGGATCACCTCGATCAGCGTCGTGTCGGCGCGCGGCAGCTCGTGCTCGAGCACCAGCGCGACCTCGGTCTCCACTTTCGGCTGCTGGGTGCGTGCGACCGCGATCGGCTCGTCGTCGCCGAGCACCATGTCGGCGAACAGCGTTCCGAAGTCCGGCTGGTCGACCCCGAGCTGCTGCTGGACCGCACGGGCGGTCAGGCCGATCTTGCGACCGACGACCCGCCGCCCCGCCGACGTCGCGTGCCGGACGTTGTGTCGCTGCACCGCGTAGGCGAACGTCTCGTCGGCGTCCGGCACGGCCACGCGCAGCGGTTCGATCGGCACGCCGGTGCGCTCTGCGGTTCGCAGCCGCTCGGCGTAGGTGGCGATCTCGGAACGGACGGGTGTCATCGCACGGGCCTCGTGTGGACGAACATCGTGCCGAAGCCGGCAATGTACTCCGGGATCGCACGGTACCAGCGCACCGGTACCTCGAGCGGCGCGTCGGGCAGCGCGGCCCGGGCGATCAGCCAGGTCTTCGATTCGTGGGCGGACAGACCCGCGTCGCGCGCGATCGACGTCTCGTCGAGCGCGCACAGCGCGTCCAGCCGGCCGGCGGCGATGCCGTCCATCCACCGACGGTCCCAGTCGGCGTTCAGCGGCTTGATCGCCGGATCGCCGCACGCGAGCGCGACGCCCGCGGCCATCACCCGGCGGGTCTTGGCCTCGCGCTCGGCGTCGGTGGAGTCGCGCCGCACCGTGATCCGCTCGCGCACCGCCGCGTCCGGGTGGTCGAGCGTGGGCACCGGCGGCTCGTGCGACAGGCCGCCGGAGCCGACCAGCAGCGTGCGGCCCGGCAGCCGATCGAGGAAGCGGCCGATCGCCACGCCGAGCGCGCGGCAGCGGTGCAGCCGGGGGATGCCGGGCTCGGCGACCGCGTTCAGGAACAGCGGCACGACCGGCGGCGTGTCGAGCCCGCCCCAGAGCAGCTGCAGCGGCTGCGCGAAGCCGTGGTCGACCCGCATGCGGCGCGACACCGCGACGTCGAAGTCCGAGTCCATCAGGTGCGCGGCGAGCGCGAGCGCCGCGTCGCGGTCGACCCGCAGCGGCCCGGCCGGCGTCCCGTAGTCGCCGACCGCGCTCGCCTCGGTGCCGATGCAGAAGGGCGGCATCAGCTCGTTGAAGAAGCCGTTGTAGTGGTCCGGGCCGACCAGCACGATGCGATCGGGCGCCCAGCGCAGCACCGCGTCGCGCAGCCGCGCGAGCGCGGCCCGCAGGTCGTGTTCGACCTCGTCGGGTACCGGGTTCAGGCCCATCAGCGGGGTGTGCGACAGGCCGGCGAAGGCGCGCTGCGCGGTCATCGGGAGCTCCTCGGGGTCGGGGCCGCGTGGGCGCGGCGCGTGCGTGCGGCGGGGTCGGCGCGCGTGTCCATCAGACGGCGCGGGCGAGCGCCGCGGCCGCGGTCCCGCGATCGGACGCGCACGTCCGCGGGTCCAGGTGCAGCCGCGCGGCGAGCTCGCGCAGCGTGCGGTTCAGCTGCCACGGCGTGCAGCACGCGGCGACCACCCGGTCGGGTCGCAGCACCACGATCGAGCCGGGAGCGGCGTCGAACCAGCGCTTGAAGGCACCGTCGGTGTCGTGGACGACGACCCCGTCGGCGGGCGGCTCGCGGTCGGCCGCCTGGCAGGGCGGCCGCACGACGATCGTGCGCGCGTCGAGCGCGGCGAGCGTGCGCCGCGACGCGTCGTCCAGCCACGCGTCGAAGCGTGCGCTCCAGCCGACCAGCGCGAAGCGCAGGCCGATCGCGTCGTCGAGCTTCAGCGTCCGGCCGGCGGCATCGGTCACGCGCGGCTGCACGAACACCTTGCCGACCACGCCTTTCGGGTCCGGGGCGCCCGGGTGCACGACCGCGCCGTCGGCGAAGAAGGGCATCGGCTTGAAGCGGAACTCGGCGATGTAGCGGCGCACCGGCCCGATGCGGGACAGGATCGGTCCCAGCAGGTTGCGCGCGACCCGGTACGATGCCTTCGAGGGCACGAACACGCGTCCGACCAGCACCGACAGGTCGATCATCGCCTTCGCGTGCGCGTGCCGCTCCACCGTGTAGCTGTCGAGCAGCGCGTCGCCGGCGAGCCCGCGGCACGACAGCGCCAGTTTCCAGCCGAGGTTCGACGCGTCGCGGATGCCGGTGTTGAAGCCCTGGCCCTGCCACACCGGCATCAGGTGCGCGGCGTCGCCCGCGATCAGCGCGCGGCCCTTACGGAACGTCGGCGCGATCCGCGCGTGGTGCATGTACACGCGCCGCCGGATCACCTCGGGCTTCACGTCCGGCGGCAGCACGCGGGCGAGCAGCGCGTGCACCCGCGCGTCGCCCTCGAACTCGGCCTCGTCGGCGCCCTCGGGCACCATGAACTCGAAGCGGCGCACGCCGTGCGGCAGCGCGAGCTCGACGTAGGGGAAGTCGTCGTCGAGCCGGAAACAGACGTTGGGCGTGCCGATCGGGTCGTTCGCGATGTCGATCACCAGCCAGCGGGTCGACTCGCTGATGCCGTCGAACGGCAGCCCGAGCGCGGTGCGCACCGGGCTGCGCCCGCCGTCGCAGCCGACCAGCCAGCGCGCGGTCACGGTGCGCGCCGCGCCGTCGGGCTCGCCCGCGTCGTCGACCGGCTGCACGGAGACGCGCACCCCGGCGCCCGTGTCCTCGAACGACGCGAACGCGTGGCGCAGCGCGAGCTCGACGTGCGGGAAGCGGCTCAGCCCCTCGGCGAGCTCCCGGTCGACCAGCGGCTGGATGAAGCCGTTGCGCCGCGGCCAGCCGAACGGTTCGGCCGTGGGCTCGATCGACGCCAGCACGCGGCCGCTGCGGTCGACGAAGCGCATGATCTGGTTCGGCACCGTGTGGCGGCGCACCGCGTCGACCAAGCCCACCGCCTGGAAGCTGCGCAGCGCCTCGTCGTCGACGCCGACGCCGCGCGGATAGTCGATCAGCCGGGGCAGCCGCTCGATCACCCGCGTGCGGATGCCGAGCGTGCCCAGGTGGCTCGCGAGCGTGAGGCCGGCGGGCCCGGCGCCCACGATCACCACGTCGCAGTCGGCCGTGTCCATCGTCACCTCCGCGGCGCGGCGTTCAGGCGAGCGGCGCGTCGAGCGGCAGGCCGCGCAGGAAGTTCAGGTGCAGCCGGTCGAAGGTCGGGGTGTCCTCCCACTGCGGCCAGTGCCCGCAGCCCTCCATCACGACGAAGGCCGCGCCCGGGATCGATTCGGCGATGCGCCGGCCTTCGGTCACGTCCGCCGTCGGGTCGTCGGAGGTCCACAGCACCAGCGTGGCCGCGCGGATCCGTGCGTAGTCCTCCGGGCGCATCAGGTTGCGGGTGCGCACGTCCATGTCCTGCAGCACCATTGCGTTCGCCATCGCCCGCACGAAGCCGGGCTGCGAGTAGATCGCCTGCCGGCAGGCGACCAGGTCGGGGGTCGCGTCGGCGGGGTCCTTCATCAGCCACTCGACGCGGGCCCGGATGAAGTCCCAGCTCGGGTCCTCGGCCGCGCGGGTCGACAGCGACCGGATGCGCGCCATCACCGCGGGGTCGGCGCGCGAGCCGCCCGCGGTGTTCAGCACGACCCGGTCGACGCGGTCCGGATGGTCCGCCGCCAGGCGAGAGGCGACCCAGCCGCCCAGCGACTCGCCGCTCACGTGGGCCCGCTCCCAGCCCTGCGCGTCCATGAGGCGCAGTAGGTGGTCGACGTAGTGCCGGATCTCGTACGGGTGGTCGGGCTTGTCGGACCAGCCGTGGCCGATCATGTCGATCGACCAGGTGTCGAAGAAGCGTCCGTGCGAGGCCAGGTTGCGCGCGTACGCCTCGGCGTGGCCGCCGATGCCGTGCAGCAGGATCAGCGGGGGCAGGCCGCGCTCGCCGGAGCGCAGGTAGCGCGTGCGCAGGCCGCGCGCGTCGAACCAGCCCTGGGCGAACGAGGTCGCGCGCAGGTCCTGCCACAGGCTGGGGTGCTCGGGTCGGCTCACGGTGCGTCTCCTGGGGGTCGGGCCGGTCGGTCGCCGGCCGAGGGCACGACTGTCTCGCGCGCGGGCCGGCAGGTAAACTGCGTGCACCCAGTGCACGTTGGCTCCGGTCGCCGCCGGCGACGCCCGTGCGCGCGCCCTGCGATGCGAACCGGTCCCCGGCTCGGCTCCGGACAGTACAAGCCCGTGCGCGGCCTCAGCCGCGGCCTGGCGGTGCTGCGCGCGCTCAACCGCGCGCCCGGCGGCATCGCCACGATCACCGAGCTCGCGCAGGCGAGCGCGATGCACCGCACCACCGTCAAGCGGCTGCTGGAGACGCTGCGCGCCGAGGGGCTGGTGCGGCACAGCGACCGCGAGGGCAAGTACGCGCTGACCTTCGAGGTGCGCAGTCTCGCCGAGGGCTTCGAGGACGAGGCCTGGGTGTCCGCCGTGGCCGGGCCGCTGATGGCCGCCGCGGTGCCCCGGCTGGTGTGGCCGTGCGACCTCGCCACGCCCGAGGCCGGCTTCATGGTGGTGCGTGAGTCCACGCACCGGCTGAGCGCGCTGTCGCAGCACCGCGGGATGATCGGCGAGCGGCTGCCGCTGCTGGTCACCGCGGCCGGCCGTGCCTACCTCGCCGCCTGCGGCCGGGCCGAGCGCGACGCGCTGCTCGAGGTGCTGCGCTCGCGCGACGACGACTGGGGCGCGCTCGCGCGCGACACGGCCTACGTGGCCCGTGTGGTGCGCGACACGCAGCGGCGCGGCTGGGCGTACAACGACGGCGAGTGGGCGCGCGAGGCCGCGTTCGCCGCGGTCGCGGTGCCGGTGGCGGCCGGCGGGCGGCTGCTCGCGTCGATCAACCTGGTGTTCCCCCGGGCCGCGGTGGCTCGTACCGACCTGCGCGTGCGCTACGTGCCCGAGCTGCAGGCGCTGGCGCGGGAGATCGGGCGGCGGGCGGGGGCTGGCGCGGTGGGCGGAGCGAGGCCGCACGAGTGACCGGGCGACCGATCGATGCCGATCATCCGGGGGGACTGGCAGGTCCGGCGAGGCTCGGGAACAGCGTCTCGGCGTTGCCGCGGTCGACCGCGTGGTGCACCGGAGCCGGTAGCGCGAACTCGTCGAGCAGCCTCGCGAAGTGCCAGGATCGTTCCGCGACCGCGAACGGCCAGTCGCTGCCGCAGGTGACCCGGGACGGGTCGGCGAAGGCGAGCAGCGAGGGGAGCGCGTACGGGCTGCTCGGCAGCGCGACGTCGAACCAGAAACGCCTCAGCCTTGCGAGTCCGGCCGAGTTGGCGCCGTCCGGCGACACGATCCGAGCCACCCGCTCGGCGGCGAACGGAAGGATGCCGCCGGCGTGCGACGCCGAGATCCGTGCCGCGCACGCTCGCGAGCAGCACCACCCCGTCGGCGCCGGGGCGGTCGAAGGCGTGCTCGGCCTCGGCGATCGTACCGTCGACGCTCCAGTCGGTGAGGCCGCAACCTCCGGGCTCTTCAGCACCGCGTCGATGGCAGCGTTGAGCTCGCCGACCCAGGCCGCGGGCGTACCGGCGGCGCGAACACCGTGAGCCCGCCGGTGAGCACCAAGCCGGGCACGGTGTCCTTCACGTGCGCGAGCCCTTCCAGCCCGGGGAGCAGGTGGTCGGCGGTCACCGCGAGCGCTTCGAGCCGGCCCTGGCGCACGAGGGGCAGGAGCGGCGTCGACGCTCGCGACCTCGCGGTCGTCCCGGGTCAGCGCGCGCAGGCATTCGGGCGCCACGGTCGGTTCGCGATCCTCGCGCTGCCGTCGACCTGCCGGCGAGCACGATCCGCGTGCACTGGCACCGGCGGTCGCACCCGGACGCCGGCAACGCATGGCTGAGGCGGCTGGTCGCGTCGTCGCTCGCGGACGGGTGATCAGGCGCGGACGCCCGGGTCAGACGATTTCCGATTCCGCGGAGATGCCGTCGGGCAGCCGAGCGCCCGCACGGGAGCGTTCTCGGGCCTGCGGCGCGGCTGCCGGGCGACGCAGGCGCAGCCGATCGCGTGCCGGAGCACGGCGGCGGAGCACGATTCGGGCCGCGGGCCGGCTTCGTGGGTCGAATCGACGATGCTGGGGTGGACGCCAACGGGATCGTGCACCTCGCGACCGAGCGTCCGCCCCCCGCTTCGGTCCACGGGTCAGCGACGCGTGGCTGCAGTTGCGCGAGAATCGTGCGGCCCGAACCAACCCCGAGGTGCCCGATCCGTGCCCGCGCTCCCCGACAACTTCATCACCCGCCTGATGCGCGGCGAGGTCCCGCAGCACACCGTGGGCCGCACGCTCGGCGCGCGCATCGTCGCGCTCGACCTGGGCGCCGGCCGCCTCGAGATGGGCTTCGAGGGCGCCGAGGCGTTCCTGAACCCGGCGGGCACCGTGCAGGGCGGCATGCTCGCGGCGATGCTCGACGACGTGACCGCCTCGCTGGTGACCGCGACCGCCGGCCCGGACGAGCGCTGCGCGACGCTCGACCTGCACACCACCTTCGTGAAGCCGTGCCGCGTCGGTCCGATCGCGGCGAGCGCGACGCTGGTGCGGCGCGGGCGCGAGGTGTGCATCGTCCAGGGCGAGCTGCGCCAGGACGGGGCCGTGGTGGCGATCGCGACCGCGACCTGCCGGATCGTGGGGCCCCGGTGAGGCGAGGGATGCGGTCGCAGTGGAACGGCGCATTGGCGGGCCGCGAGGCCATCGCATAGCATCGCGGGCCGCGCGGCCCGATCCGGCGCGCATCACCCAGGCGACGTCGTGGACTTCGACCTCACCGAGCAGCAGCGGGCCGTGCGCGACGTCTTCGCGCGCTTCAGCGACGAGCGGATCGCACCGCAGGCGGCTGCGCTGGACGAGGCGCACGCGTACCCGCTCGAGCTGATCCGCGAGCTCGCCGGGCTCGGCACCTTCGGCATGCGCTACCCCGAGGACGCCGGTGGCAGCGGCGCCGGCCTGGTCGAGTTCTGCCTCGCGCTCGAGGAGATCGCGCGCGGCTCGATGTCGGTCGCGGGCGCGGTCGCGATGCAGTCGCTGATGGGCACGAAGTTCCTCCACCTGCTCGGCAACGAGGACGTCGTCGCGCGCCTGTTCCGGCCGGCGCTCGCCGGCGAGCGGATCGGCGCGATCTGCATGACCGAGCCGGACGCGGGCAGCGACCTCGATGCGATCGCGACGCTGGCCGAGCGCATCGAAGGCGGTTACCGCCTCACCGGCCGCAAGACCTGGGTCACGGCCGCACCGGTGGCGGACTTCTTCACGGTCTTCGCGAAGGCCGGCCCCGAGCGGCGGCTGACGGTCTTCCTGGTCGAGCGCGACGTCGCGGGGCTGCAGGTGGGCCGCGAGATCCACAAGATGGGCGTGTGGGCGCTGCCCACTTCGGAGCTCGCCTTCGACGGCTGCTTCGTGCCGGCCTCGCATCGGCTGTCGCGCGAGGAGGGCGACGGCGAGGCGCACCTGCGCCGTACGCTCGCCGAGATCCGCATCGTCACCGGCGCGATGGCGGTCGGCATCGCGCGCGCGGCGCTCGACGCGGCGCGCCGCTACGCCGGCGAGCGGCGCCAGTTCGGCCGGCCGATCGACCGCTACCAGGCGATCCAGAGCCGGCTGGCCGACATGGCGACCGCGCTCGAATCGGCAACCTGGCTGGTGTACCGCGCCGCCTGGCTGTGCGACGCGGGCCGGCCGCACCACAAGGAGGCTGCGATGGCCAAGCTGCACGCGAGCGAGACCGCGGCCTCGGTGTGCGACCAGGCCGCGCGGGTCTTCGCGTCGTACGGCTACGCGATGGAGTACCCGGCCCAGCGCTACCTGCGCGACGTGCGCTTCACGCTGATCGGCGGGGGCACCAGCGAGATCCTGCGGCTGATCGTCGCGAAGGAACTGTCGAGGGGCTGACGATGGCGGGGCGCTTCAAGGTCGGCGTCGACGTCGGCGGCACGTTCACGGACTTCCTGCTGATGGCGGGGCCGGATCGGACGGTCGTGCACAAGGAGCTGTCGACGCCGGCGGACCCGTCGGTCGCGGTGCTCCAGGGCCTGCGAGCGCTCGCAGCCACGCAGTCGATGCCCTTCGAGCGCTTCGTCGAGGCGCTGGCGCTGATCGTTCACGGCACGACGGTGACCACCAACGCGGTGCTGACTGGCCAGGGCGCACCCACCGGGCTGCTGACCACCCGCGGCTTTCGCGACGCGCTGCAGATGCGTCGCGGCGTGCGCGAGGTGATGTACGACAACCGCTGGCATCCGCCGCCGCCGGTGGTACCGCGCCACCTCCGGCTGCCGGTGACCGAACGCGTGGACGCGACCGGCGCGGTGCTCACCGCGCTGGACGACGCCGACCTGGACGCGGCGATCGCGACGCTGCGCGGCTCGGGCGTGAGCGCGGTGGCGATCTGCTTCCTGCACGCGCACGCGAATCCGGAGCACGAGGCGCGCGCGGCCCGCGCGGTGCGCGCCGCGATGCCGGGCGCCTACGTGTCGGTGTCCTCGGAGCTGCTGCCGCAGGTGCGCTTCTACGAGCGCACCAGCACCACGGTGCTGAACGCCGCGGTCGGCCCGATCCTGTCGCGCTACCTCGCCAGCCTGACCACGCGGCTGGACGACGCGGGCTACCGCGGCGTGCTGCTGGTGATGCAGTCCAACGGGGGGGTCGCATCGCCGGCCTCGATCTCGGAGCGCGCGGCGATGACGCTGCTGTCCGGCCCGGCGGCGGCGCCGGCGGCCGGGCTCGCGTGCATGTCGGCGAGCGGGCACCGCAGCTTCATCACCGTGGACATGGGCGGCACGAGCTTCGACGCGGCGCTGGTGCGCGACGGCGAGCCCTCGGTCACGACCGCCGGGACGGTGAACCACTACGCGCTCGCGCTGCCCAGCATGGAGATCAACACGATCGGCGCCGGCGGCGGCTCGATCGCGTGGATCGACGACGGCGGCCTGCTGCGGATGGGGCCGCGCAGCGCGGGCGCGGCGCCCGGCCCCGCGTGCTACGGCCGGGGTGGCACCGAACCCACCTGCACCGACGCGAACCTGGTGCTCGGCTACCTGTCGGCGGGCTTCTTCGCAGGCGGTCGCATGACGCTGGACGCGCAGGCCGCGCGCCGAGCGATCGAGACCCGCATCGCCGGACCGCTCGGGATCGACGCGGTCGAGGCCGCCGCGGGCATGATCGAGGTCATCAACGTCAACATGGCCTCGGCGATCCGCGAGATCTCGGTGCAGAAGGGCCACGATCCGCGCGAGTTCCCGCTGCTGTGCGCGGGTGGCGCCGGACCGCTGCACGGCGCGGCGATCGCCGCCGAGCTCGGCATCGCGAGCATCGTCGTGCCGCGCGACTCGTCGATCTTCTGCGCCTCGGGCATGCTGCGCACCGACCTGAAGCGCGACGAGGTCCGCAGCCTCGCCCGGCGCCTGCCCGCCGACGGCGAGCGCGATCCGCGGATCGACGCGCTGGTGGCCGCGCTCGAGGCTGGCGCGCGCGGCACGCTGCACGTCGAGGGCTTCGCCCGCGCGCGCCAGCGGCTTCGCTTCTCGCTCGACCTGCGCTACCTGGGCCAGTACCACGAGGTCAACGTCGAGGTGCCGCATCGCCTGCTCGCCCAGGCCGCGTGGGACGCGGTCCGGCGACGCTTCCACGCGCTGCACGACCGGATGTACGGCTACGCGCTCGCCGAAGAGGACACGCCGGTGGAGGTGCTGAATCTGCGGCTGACCTCGGTGGGGGTCACGACCAAGCCGGCGCCGGCGCCCCGGCCGCGCCGCCGGCCGAGCCCCGAGGCCGCGGCCAAGGGCCGGCGGCCGGTGTGGCAGCCCGAGCGGCGCAACTTCGCGCAGGTGCCGGTGTACGACGGCGACCGGCTCGGGCACGGACAGCGCGTCGACGGCCCGGCGATCATCGAGAGCGTGAACACGACCGTGGTCGTGCCGGCCGGGTACCGCGCCGAGTACGATGCGCTGGACAACTGCCTGCTGGGGACACGATGAGCACCGTCACCGACGCACCGCGCACCCGCCGCCGCCGCAGCGAGCGCGCCGGGGCGGTCGATCCGATCCAGGTGTCGGTGCTGCAGCGCCGGCTGAAGTCGATCACCGAGGAGATGGGGCTGACGCTGCTGCGCACCACGCGCTCGCCGATCCTGAACGAGGCGCGCGACTTCGTCACCGGGCTGTACGACGCGCGCGGCCGGATGCTCGAGCAGACCGAGTACATCCCGGTGCTCGCCTTCGCGCTGCAGCCCGCCTGCGAGACCGTGATCCGCACCTTCGGCGACGACGTCCACCCGGGCGACGTGATCCTGCACAACGACGTCTTCAGCGGCGGCAACCAGAACAACGACGTCGCGGTCTTCAAGCCGATCTTCGACGGCGACACGCTGGTCGCCTGGGCGGCCTGCAAGGGGCACCAGGCCGACATCGGCGGCGCGGTGCGCGGCGGCTACAACCCCGAGGCCCGCGAGGTCTGGCAGGAGGCGCTGCGGATCCCGGCGGTCAAGGTCGTCGAGCGCGGCCGCCTGCGCCGCGACGTGTGGAACCTGATCTTCGCCAACGTGCGGCTGAAGATCGTCGAGGAGGACATCCGCGCGCAGATCGGCGGCTGCACGGTCGGCGAGCGGGCGTTCGGCGAGCTGCTCGCGCGCTTCGGGCGGGCGCGGCTGCTCGCGCTGATCGAGCACCTGTTCGACAGCACCGAGGCGATGGTGCGCAAGGAGATCGCGGCGATCCCCGACGGCACCTACGACGGCGAGTCGTGGGCGTTCTACGACGGCGTGACCGAGGGCACGCGGATGCGGATCGCGCTGTCGGTGAGCGTTCGGGGCGACGCGGTGACCTTCGACTTCACCGGCTCGTCGCCGCAGACGCCGGGCTTCGTGAACGCGCCCGCGGCCGCGACCGCCTCGGCGCTGCTGCTGAGCTTCCTGATGCTGGTGAACCCGGACATCCCGCACAACGCGGGCATCGTCCGTCCGATCCGCATCGTGAACCCGGAGGGCTCGTTCCTGAACGCGCGCTTCCCCGCGGCGACGACCTTCGGCAACTCGATCACCGGGCCGACGTCGGACGCGGTGTTCCGGGCGTTCGCGCAGGCGCTGCCGAAGATGGTCACCGCCGGCTGGAACCGCTTCCTCGGCTTCGCGGTGTCGGGCCACGACCCGCGGCACGACCGGCCCTACGTTGACATCCTCTTCCTGTCGCTCAAGGGCGGCTCGGGCGCGACGCACGGCGCCGACGGCTACGACCACATCGGGCTGATCAACTGCGCGGGCGGCATCCTGGCGCAGGACTACGAGATGTTCGAGATCCACGACCCGCACGTCCTGCTGCGCCACGAGTACTGGCTGGACTCGGCGGGCGCCGGCCGCTGGCGCGGCGGGCTCGGCGTGGTCACCGAGTTCGTGATGAAGGGCGAGGGCACCACCGGCGTGGCCTTCGGCGACGGCGTCGAGGAGGAGGCCCGGGCGTTCGGATTCTTCGGCGGCGGCTGCGGCGCGCGCAACGCGATCCGGCTCGCGCTGCCGGACGGCACCGAGCGGGTTCCCCGGACGAAGGAGATCGTCCGCGACGTTCCGCGTGGCACGGTGTTCCGTCAGTGGGCGGGCGGCGGCGGCGGCTACGGCGACCCGCGCGAGCGGCCGGTCGACCGGGTGCTCGCCGACGTGCGCGACGGGCTGGTGAGCGTGGCCTGCGCGCGCGACGACTACGGCGTCGTCGTCGACCCGGCGACGATGACGGTGGACGCGGCGGCCACCGCCGCGCTGCGGGGGACCTCGGGGTGACCGAGCGGCCGCTGTGGAACGAGGCGGTCGAGCGGATGTCGGTCGACGCGCTGCACGCGCTGCAGACCGAACGCGTGCGCCGCCAGGTCGCGTACAACTACGCGGGCTCGCCGTTCTACCGCGAGAAGATGGACACGGCCGGGATCCGGCCCGAGGACGTGCGCACGCTCGAGGACTACGCGCACGTGCCGCTGATGGACAAGGACGAGCACCGCCGCGTGCAGGAGCGCTCGCTCGCCGAGTTCGGCTCACCGACTGCGCTGCTCGCCTGCGCGCCGCCCGAGCGGATCGTGCGGGTGAGCGCCACCTCGGGCACCACCGGGATGCCGACGCTGTACACCGTGACGAAGCACGACGTCGCGGTGGTCAACGAGATGCACGCGCGCAAGTACTGGCGCGCCGGCATCCGGCCGGGCCACGCGATGCTGCAGGCGGTGTCGCTGTCGATGTTCACCGGCGGGCTGCCGCTGTCCGACGGCATCCAGCACCTGGGCGCGTGCGTCGTGCCGGTGGGCATCGAGGGCGGCACCAAGCGGGTGATCGAGTTCGCGCGGCTCACCCGTCCGCACGCGCTGATCGCCACGCCCTCGTTCGGGCAGTACCTGATCGACGAGTGCCCGAAGCACACCGGCGCGCCCGCCACCGAGCTCGGCTTCCGGTGGTTCTTCTGCGTCGGTGAGCCCGGCGGCGGCGAGCCCGCGGTGCGCCGGCGGCTCGCCGACGGACTGGGCGTCAAGGTGTTCGACCACACCGGAGGCGGCCACGCGTTCCACGGCATCTCGTGCGACGAGCCGCCCGAGGAGTACAAGGGCATGCACTTCGTGTCGCCCGACCACTGCCTGCTCGAACTGGTCGACCCGCACACGCGACGGCCGGTGCCGATGACCGATGGCGCGGTCGGCGAGATGGTGTTCAGCTTCATCGACTGGGAAGGCGGGCCGTTCATGCGCTACGCGCTCGGCGACCTGCTGCAGGTGTGGACCTCGCCGTGCCCGTGCGGCATGCCGGGCATGCGGTTCCGGATCGTCGGGCGCACCGACGACATGCTGATCGTGAAGGGCGCCAACGTGTACCCGGAGGCGATCCGCCGGCTGCTGCTGGCGTTCGCGCCGCGCACCACCGGGCACTTCCGGATCCGCCTCGCCCGCCCGGGTCCGTCGGTCGACCCGCCGCTGCGGCTGCGCGTCGAGACCGCCGAGCCCGACCCGTCGGCGCTCGAGGCCGAGCTGATGGCCCGGTTTCGCGCCGAGCTGAGGGTGGCGCCGGCGATCGAGTGGCTCGCGCCCGGGGCGCTGCCGCGCGAGGCGCACAAGACGAAATTCATCGAGATCGTGCCGCAGGGGAACTGAGATGGATCTGGGACTGACCGGCCGCAGCGCGCTGATCACGGGCGGCTCCAAGGGCATCGGCTTCGCGATCGCCCGCGTGCTCGCCGCCGAGGGCTGCGCACGCCTGCACCTGGTCGCGCGCAGCGCGAGCGAGCTCGACGACGCGCGGCGCCGCCTCCAGGACACGCATCCGGTCGAGGTGGTCGCGCACGCGATGGACGTCGCGCGGCGGGGCAGCGCCGAGGCGCTGGGCGCGGCCTGCGGCGACGTGGACATCCTGGTGAACAACGCCGGCTCGACGCCCCGCGGCACGCTGCTCGACGTCGACGAGGACCGCTTCCGTGCAGCATTCGACCTGAAGGTGTTCGGGTACGTGAACCTGTGCCGGGAGTACTACCGCAGGATGAAGGCGCGCGGCCGCGGCGTGATCGTGAACATCCTGGGCAACGGCGGTGAGGCGCCGGACGCCGGCTACATCGCGGGGGCCGCGTGCAACGCGTCGTTGATGGCCTTCACCCGCGCGCTCGGCGGCCAGAGCGATCGGGACGGCATCCGCGTGGTCGGCGTGAATCCCGGGCCGGTCGCCACCGAGCGGCTGGTCGGGCTGATGCGCACCGAGGCGGCGCGGCGGTTCGGTGACGAGTCGCGCTGGTCGGAGCTCGCCAAGGGGTTTCCGTTCGGCCGGGCCGCGACCGTGGACGAGGTGGCGGCAACGGTCGCGCTGCTCGCCTGCGACCTGTCCTCCTACACGACCGGCACCGTGGTGACGATCGACGGCGGCATGGTCAACCGCGGCTCGCTCATCTGAAGGCCTCCGCGCCGGCGCGAGGCCGGCGGTGCGTTCATCGGCCACCTGTGAAACAATCCGTGGGGCCTGGGTGGCGGCGAGCGATGGGACACCGCTGGTCCGGGAATCTCACGAACGACGTTCAGCACGGAGGAGCACCGGACATGAGAATCAAGCTCGCCGCCCTCGGGGCGGCGCTCGGGCTGGTTGCGGCGGCGCCGGCGGCCCTCGCCCAGATCACGGTCGGCGTGTCGCTCGGGGTCACCGGTCCGGGCGCTTCGCTCGGCGTGCACTACCGCAATGCGTTCCAGCTGATGCCCAAGACGCTCGGCGGCCAGCCGGTGCGTTACATCATTCTGGACGACGCGTCCGACCCGACCAACGCGGCGAAGAACGCGCGCAAGCTGGTGTCCGAGGATCGCGTGGACCTGCTGATGGGTTCCAACGGCGTGCCCTCGGCGGTGCAGATGGCTCAGGTGGCGGCCGAGACCCGCACGCCGATCATGGTGCTGACGCCGGCGGTGCTGTCGCCGAACGTGCTCGAGTGGGCGGTGATCCTGCCGCAGACCACCGAACTCATGATGGGCGCGATCGCCGAGCACCTGAAGAGCAAGGGAGCGAAGTCGGTCGGCTACATCGGGTTCTCGGACACCTGGGGCGACCTCGTCCATCGGGCGACCGAGTCGCACGCCGGCAGCTCCGGCTACAAGCTGGTCACCAACGAACGCTACGCGCGCGCCGACACCAGCGTGACCGGCCAGGCGCTGCGGCTGATCGCCGCGAACCCGGACGCGGTCGTGGTGGGTGGCTCGGGGACCGGCGGCGCGCTGCCGCACGTGGCCCTGGTCGAGCGGGGGTTCCGCAAGCCCATCCTGCACAACCACGGTACGGTCAACGTCGAGTTCATCCGGGTCGGCGGCAAGGCGGTCGAGGGTGCGGTCGCGGTCACCGGTCCGCTGATCGTGCCGGAGGAACTGCCTGACGGCCACCCGACCAAGAAGGTCTCGCTCGAGTTCACCCAGCGCTACGAGAAGGAGTTCGGTGCGGGCTCGCGCAACGCGTTCGCGGGCTACTCGTACGACGCCTTCCTGATCGCGGACGCCGCGGTGCCCGAGGCGATGAAGAAGGCCAAGCCCGGAACGCCCGAGTTTCGCGAGGCGCTTCGCGATGCGCTCGCCAACGTGCGCAACGTGGTCGGCACGCACGGCGTCTACACGATGGACCCGAAGACCCGGACCGGGTTGGACGAGCGCGCCCGCGTGCTGGTCCACGTGCAGAACGGGCAGTGGCGTCTGCTGAAGTGACGCTGCGCTGAGCGGCCGGCGAGGGCCCCGCGGCCCTCGCTTCGTTTCGGAACCACGATGACGTTCGACATCGCGTCGCTGCTGGTGCTCGACGGGGTCACCAACGGTGCGATCTATGCGCTGCTCGCGCTCGCGCTGCTGCTGGTCTTCTCGGTCACCCGGATCATCTTCGTTGCGCAGGGCGAGTTCATCTCGTACGCCGCGCTGTCGATCGCGCTGCTGCAGGTGGGGCGCGTTCCAGGGGTGATCTGGGTGCTGATCGTCGGCGGTGCGGTCGCGGCCGTGCTCGAGGCGATCGACATGGCGCGCCGCGGCACCTGGCGCCGGCTGCCGGGCGTGCTGGCGGGCTACGTCGCGCTGCCGTGCGCGCTCGCCGCGGTCACCTGGTGGGCGGCGCCGCGCGGCCTGTCCCTGGGCTGGCAGATCGTGCTGGTGCTCGCGCTGGTGCTGCCGCTCGGCCCGATCGTCTATCGCGTCGCCTACCAGCCGTTCGCGAAGGCCTCGGCGCTGGTGCTGTTCATCGCCTCGATGGCGGTGCACTACGTGCTGCAGGGGCTCGGGCTGATCTTCTTCGGTGGCGAAGGGCTGCGTTCGCAGAACTTCTCGGACGCCCGCTTCGAGGTCGGCGGCATCCCGATGAGTGCGCAGGCGCTGCTGATCCCCGCTGCGAGCGCGGCGGTGATGGTCGCGCTGTGGCTGTTCTTCGGCAGGTCGCTGTACGGCAAGGCGCTGCGCGCCACCGCGGTCAACCGGGTGGGAGCCCGCCTGGTCGGCATCCCGACCGAACTGGCCGGCAGCCTGAGCCTGCTGCTCGCCGCGTTCATCGGCGCGGTGTCCGGCATCCTGGTGTCGCCTCTGGTCACGATCTACTACGACACCGGCTTCCTGATCGGCCTGAAGGGCTTCGTCGGCGCGATCCTCGGTGGCATGGCGAGCTATCCGCTCGCCGCGATCGGCGCGGTGTCCCTCGGGCTGCTCGAGGCGTTCGCGTCGTTCTGGGCGAGTGCGTACAAGGAGACCATCGTCTTTCTGATCATCATCCCGCCGCTGATCTGGCTGTCGCTGCGCTCGCGGCACGTCGAGGAGGAGGAGGACGAATGATCGGGCGGCGTCAGCTGACGATCGCCTTCTTCGCGTTCGTCGCGATCGCACCGCTGGTGCTCTCCGAGTACCAGGTCGCGATCATGAACTACATCGGTCTGGCGGCGATGATCGCGCTCGGCCTGGTGCTGCTCACCGGCGTGGCCGGCGTGATGTCGTTCGGCCAGCAGGTGTTCGCCGGGGTTGCGGCGTACGCCACCGCGGTGATCAGCACGAAGTACGGGGGCTCGCCGTGGCTGGCGCTGCTGGTCGGGCTGGCGCTGGTGGCGCTGCTCGCACTGTTCCTCGGATCGATCACGCTGCGCCTGTCCGGCCACTACCTGCCGATCTCCACGATCGCCTGGGGGCTCGCGATCTACTTCCTGTTCGGCAACACCGAACTGCTGGGGCGGCACACGGGCGTGCCGGACGTGCCGCCGGTCGCGGTGTTCGGCTGGGTGCTGAACCTCGGGCACGAGATCTACTACCTGATCTGGGCGGTGCTGCTGCTGCTGCTGCTCGGCAGCGCGAACCTGCTCGACTCGCGCTGCGGGCGGGCGATCCGTGCGCTGCGCTTTCGCGCGACCATGGCCGAGAGTTTCGGCGTGGACACCGCACGACTCAAGGTCGTGGTGTTCCTGTACGCGGCGCTGTTCGCGGGGATGTCCGGCTGGCTGTACGCGCACTTCCTGCGTTTCGTGAGCCCGGGCGCGTTCAGCGTACACGTGGGCATCGACTATCTGTTCATGGCGGCGGTCGGGGGCGCCACCAGCGTCTGGGGCGCGGTGGTCGGCGCGTCGATCCTGGTGACGCTGAAGGAGCTGGTGAAGGACCTCGCGCCGCCGGGCGGCGGACTCGCCGGCAACTTCGAAATCGTGGTGTTCGGCGTGCTGATGCTGGTGCTGCTGCAGCACGCATCGGCCGGAGTCGCTCCGCTGCTCGGCCGCCTGCTGGTCAGGCCGTCGCGTCGCACGCTCGACACCTCCGGTGACCCGCTGCCGCGCCGCCCGCTGCCTTCGCGGGGCGAGACCGTGCTTCAGGTCGAGGGCGCCACCAAGCGTTTCGGCGGGCTGGTGGCCGTGGGCGAGCTCAGCTTCGAGGTCCGGGCCGGTGAGATCCTCGGGCTGATCGGCCCGAACGGGGCCGGCAAGAGCACGATGTTCAACCTGGTCACCGGCGTGCTGCGCGCCGATGCAGGGCGCATCGACTTCCGCGGCGAGCGCATCGACGGGCTCGCCTCGCGCGAGATCGCGCGGCGCGGGGTCGCGCGGACCTTCCAGCACGTCAATCTGGTCAGCACGATGACCGTGCTCGAGAACGTCGCGATCGGCGCGCACCTGCGCGGCCGTCGGGGCTCGGTGAGTGCGATGCTGCGCACCGAGCGTGCCGAGGAGCGGGTGCTGCTCGGCGAGGCGGCGCGCCAGCTCGAGCGCCTGGGGCTGTCGGGTGACGCGCACGAGCCGGCGGGCACGCTGCCGCTCGGTCGCCAGCGGTTGGTGGAGATCGCGCGCGCGCTGTGCGCCGACCCCACGCTGCTGCTGCTGGACGAGCCCGCCGCCGGCCTGCGCTACGGCGAGAAGCAGGAGCTCGGCGCGCTGCTGCGACGCCTGCGCGACGAGGGCATCACCGTGCTGCTGGTGGAGCACGACATGGAGTTCGTGATGGGGCTGGTCGACCGGCTGGTCGTGATGGAGTTCGGCCAGAAGCTCGCCGAGGGCCTGCCGTCCGAGGTCCAGCGGGATCCCAAGGTGCTCGAGGCCTACCTGGGCAGCGTCAAATGAGCGCGCTGCTCGAAGTCGAGGACCTGACGGTCTTCTACGGCCGCGCCGAAGGGCTGCACAAGGCGTCGCTGCGCGTAGAGCAGGGTTCGATCGTCACGGTGATCGGCCCCAACGGGGCGGGCAAGTCGACGCTGCTGGGTGCGGTGATCGGGCTGCTGCCGTGCACCGGTTCGGTCCGCTTCGACGGCGTCGCCCTCGGTGTCGATCCGGTCGAATCCCGCGTGCGGCGCGGCATGTGCCTGGTGCCCGAGCGCCGCGAGCTGTTCGGCGAGATGCCGGTCGAGGACAACCTGCTGCTCGGCGGATTCACCCGCTCGCGGCGCGTCGCCGACCTGCAGCCCGATCTGGACGGCGTCTACCGGCGCTTTCCGCGCCTGCGCGAGCGTCGCGCGCAGCTCGCCGGAACGCTGTCAGGCGGTGAGCGTCAGATGCTCGCCCTCGGCCGGGCGCTGATGTCGCGTCCCAAGCTGCTGATGCTGGACGAACCGAGCCTGGGGCTCGCGCCGCTGATCGTGCGCGACGTCTTTCGGGCGATCACCGACCTGCGGGGCGCGGGCGTGTCGATCCTCCTGGTCGAGCAGAACGCGCGCGCTGCGCTCGAGGTCGCCGACTACGGCTACGTGCTGGAGACCGGCGAGGTCGCGCTCGAGGGCACGGCCAAGGCGCTGGCCGCCAATCCGCGCGTCGTCGAGAGCTACCTCGGGTTCGCGCCGAAGGCGCACTGACGCGGCGCGGGGCGATGCTCGAGGACCTGCCGCCGCGCGCGCGGACGATCCCCGCGCTGCTCGCGCGCGCGGCGCAGCGTCACCGCGGCCGACCCCTGCTCGAGCTGCGCGGCGTGCACTGGCGGCACGAGGACGCCGAGGCGGCGGTTTCGCGGCGCGCGGCTGCACTGCTCGCGGCCGGGATCGGCCGCGGCGATCGGGTCGCGCTGATGTGCACGAACCGCGTCGAGCACCTCGAGACCTTTCTCGCCTGCGGCTGGATCGGCGCGATCGCGGTGCCGATCAACACCGCCTCGATGACCGTGCAGCTCGACTACCTGCTGCGCGACAGCGGCGCGAAGCTGCTGGTGACCGAGCGCGACTTCCTCGCGCGGATGCCACCGGGCACCCCGCCGACCTGGGTTCTGGACGAGTCGTTTCCCGAGCCGGGCGAATCGACCGCCCCTGCGCAGGTCACGCCGGCCGACCCGCACGCGATCCTGTACACGTCCGGCACGACCGGCCCGTCCAAGGGCGTGGTCTGCCCGCACGGCCAGTACGCGGCGTGGTCGGCGAACACCGCCGAGGTGCTCGGCGTGCAGGCCGACGACGTCCTGGGCACCACGCTGCCGATGTTCCACGTCAACGCGCTGAACACGTTCGGGCAGGCGCTCGTGGCCGGCTGCCGCGTGGCGATCGAGCCGCGCTTCTCGGCGTCGCGATTCTGGCCGACGATGCGCGCGCACGGTGCGACCGTGGGCTACCTGCTCGGTGCGATGGTGCCGATGCTGCTCGCGCAACCGGAGCACGAGGACGAGCGTGCGCACCGGATGCGGATCATGCTCGGGCCGGGCGTGCCGCCGGCCGTGGCCGCCGCGTTCACCGCGCGCACCGGCGTTCACCTGCTCGAGGGCTACGGCTCGACCGAGACCAATTTCGTGCTCGCGACGCGCCGCGACGCGCCGCACACCGGCTCGATGGGCACGCCGCGGCCGGGGTTCCACGCGCGGGTGGTCGACGCACTCGACTTCGAGTGCCTGCCCGGCGAGCCCGGCGAACTGGTGGTGCGCGCCGATGAGCCCTATGCGTTCGCGCTTGGCTACCACGGCCAGGCCGAGAAGACCGTCGAGGCGTGGCGCAACCTCTGGTTCCACACCGGCGATCGGGTGGTCTGCGAGCCCGACGGCGGCTTTCGCTTCATCGATCGGATCAAGGACGCGATCCGGCGTCGCGGCGAAAACGTCTCGTCCTGGGAGGTCGAGCAGGCGCTGCTCGCACATCCGGCGGTCGCCGAGGCCGCAGCGTTCGCGGTGCGTTCCGAGCTCGCCGAGGACGAGGTGATGGTCGCCGTGGTGCCGCGCGCTGGCGCGTCGGTGGTGCCGGCGGAGCTCGCCGCGTTCTGCGTGCCGCGGCTGCCGCGCTTCGCGGTGCCGCGCTACGTGGAGGTGGTCCAGGACTTGCCGCGCACCGAGAACGGCAAGGTGCGAAAGCACTTGCTGCGGGCGCGCGGGGTGACCGCGGCGGCCTGGGACCGCGAGGCGGGCCCAAGGTTGCTGCGGGATCCGCCGGCCTGATCCCGACCGGCGCGCGGCCTCGGTCGCACCCCGGCGTCGCGGCATGGCCGCGATTCAGATGGTCTCGCGGGTCGCGCGGCTCGGCGCCCGATTCGGGGCCGCGATATCGAGCGGCGCGGCCGCAGGTGCCCCGGATGGTGCTCCGAGGGCTGCGTCGGTCGACGTCGCGTGCGGCGCGCGTCCCTGACCGACAGCGCGGCCAGGTCCGGTCAGCGTCCCGGCGCCGGTCGCCTGCCCGCCCGAGGCGCTGGGCGCACAGACCTCTTCGGTCACGACGCGGTCCTTGCCCAGCGACTTCGATCGATACAACGTGCGGTCGGCCAGTCCGATCTGCTGGAGGGCCGCCGGCGGTCTGCGCCAAGAGGGTCGCGGGACCATGATGACCGCGCCGATGCTGACCGTACGCGCGATCGGCTGGTTCGAGCCGTCGCGAACGACCGTGGACGCGATCGCGGCACGGAGCCGCTCGAGCAGCGCCGCCCCGCCGCCGACGCCGGCGTCGGGCATCAACAGCACGAACTCCTCGCCACCCCAGCGCGCGACGACGTCGCTGGTCCGGAGCGTGCGCCGGCAGGTTTGCGCGACCGCCTGAAGCAGGGCGTCGCCCGCCGCGTGTCCGTGCAGGTCGTTGACGCTCTTGAAGTCGTCGATGTCCAGCATCGCGACCATCCACGTCCGACCCCCGCGCACCGCAATCGCGCCGTCCCTCTCGAGCAGCTCGCCGAAGCGTCTGCGGTTGAGCAGTCCGGTGAGCGGATCCAGCTCGGCGAGGGCGATCGCGTTGGCCCGCTCCCGTTCGAGCTGGCGCACCAGCTGGATCGCGACGCTGGCGAAAGGCATCACGACGATCAGCGGGACCGCGATGCCGATGGTGATCACCTCGTGCAGGTGCGGCCCGAACTCGGTGTCGGCCAGCGCGCCGAAGAGCACGATGCCGAGCATCGACAGCGACGCGGTCACGGCGGCAATCACTCGGACCGCGACGCCCGTCGGGACCCCGGTGATCAGCAACCGCAACAGGCGCAGGTGCGGCGCAGCCCTCGGCGCCTGCGCATGCGCCAGCTCGGACGCGCTACTCGTGGGGGTCGGTAAACCGGTCATCGGATCGGGTGGAGGGCAGTCGGCGTCGAGGCGGACTCGAACGGCTCGTCAGAACACCTGAGACGGCGCCCGCCTGCTACGGCCTTTGGCCGGACCGTTTGGGCGCGGTGACGCACGGGGTCTCGATCGTTCCGGGCGGTCGCTCAGTACGACTTCGGCAGCCCCAGGGCCTTCTCGGCGACGAAGCTCAGGATCAGCTGCGGCGACACCGGTGCGATCCGGGGCAGCATCGCCTCGCGCAGCCAGCGCTCGACGTGGTACTCGCGCGAATAGCCCATGCCGCCGTGCGTGAGCACCGCGGTCTCGCAGGCGCGATAACCCGCCTCGGCCGCGAGGTGCTTCGCGGCGTTCGCCTCGGCGCCGCACGGTCGGCCGCGATCGTAGAGCCAGGCCGCGCGCATCACCATCAGGTCGGCCGCCTGCAGTTCGATCCAGCGCTCGGCGAGCGGGTGCTGCACGCCCTGGTTCCTGCCGATCGGGCGGTCGAACACCACGCGCTCGTTCGCGTACCGCGCGGCCCGCTCGAGCGCGACCCGACCGATGCCGACCGCTTCGGCTGCGATCAGCACACGCTCCGGGTTCATCCCGTGCAGGATGTACTCGAACCCGCGGCCTTCGTCGCCGATCCGGTCCTCGAGCGGGATCTCCAGACCATCGATGAACAGCTGGTTCGAGTCGACCGCTTTGCGGCCGTGCTTGTCGATCTCGCGCACTTCGATGCGCGTACGGTCGAGCCGGGTGTAGAAGAGGCTCAGACCGTGGGTGGGCGCGGCCGGATCGGGATCGGCGGTGCGCGCGAGCAGCAGGATCCGGTCGGCCACCTGGGCGGTGGAGATCCACACCTTCTGCCCGTCGACCCGGTACCGGTCGCCGCGCCGGACCGCGCGGGTCTTCAGCTTCAGGGTGTTCAGGCCCGCATCGGGCTCGGTGACGCCGAAGCAGGCCTTCTCGCGGCCTTCGATCAGCGGCGGCAGCCAGCGCGCCCGCTGCGCGTCGGTTCCGTGCACGACCACCGGCTGCAGACCGAAGATGTTCATGTGGATCGCCGATGCGCCGGACATGCCGGCGCCGGAGGCGGCGATCGTGCGCATCATGATCGCGGCCTCGACGATGCCCAGGCCCGCGCCGCCCACCTCGCGCGGCATCGCGATGCCGAGGAACCCCGCCTGGGCGATCGCGGCGTGGAAGTCGTGCGGGAA
>Ga0169931_10003048_pt1 | contig 26896 bp, 20 predicted proteins | sample Kivu_15m_20L_FD_129675 | JGI IMG/M metagenome (GOLD analysis project Ga0169931, IMG submission 129675) | Freshwater microbial communities from Lake Kivu, Western Province, Rwanda to study Microbial Dark Matter (Phase II) - Kivu_15m_20L... | ecosystem: Environmental > Aquatic > Freshwater > Lake...
GACCAACTACGGGTGGGCAGCGGGCAAATCATCCCGGTTGACGGCACCGTTACCTGCCAGAGCGCCATCGTCGATGAATCACTGATCACCGGCGAGTCGATACCGCAGCAACGACGCCTTGGCGAGGCCGTGCTCGGCGGCTCGATCAATGCCGGTGCCAGCCTTAGCCTCGAAGTGACTCGCCTACCCGGCGAGTCCACCCTGCATAGCCTGGTACGCTTGCTCGAACGCGCGCAAAGTGAACGACCACGACTCGGGCTCGCCGCCGAACGCATGGCCTCTTGGTTCATCGTACGTGTGCTGTCACTGACGGCCTTGGTCGGAATCGTCTGGTATTTCATTGATCCCTCCCGAGCTTTCCCAGCGGTGCTCGCGGTGCTGGTCGCCACCTGCCCGTGTGCGCTGTCGATCGCGACACCCGTGGCAATCGCTGCGGCCACCTCCAGACTTGCGAAATTGGGCGTGCTCGTCATGCGACCCGATGCGGTCGAAGGTCTAGCGACAGTCGACACCATCATGTTCGACAAAACCGGCACGCTCACCGAAGGGCAGCCCAATCTCATAGCCACTCGAGTCAGCGGCGACTTGCGCGCTGAGCAGGCTCGTGCCATCGCCGCTGCGCTCGAGGCCAGCTCACAGCACCCACTGGCACTCGCGTTCCGGCCCCATGCGCAGCCAGAAGTTCGCTGCGACGACGCCAAAGATATCGCAGGTCAGGGCATCGAAGGTCATGTCGCTGGTCGACTCTGGCGTATCGGGCGGGCGAGCTTCGCTCTGCCGCAAACCACCACCAGCAGCTTGAACGACGACGCTATCGTCTTAAGTGACGGCGCCGGACGCATCGCATATTTCGAGGTTGCCGATTCATTGCGGGCCGATGCGCCGCAAGCCATCGAAGAACTGCGCGCGCTCGAGCTGCAACTCGACCTGGCAAGCGGCGATAGACCGGCAGCGGTACAGCATGTCGCCCGGCAACTCGACCTCGCAAGCTTTGCCGCCGCGCTACAACCTGCAGAAAAACTCGCGCGCCTGCAGCAACTGCAACAAGCCGGACACAAGGTCTTGATGATCGGCGATGGTATCAACGACGGACCGGTGCTCGCTGCGGCCGACGTTTCGATGGCCATGGGTCGAGGTTCGACCATTGCGCATGCCGCAGGCGACCTGTTGCTGCTGCGCGAATCGCTGGCCTCGCTGCCGCGCGCGCGACGCGTTGCCATCAGGGCCCTACAGATCGTGCGACAAAACCTGCGCTGGTCGGTGATCTACAATATGAGCGCTCTGCCACTCGCCGCGGTGGGCTTGATGCCGCCATGGGTGGCTGCTCTCGGTATGTCGCTATCATCGCTATTGGTGGTATTCAACGCACAGCGTATCAACCGCGACACTCGCCACGTTTGACCGACGGAGCCCTCATGGAAAGCATCTATCTTTTGATTCCGCTGTCCATCATTCTGCTCGCCGTAGCCATCTGGGCATTTTTCTGGGCGGTCAACCGCGGACAGTTCGAAGACTTCGAAGAATCGCAGAATGCCGCACTCGAAGAAGATACGCCGCTCAATCCGGACGCCAAGTCAGACCCAAAGTGATGCTCGAATAGTCGGCGAAGGCATACACTTCGTCGTTGTCAGCACCGCCATCGAGATAGCGAACACCCGCATGTAGGCGCCAGCGCGGCGAGAGTTCACGCGCAAGCCGTAAGCCAACATCGACCGCATAACCCGGGCCACCCGCAAGAGCATCGATATCGCCTTGCACCGACCAGCGAGGAGCCAACTGCCGCTCGAAACCCGCATGCAACAAGGGCACGAAACCCGTGTTGTCTTTGCTCGCCTCGTTACTGGCATTGCGCAGCCGGATACTGGCATCGCGCAACTTGGCGCTCGCGCCGACGCGCACTACCAAATCGGGTCGCTCGATCCAGCGATAGCGCCAGGTCACCCGCCACGAGTCGAACTGGTAGCGTGCTTGGGTGAACCCCGCGGCAAAAGTTTGGCCCTGGAATGAAATCGTCTCACTCGACTGCGCGCTACCTTGCAACGTCAGTGGCGCGACGAGCAGACGCCACTCCTGACGCTCTCCGCTACGCCAAGTCACTTGCAGGCGCGGCGCCAGCACTGGGCCAGAGCCCGTCAGGGCATCGAGTGAGAAACGACTGGCCGTCGCATCGTTCGGCACTTGCACGACATTGCGACCTTGCCAGGCACCGACCGCCTCGATATCGATCGCAAGATCACGCCCAAGGCTGGTCGCCGCTGCGCTGCTCGCGAGCAAGACGAACCCTGATCGAATGACTGAAGCCCTATTCATCGTTACCCCGTGCTCTGCAAGCCGAGCGCAATACCACTGACGCTTGCAAGCAACGCTTCGAACAACTCACGATCTTCGCGTTCGGTCGCACGCCAGCGCCGCAGCAAATCGACCTGCATCAAATTCATCGGATCGACATACGGATTACGTAACTGCAAAGCGCGCTGCTGTGTCGCCTCGCCATCGAGCAATTGGCGCTGCTGCTTGACGATGAGAAGCCCGTTTACAGCCCATTCATACTCGGCAAGAATGATTTCAAAGAAATGACTCGGCGCGGCGTGCAACGCCTGATAATGACTTGCGATATCGAGGTCAGCTCGTGCCAACATCACCTCGATATCATCGAGCAAGCGATGCATGAAAGGCCAGCTCTCATAGCTCTGCCGCAGAACCTCCGCCCCATGCCGCTCAAGCACCTGTTGCAGCGCAGCACCCGCGCCAAACCACCCGGGTAACATCATGCGGTTTTGCGTCCAGGCGAACACCCAGGGCACAGCGCGGATAGCCGCGAGACCGGAAAAATTTTCACGAACGATCGAACGCGCGCCGATCTGCATGCGCTCGATGACATCGATCGGCGTAACGTCGCGAAACCAAGCGTGACACTGTGGCGTCTCGACGAAGAGCTCGCGAAAACGAGCCGCTGAGACCGCTGCAAGATCGGCAGCTATTTTGGCGTGCCGCGGGTCGATCTCGAGTCGCATTCCGCGCCGAACATCACTGGCTGCAAGTGACAGCGAACCGAAGGCGCGCTCCAGAGTCCGCAACGCAATCGGCCCAAGCCCGTAATTCTGATTAATGCCCTCGCCTTGTTCGGTCAGTCTTAGACCACCATTGATTGTCTCAGGCGGCATGCCGGTAACGAGGGCATCGATACGGCCACCACCACGCGCGATGCTGCCACCGCGCGCGTGAATGATGACATGCTGCTCGCCCGCAGCTGCGAGCGTTGCGGCGATGCCGCTTTGCGCTTGATAAGCCGCGTAGCGCGACGCAATGACACCAGCTTGCTTGCTGCTTTCGGAGTAGCCCACGAAGGCAAACTGCTTACGACCGCGCGCATCGAGATGACGTCGATATACGGGATCAGCTAATGCCTGCCGCAGAATCGAAGGTGCTCGCTCAAGAGCCGTAATCGAGTCGAACATCGGCGCGATGTCGATGGCGAGCGCATTCGAGCGCTTATCAAACGCTTCGGCCCACTGCGCAAGCAAAAGCGGCGCGATCAGATCATCGGTGCCGAGCACACCGTTGACGACATAGGCGCCAATCGACTCGGCGCCGAAACGCCGGCGGCATTGCAGCATTGCCTCGAAGACGGCAAGCGTACGCTTGCCAACTGGGTCGAGCTCGACTTTGGGGCTGGTATCACGCTCGATCCACTCGAGTAATTTGTCGTGACGCGCTGCGGCATCGAGCGTAGACCAATGCGGTTCATCCAGAGCCTGGGCAATAACGCGATGATGTACCGTTGAATGCTGACGCACGTCGAGCGTAGCCAGATGAAAACCAAAAGTGGCGATGCGCCGTTGCAGCCGCCGCACGGCAAAAAGGCCAGCGTGTCGCCCACGATGTGCCGCAAGGCTGTCTGCCACCAGAGTTACGTCACGGGCGAACTGCTCACAGTTCTCATAACCCTGCGGACGGCCATCGTAAGTCGCACGCAATCGCTCAGCGATCTGCGTAAAGAACACACGATAAGGCATGCGATCGTGACGCGCAGAAGCGCCCGCGCGTGCAAGCGGAATCAGGGTGGTGTATTCGTCGATGCGCTTTTGCAAAGCAGCGGACACCCCAACTCGCCCAGCACTTTGCGACAGTAATTGCGCTAGCGACTGCACCTCAAGAAAATAAGCATTGACGATGGCTTGTTGCTGCCGAGCGATTGTTTCGCGAATAGTCTTGGCGTGCACATCAGGATTACCATCCATGTCGCCGCCAACCCAACTGCCAAAGCGAATGATGGTCGGCAATTCGACTTCGTCCGGGTCGACACCGTAGTTGGTCGCCAGCGCCTCGGCGATTTCTTCGTAGAAGCCAGGGACGATGCGATACAACACCTCGGCCAGATAAAAGAGCACGTGCTCACGCTCATCGGCCACCGTCAGACGTTGACGGGGATAGTCCTCGGTCTGCCAAGCTGTGGTGATCTCGGTGCGAATACGCCCCCTAGAGGCTCGCTGCTCGTTCGGCGCCAAAGTCGGATTGAGCCGATCGTAGAGCAGGCCGGCGAGGCGCTGCTGCTTGCGCAAAATGGTGCGACGCGTCGACTCGGTCGGATGAGCCATGAAGATCGGTTCGATGCACAGATCCGATAGCAGCTCAAGTACCGCGGCGAGCGACAAACCACGCGCCTTGAGTACGGCGATGGCATCACCGATACCGCCTGGCTGTGGTCGCGCAGCATCATCTTGAAAATAAGCGCGCCGACGGCGAATGCGATGCACCTGCTCGGCAAGATTGACGGCCTGAAACCAACTGGTAAAAGCACGCTCGAGTTCGCGGGCAATTTTCGGGCTGCGATCACGCACTCGCTGCTCGAGCTCAAGCGCAGCCGCTCGGTCACCGTCGCGGCGCGCGATCGCCAAGCGCCTATCGGCTTCTACGAGCTCGTAAAGTTCTTCGCCACCCTGCTCGCGAAGCACGAGCCCAACCAAGCTGCCGAGCATGTGCACATCGTCTCGCAGCGCTGCATGCTTAGCTGGAAACTCGATTTCGTTACGATTCACCTCGGCAGTTTACACCCGCGCTGCACGGCAGCCGCCAACAAAAAGGCCGGGAGGATCGCTCCCCCCGGCCTTGGTATCGACAGTCTGGATCGATCAGCGGAACGAGTAGCTGAAATCCAGGCCGTAGGATGAACCCGGTGCGTCGTGAATGAACGAACCACCGAACTCCGGAGCCGGAATCACCTCAGCCAAGTACTTCTTGTCGGTGATGTTGCGACCCCAAGCGGTCACACCAAAGGTACCGTTGGAGAAGCCGAGACGCGCATCGACCGTGCTGAAGGCATCACGCTTCTGCCGCGAGAACTCACCCTGACCGAAGCCAAAGTAGGTAAACAGATTCGGCACCAAGTTGCCCTGCACCGTGCTGAACCAGGTCTCGCCGACAAAGGTCGCGTTGACACGCGCGTTCATCGTCCAGTCCGAGCTGCCCACCGGCACCTTGAAGTCGATACCCGCGTTGCCGGTGTACTCCGGTGCGTAAGGGATCTTGTTACCCGCGGTGTACGGACGACCGTCATAGCGCTTGATCTCACTGTCGGCGGTGCCGTAGCCCGCAAACAGCGTGATCGCCGAGTTGAGGCGCCAGCGCGCATCAACCTCGAAGCCACTGACCTCGGCCTCTTCCGCATTCGTTACCACACGCAGCAAGCCGAAGGGGCCGGCGAAGAAGTTGAAGAACTGCAGATCGTCGATCTTGGTCTGATAGACGGCACCATTGAGCGCCAGCGAACCATCGAGCAAGGTTGCCTTGAAGCCCGCCTCGAAAGCCTTCGAGACTTCCTTCTCGTAGTCGTCGCGCACGTTCTTGAGGGAACGATCCGAACCATCGGCGTTACAAGCCGGCACCGTCAAGAAGGTGCTGATGCCGATGTTTTCCCAGCGCGTCGGGCCCAAACACAAGCCGCCAAAGTTTTGCTCGATGGTGGCGTTACTACCCGAGGAATTGAAACCGCCCGAGCGGAAACCGACACCATAAGAAGCAAACACCGCGAACCCGTCAGCCGCCTTCCAGTTGACCGAGAGTTTCGGCTGCAACTGCGAGAAGGTCTTGGAGCGCCCCGGAATGCTGGAGAGCGCCGGGTTAGCGTCGTAGGCCGGGTTGATGAACTGACCCGATCCACCGAAGCCCGGAGTTTGCGGACCGATCTTCGGCACGTTGTTCGACACTTCACGCTTCTCTTGGTCGTAACGCAGCGCGAGGGCGATTTCGAGACCGTCCTGGATGTCGTAGGCCAACTGACCGAAGCCCGCAAGCACCGTGCTGTCGAAATCATCGTCGTACAGCAAGTCGGTCGGGTTGGCGCCACCGGTGCGCACCAATCCTTGCTTGAGGAAGCCCTGGCCGTTGTCCGAACCCTGCGAGACGATCACCTTACGCTGAATGTCGGCGAAGTAAGCACCGGCAACCCAACGCAACGCCTGATCACCAGGTGACGTCAAACGAACTTCGAGACTGGTGTCTTTCTGATCGCGCTGCTGATACTGGTAGCCATCGCAGGTGGTCGGGCCGTAAGGCGGCAACAAACCCGGATAGAAAAACGGCGCCGGCAACGGTGTGTCGGCCGTGCGCGCAGCGAGCGAGCTGGTGCATGACGGCGTAGCGGAATAGAGACCGAAAGCCGCGCTGGTACCGTCCGTCAAAAAGTAATTGGTCTGGTCGTTGAACGCTGCAACAGCCGTCAAGGTGCCAAGCGCCACCGGGTACTCAGCCTTGACCGAGACATTGACGTTTTCCTGCTCGTTCTGCGGACGAACGTTATTGAGGTACACGAAACCATGGGTGTTGGCGTTCTCCCAGAAGAGATCGCCGAAGCCACTGAGCGCCGCCTCTTGCAGAGCGAATGAGGCATTAAAGTTGATGGCGCCAGCGTCAAGCTTGGAGAACTTGGCCTTGGCGTCCAAAGTGCCGCCGCCGGCCAAGTCCGTCATGATGCGCGCCGAGACACCGGTCTCTTCAAAGAAATCGACGCAGTCGTCGCACTTCAACAGCGCATTCTTCCATTGACCATCCGTCTTGCGGGTGTAGGCTGACACCGAGGCACGCGTGTTCTCGCCGACCGGCCCACCAAGATAGGCGTTGAGCTTGTAGCTGTTGTACTGACCGTAACCGCCACCCACGTCGAACTCGACGGTCTCGCCCGGCTTGCGGGTGCTGATGATCATGGCACCAGCCACGGCATTACGACCGTAAAGCGCGCCCTGCGGGCCCTTCAACACTTCGATCTGCGAAACGTTGTTGAGCTCTTGGTTGAGCGCGTTCGGGTTGGTCTGCAGCACGCCGTCGATCACCAACGCGAAGTTGGTCTCGGCATCGCGACCCGTGTTGATGCCGCGAATCGTGACCTGCAGGTCACCGGCCTCGGCGGTTTGTACTTGGGCGACGCCCGGCGTCAGAGCAATGAAGTCTTGCGGACGTTCGATACCAGCGGCCTGAATTTCGGTGGCAGTGAACGCCTGCACGGTGGCAGGTACGTCTTCGAGGCGCTCAGCACGTTGACGAGCGGTGACGACGATTTCCTCGAGCTGCGCTTCCTGCGCGCCCGACTGCGCGGCGGCGATGGCCGCGACGACGGTCGCGCCGATCAGAGACAGTCTACGGTGACGATTGAACATTCGATCCCTCCAGGATATCCATAAGTAGGAGTGGGAAACCGAGCGAGTCTAGTGCGGGTTGAGGCGTTGCCGCAACGAGAATCCATAATTGAAATGGCTCCATGTTGCGAAGAAGCAACAAGCGCGGCGGTCCGCGAAACGGCCAGCTCAGCGGGAGTCCCGGCAAGCTCGGGCGCTTTTCGGCAATATCCAAGGGTTTTATCGCTGTCTTGATGGAGCTTCCCCTTGAACTCGACAAATCCACCCGTACCGGCCATCGATATCGTCAGCGGCATCTGGACCGAAGAGGCGTTGTCCTACCGACCGGGTTGGCAGGAGCAGTTTTTCGCCGGGAAGATGAAATCCAAGACCAATATGCAGGGTGTCACTCTAGAGGAGCACTTGGCGCAGATGGCCGAAGCGGGCATCGAGCGCGCGCTGCTGTTCGCACCCAAGGTTGGCCGCAAGGGTCTGCCGGGCAGCTTCCACCTTCCCTACGAGGTGGTGGCACGTGCCGTTGAAAAATATCCCAATCGCTTTTACGCGATGGCCGGCATCGACCCTTACGAGGGCATGAATGGCGTCAGAGCGCTAGAGGATGCCGTCAAGAACATGGGCTTCATCGGCGCGCACGTCTACCCGCACTGGTTTGACTTACCGCCCGATCACGCCAAGTACTACCCGTTCTACGCCAAGTGCGTCGAGCTCGGGGTACCGATCCAGATGCAGGTCGGCCAATCGATGGTCTACGCCAAAGAGGCGCCCATGCGCAGTGTCGGTCGACCGATTCTGCTCGATGGCATCGCCTGCGATTTCCCGGAACTGAAACTCATCGGCATCCATGTCGGCATTCCCTGGACCGATGAGATGATCGCGATGGCCTGGAAGCACGAGAACGTTTACATCGGTTCCGATGCGCACAGTCCAAAATATTGGCCCGACGCTTTCGTCAAATACATCAACTCTTACGGCCAGGATAAAGTCATGTTCGGCACCGACTTCCCGGTGCTCGGTTTCAAACGCACGATGGACGAAGTGCTGGCGCTCAATCTGCGACCCGATCCGCTGCGCAAGTTTCTGCGCGACAATGCTCTAAGAGTTTACGGACTCTCGAGCTGACCCTTCATCAGTCACCGCCGGTCGCGACCGACTCGGCGGCCTGATCAGCCGAAAGTGCCGCGCCACTCGCTGCGAGTGCGGCAATCTCGGCGTCACTCAGACCGGCCTCGCGCAAAACCTCTGCAGTGTGCTCGCCAAGCCGCGGCGCATGCCGATAGATTGAAGCGGGTGTCGCAGAAAAATTGACTGGGAAGCGTGGCATGCGCAGTCGCCCTTCGGTGGGGTGATCTTGGAACTGCCAAAAATCAGTCGCGACCAGATGCGGGTCTAGGGCGAGATCTTCGAGTGTGTTGACCACGATATGTGGGATCCCTGAACCCGCCAACGCCTCCAACCAATCCACTGTCCTACGGGTCGCCATGATCTCGGCAGTGGTGCGATTGGTCAGATCAATGTTGCGCACCCGATCAGCCAAGGTGCGAAATCGCTCGTCATCAGCGAGCTCAGGGCGACCCACGACGCTGCAGAATTTCACCCAATGGGCATCGAGATAGGGCAATACGGCAATGTAGCCATCGAGAGTCTTGTAGGGCTTACGATCCTTGCTCATCAGGCGCGTATAACCCGGCTTGCCCTTGGGCGGCTCGAACGTCATACCCCAAAGATGCTCGGCCATGACGAAGTTGACCATGGTCTCGAACATCGGCACTTCGAGCTCCTGCCCTTCTCCGGTGCGCTCACGATGAAACAGCGCCGCGAGCACGCCGTAAACCACGGTGATTGCCGTAGTTTTGTCGGCCACCACCGTCGGCAAGTAACGCGGCTCACCGAGCACCATTTCATTGAGCATGGCGATGCCGCTCGCCGCCTGGATCGAATCATCGAGTGCACCGAGCGTGCCGTAAGGTCCCTTTTTCGAGTAGCCATAGGCGCCGCAGTAGATGATTCGCGGGTTGACCTTTTTGAGATCAGCATAGTCGAGACCAAGCTTGACCATGACCTGCGGACGATTGTTGTGCACGAACACGTCGGCATCTTTGACGAGTGCTAACAATGCATCGCGTGCACCCGGCTGACGCAGATCGAGCACGATACTGCGCTTGTTGCGATTACAGGTGAGATAGAGCGCAGCCATGCCCGGGTTGTTGCTGGCGCCAAGCGAGCGATTGCTGTCGCCGCGTGGCTGCTCAATCTTGACGACATCAGCACCCATGTCAGCCAGCATCTGGCAGGCCCAGGGCCCGAGCACCACGCTCGTCATTTCGACGACTTTAATTCCAGACAATGGTCCACTCATCGAACTCACACTCCACGGGTCTCTGCAAACCGACCGCTCGATGATACGCTCGCGCGATGTATTCAGAGCTCTTCCTCGCGCAGGCTCTCCTTCAGGCGGTCTTGTTGCTGTGGCTTTGGCGGCTGTGGAAAACCACCGGGCTCGCGATAGCGCTGGTTTTGATGCTGCCGCAGTTCGGCCTCGTTTGGGACAACCTCATCGTTGGTCTCGGGCGCTACATCGGCCTCGGAGATCTGCTTGAGGCACTATCGTGGCCACGCTTCTGGCTGCACTGGCTCTCGGGCACTTGGCTGATCGTGGCCGCAGGTTCGGCGCTGCGGTTGGCCGATTTCAAGGTCATGCGCGACCGTTACGGCATGCTGGTGTTCTGCTCGATGACCTTGGCCCTGATGATTTACGACCTGCCGCATTTCTGGCGGGACTCACTGCACCCGGTGTGCGAATTCGACCTGGTGCGCTATTCCACTTCGGTGGCTGCCGGTGCGTTCTGCTTTGAGAATCAAACGGTCGTAACCAGTGCACCGCCCTTTCCCTCGATCTTTACCTGCCTCGTGGTCATCGCGGCAGGCGCCGTATTGATGGTGCGGCGGCGCTTTCCATGGATGTTTTTCGGTGGCCTTCTGATGTTGATCAGCGCAGCGCCGCCAGCCCGCAACCTCAAACTCGATAATTTCGGCGAGATTTTGATTGTGGGCGGCTGTATCTGGGCCATCGCCCACTTTGCAGCGCGCCGCGAACCCGCCAAGCAAGTCGCCTGAGAACTTTCGTTTGAACAATGCCAATCAGTCGGTCGATACGACCGGCACTCTGCTGGTTGCCATGGCAGCCATGCTATTTGCGACCAAAGGTATCTTCGCCAAAGAATTGTATGCTCGAGGCGTGTCGGTCGAAGCACTGGTGACCATTCGCGCAGTGCTCGCCTTGCCGCTCTTTTGGTGGTTTGCGCTGCGCCGCGAAGGCTGGGCGGTGCTACGCAATACACCGCCGCGTGCCGTGCTGATGGCGGCACTAGTCGGCATGCTGTGTTACTACGTGGGAGCCATGCTTGATTTCATCGCACTCACGATGATCGCCGCAAGTATCGAGCGCGTACTCATATTCAGCTACCCGGCGATGGTGGTGCTGTTCGTCGCGGTACGAGAGCGCAAACGACCCAAACCTGCGGTCCTCGCAGCCTTGGCGCTCACCTACGTCGGTATTTTTTTCACCATGGGTGGTTTCGACTTCGAGCAACTGCGCGCCAACTGGTTTGGTGCGCTGCTCGTGATTGGTTCCGCGCTGACTTACGCCATCTATTTTATGGTGAGTGAAAAATTCACTCGCGAGATCGGCAGCTCACGCTTCGCGCTGATCGCGATGACCGCCGCCCCGCTCTGTTTGGTACCGCATTTTCTCGTGACGCGAGAGGTGGGCGAACTCGCCGCCATCGAGTCCGGCGCGTGGCTACTGCTGGCGTTACTCGCAGTGCTCTGCATGTTCCTGCCCGCGTTGTTCCAAGCGGAGGGTGTACGGCGCATCGGCGCACAGCGCGGAGCGGTGCTCTCGACCGTAGGCCCTCCAACCACCGTGTTACTCGCCTGGTTGTTGCTCGATGAGCGCTTGATAGCTTGGCAATGGCTCGGCGTGGCGTTGATTGTTGCCGGAATCCTTGCGCTCGATCTCGAACGCAGCCGTAAAACGCCACTCAGCCCGGAATCCAGGCCCGACCATCTTCCGACCGTTGCAGACGAAATGCGTAAGTGAAACGCTCGGCCGGGTGCTCTGCGATGGTCACGAGGAACACCCTGTCGCGAGCGTCACGATAACGACGCACCACCGCGAGGGAAGGCGTACCCGGCGCAACTCCAATCGCCGCGGCCGGCTCCGGCTCGAGGATGTCGGCTCTGATCTCGACCTCGACGCTGGCTACCCGTGTCCCGAATCGCTTTTCAATGGCTTCGTAGACAAAGCCACCGGCCTTGCCGACGTTCATGGCGACAGCCGAATATTCCACGGGCAAGTAGATATCAGACCAGCCGATGATGCGACCGCGCCGCCCGGACAAGCGCCTGACCGCACTGACATGACACCAGCTCGTCTCGGGCTCGCATCCCAACGACAGTGCGAGCTCAGCGTCGACGGTGCGCTCGGCAACGGCGCGCAACTCAAGCCGACTACCGCGCGGGTAACGCATCCACTCTGCCGGAGAGCCCAAGTGCTGCACATGGGTTGTCACGGGTTCGCGCGCGCAGACCACGGTCCCGATGCCGCGGTTGCGGGTTACAAGGCCGAGCTCGGTCAGGCAGCGCAAAGCCTCGCGCACGGTGTGCCGGCTCACTTGGTGCCGCGCCACGAGCTCAAGCTCACCCGGCAGCACGGAGCCGACAGGATGCCGCCCGCGGCGGATGTCGCGCTGCAAGGCTTCTGAGAGCACGCGATAGCGGGGTTTACTTCGATTGACAGCCATGGAGGCGCATCCTAGCATTTGTCCGGACATTTGCCGCAACCCGGCCCGACAAGGAGCGTGACCATGAGCCAGACCCCGAAAGCGATCGGACCCCAAAGATATCGCGAAACCTTTGGTCGATATTACGAGGACTTCGTGGTCGGCGACACTTACGAACACCGCCCGGGACGCACGATCAGCGAGGCAGACAACACCTGGTTCACCCTGCTCACCATGAATACCCATCCGCTGCACTTCGATGCCGAGTACGGCAAAGCCTCGGAGTTCGGCCGCTGCATCGTTGCCTCACCTTTGACGCTCGCCATTCTGGTCGGCATGAGCGTCACCGACGTCAGCCAAAAAGCCATTGCCAACATGGGCTGGAAAGACATCCGCATGACAGCCCCGGTGTTCGCCGGCGACACGCTCTACGGCGAATCGACTGTGCTCGAAAAGCGCGACTCGAAGTCGCGACCCACCGCAGGACTCGTGACGGTGCGCACTATCGGGCGTAATCAAAGTGGCACGGTGGTCTGCGAATTCGAACGCACGGTGTTGGTCGCCAAGCGGGGCCACGCCGTCGAAGACAAATTGAACTACTGAGCGGGGAAACTGCGATGAGCGAAGTCGATCTTGAAATTCTGGAGTCTATCGAACGTTGGGCCGAGCGCGAGCTTAAACCGATTGCCAAGAAGTTCGATCACGCCGACGAGTATCCCATTGAAATTGTTGAGCAGATGAAAGAGCTCGGCCTCTTCGGCGCCACCATCGCTCCCGAATACGGTGGTCTTGGCCTCTCGGCTTCGACCTATGCGCGCATCGTGATGAGCATTTCTTCGATCTGGATGGCGCCGGTGGGCATCTTCAACTCGCATTTGATTATGGCGGCCTGCGTCCAGCGGCACGGCACGCCAGAACAGAAAAACCACTGGTTGCCCAAGTTTGCCAGCGGCGAACTGCGCGGCGGCATCGGTCTCACCGAGCCTAACGCGGGCACTGATCTGCAAAGCATACGCAGCGTCGCCAAGCGCGACGGCGATCATTACGTCATCAACGGCACCAAGACCTGGATCACCAACGGCGTCTATGGCAGCTGCTTCGGCGTGCTCGTCAAAACAGACCCCGAAGCACAGCCACGCCATAAAGGCATGAGCATGTTCCTCTGCGAGAAAGGCCAGGGGTTCACCGCAGCCAAGAAGATCAAAAAGCTGGGCTACAAATCGATCGACAGTGCCGAACTCGTATTCGAGGATTTTCGCGTGCCAGCCGACCAGTTGATCGGTGGCATCGAGGGCAAAGGTTTCCAGCAGGCCGTGGGCGGCCTCGAACTTGGGCGCATCAACGTTGCGGCCCGCGGCGCAGGAATCGCTGCCGGCGCCCTGCGCGATGCGCTGCGTTACGCCCAAGAGAGAAACACCTTCGGCAAACCGATAGCCCAGCATCAAGCCATTCAATTGAAACTTGCCGATATGGCGACCCGCGTCGAAGCGGCGCGCCTGCTGATCGAGCAAGCAGCCCGCAAATACGACACCGGCGAGCGCTGCGATCTCGAGTCGAGCATGGCCAAGCTGTTCGCCTCTGAAGCTGGGGTCGAGAACAGTCTTGAGGCCATGCGTATCTTTGGCGGTTACAGCTACTCGACCGACTTCGATGTCGAGCGCTATTACCGTGATGCACCCTTAATGTGTATTGGCGAGGGCACCAACGAAATGCAGCGCATCATCATCGCGCGACAATTGGTCGAGAGGAATCCGCTTTGACCCCGCTATTGCCCCTCGCAGGTATCCGTGTACTCACCTTCGAGGCCTTTGGCGCAGGTCCGTTTGGCTCGATGTATCTGGCTGATCTTGGCGCCGAGGTCATCAAGATCGAAAACCGTGCTCAAGGCGGTGACGCCACCCGCAATATGGGTCCGTACTTTCTTGGCGAGCATGATTCACATTTTTTCCAGACCTTTAATCTCAACAAGCGCAGCGTCTGTCTCGACCTGAAAACCGCCGCGGGTCAAAGCATCTTCCACCGACTGGTCGCCGAATCCGATGCGGTTCTTAACAATCTACGAGGTGATCAGCCCGATAAGCTCGGTTTGACTTACGAGGCCCTGCAGTCGGTCAACCCGCGCATCGTGTGCGCGCATCTGTCGGCTTACGGTCGCGACAACGAGCGTCGCGCCTGGCCCGGTTACGACTATCTCATGCAAGCCGAAGCGGGCTTTCTGCACGTCACTGGCGAACCCGGATCGCCCCCCTCACGCATGGGCCTATCGATCATTGACTACATGACGGGCATCACCACCGCCCTCGCCTTGGTCTCGTCGCTGCTTGGCGCTACACGCAGTGGCGTTGGTCGCAACATCGATGTCAGCCTATTTGATGTCGCGCTGCACCAGCTCTCCTACCCCGGAACCTGGTACCTCAACGAAAAACTCGTCACCGGTCGTGCACCACGTAGCGCTCACCCGAGCGCAACACCGGTGCAGCTGTTCAAGACAGCCGATGGCTGGATCTTCATCATGTGTATGACTGACAAGTTCTGGCAGGAGCTGATGAAGGTAATTGAGGCGCCACACATCGCCGCCGATGCCCGATTCGCCAGCATGCCGTCGCGACGCGAGCATCGCGATGTCTTGACGCCGATTCTCGATGCCGTGTTCGAACGCGAGTCCACCGCAGCTTGGCTCACCAAGTTGCAAGGCGTTCTGCCTGCCGCACCCGTCTACGACATGGCGCAGGCGCTGGAAAATCCCTTCCCGCTGGCCACTGGCATGATCCGCAACACGCCCCATAGCGAGCGGCCGGACTTTCGTAGCTTCGCCAATCCCATCAAGCTCGATGGGCAGCGACTACCCGCACGTAGTGCTCCGGCACTCGGCGCCGATACCGAGTCGCTGCTGCTCGAGCTCGGTTACAGCACTGAAGAGATCGACTCTTTCCGTCAACAAAAAATTCTTTGAGGAGTTCGAGCAGTGAAACTCGAAGGACTGCGCGTTATCGACTTATCGCTGTTTCTGCCGGGCCCGCAGTTGTCGCTGATGATGGCCGACCACGGCGCCGAGGTCATCAAGGTCGAACCGCCGGGCGAAGGAGAACCGAATCGGCACATCGGCCCACGGATCGGCGAACACAGTGTGTTCTTTCGCAACACCCACCGTGGCAAGCGTAGCGTCTGTATCAACCTCAAGCACCCGGCAGGACGCGAAGCTCTGCTCAAACTCTGCGAGAGTGCCGATGTATTGATCGAGGCCTTCAGACCGGGTGTCGTCGATCGACTCGGAGTGGGCTACGCCGCAGTTGCTGCTCGCAACCCACGAATCGTCTATTGCTCAATCGCGGCCTTTGGTCAGAGCGGCCCGTACCGCAACCTGCCGGCTCATGACCTCGCGACCGAAGCCTTGGCGGGAGTGGTCAGCCTCAACATCGGCAATGACGGCGAGCCCACCATGCCGCACGTGCCGGTAGCAGACATGGCAGCCTCGATGCTCGCCTTGTCGGGCGTCTTGATGGCGCTCTATCGACGTGAGACCACAGGCGTTGGCGACTATCTCGATATTTCCATGCATGACTCCGTGCTCGCTTGGACTCCGAATATTACCGGCCCGGTTTTTGCGGAGCACCGCTCGCCGGTTCCGCGTCACGAACGCAGTCTTGGCGGCAGCGCGTTCTACAACATCTATCGCACTCGCGATGATCGTCATGTTGTCCTCGGCGCCCAGGAGATCAAGTTCGTACGCAACCTGCTCGGCGAACTTGGCCGACTGGATCTCGTAGCCCTCTGCGAGGCGGGCCCCGGTCCGCATCAGGCCCCGCTCATCGAAGTGCTGCGCGAGTGGTTTTCCACTCGCACCCAAGCCGAGTGGGTCGACTGGTTCGCGGGCAAAGATATCGGCTTTGCGCCAGTCAAAACCCTGCGCGAAGCTTTCGATGATCCGCAGGTGGCTGCCCGCGAGATGGTGCTCAAAGATGCGGCCGGCGGCGAACACATCGGACTCCCGATCAAGTTTCGCAACGAGCCAGGATCTGCCGAACTAACATTGCCGAACGTTGGCGAGCACACCCGCGAAGTGTTGTTGGCTGCCGGCTACAGTGATGCGCAATTCGCGCAGTTGCTAGCAGACGGAGCGGTAATTTCCGGCTAATCCTGCGACAATAGCGCCATGAAATTGCCGCTCTCGCACCGCTCATTGATCGTTGGCGCGGTCGCATTCACCACCGCTCTGCCGCTCGCGACGCCATTGCTTGCGCAAAACGAACTCGATGAGGTCGTGGTCGCAGGTCGCCGTGAGCCCGGCGCCGTCATCGGCGACATCACTCCTGAGGTGCAACTTTCTGCGCAAGACATTCGCGCGCTCGGCGTCAGCAACGTAGCCGAGCTGTTGCAAGCGCTCGGACCACAACTTGGCAGCGGTCGAGGCCGCGGCGGCGAACGACCGATCGTGTTGGTTAATGGCGTAAGGGTTTCAGGCTTCGGCGAGATCCGCGATCTGCCGAGCGAGGCCATCCTGCGCACTGACATCCTGCCTGAAGAGGTCGCGCTCAAATATGGCTTCCGTGCTAACCAGCGGGTCGTCAACATCGTGTTGCGCCCGCGCTTTCAAGCCTTCACGGCTGAAGCCAACGGTCGCAACACCACCGCGGGCGGGCGCGCGGGCGCCGAACTCAACGGCAACTGGTTACGCATTCAACGCGATGAACGGCTGCAATTTGATCTCAAGCTGCGGAGCGACGACCCGCTGCTCGAGAGTCAGCGACGCATCGTCGGCGCTGATGGTCTTGCACGCAGCGATGCCCCGTATCGAAGTTTGCTGCCCGATTCAGAAGGTTGGACGAGCAACGCCGTGTGGACCAAGCCTTTTGCCGAGGGTCGCTCGGCGACGATCAACCTATCGTTCGATCGCAACGAGCGCTTGGCGCTGCTCGGCTTGCGCGATGAACTGCCGACCGATAGCAACATCATCCGGCGCAACACCGAATCGACTGAAGCACAGCTCGGCGCGATCTATCAGGGCCTAACGGCTGGTTGGCGCTGGTCAGCCACCCTGAATGCTGATCGTAATGAGTCGGAATCCACCACCAGCGGCGAAGGGCTCTCGGGGCGTTCACGCAGCGACTCACTCGACGTCGATCTCGTCGCCAATGGCAGTCTCTTCGAAGTGCCCGCTGGCGAACTCTCGCTCACGGCGCGCACCAGCTTGGGTTCGCGCTCCATCGACAGCCTGTCACGACGCTTCGGCATCGAGCGTAACAGCGAACTCGACCGCGATCGGCGCGAAGCACAGCTCAGTTTCGATCTGCCGCTGCTGAGCAACGCCGGCGATCGAGGGCAATTCGGCAATCTTTCGCTTAATGCCAATGCTGCACTCGAAGATCTCTCCGACGTCGGCACTCTCGAGACCTACGGGTTTGGCGTCAATTGGAATCGCGCCCGTAAAGTGCGATTACTGGCCTCGGTCAGCCATGACGAGGGCGCACCCAGCATGCAGCAGCTTGGGGGCGCGATCATCGCCACACCGCGCGTGCGCAGTTTCGATTTCCTGCGCGGCGAAACGCGGGACATCGTCCGTATCGATGGTGGCAACCCCGAGTTGCGCCCCGACAGCCGTCGCGTACACAAGCTTGGCTTTAGCACTCGGCCGCTTGATGAGGTCGACCTCAGCATCACGGCCGACTTCATCCGCACCACTACCGATAACCTGATCGCTTCCTTGCCGCTCGCAACCGCAGAGGCTGAGGCTGCGTTCGCTGAGCGTTTCTTGCGCGATGACGACGGTCGACTGCTGTCGATCGATGCACGCGCGCTCAATCTCGGTAGCCGCGAGCGCGAGGAGCTGCGCTGGAGTGTCTCGCTGAGTCGCCCCTGGGGACCACAGCCCGAGCCACCTTTCGCGCGTGGTGCAGGTGGACCTCGATCGGCCGCTGCTGCGCAAGGGCCGCCTCTAGACGAGGCTGCCCGCCGCGCGCGGATGGCCCAAGTCAGCGAACGCATGATGAGCTTCGCCCGCCGTGGTAGCTGGCAGCTCTCGTTCAGTCACACCCATCGGCTCGCGGACACGGTCAGTCTCGGCTCATCGGGCGCCCGGCTCGACTTACTGAACGGTAACGCGCTGTTCGACAGCAACGGTATCGCAAGCGACGAACTCGAATTGCAATTTGGCGGCGCCCGTAATGGCTACGGCGGCCGCCTCGTGACCCGCTGGCGCAGCGGTACTGTGGTTCGCAGCGCCGACAACGCTCTCGACTTTGCTGCCCTGACGACCGTAAATCTGCGCCTTTTTGCTGATCTTGGGCTGCAGCCGATTGCCCAAACCTACCCCATGCTGCGGGGTGCACGGGTGAGCCTCGTCGTCGATAACCTGTTCGATGAACGGCAGCCGGTGCGCGATGCCGCCGGCACCACGCCCTTTGGCTATCAGCGCGATCTGCTCGACCCGCAGGGCCGATCGATCCGACTCTCACTCCGCAAACTCTTCCTACCGGATTTCGCTGCGCAAATGAGGCCACAGGGCCGTTCGTAAACGCGCGGGGGTACTGCGATAATGGCGGGGTCACATCCCACTGCAGGCCCGCCATGTTCGAGACACTGACCCGCGTTCCCGTCGACCCGATTCTCGGTGTATCCGCTGCTTTTCACAAAGACGAGGCGCCTCACAAAGTCGACCTCGGCGTCGGCGTCTACAAAGACGAGGCTGGCAAAACGCCGGTACCGCGAGCGGTCAAACGTGCCGAACAAGAGCTGATCGCCGCGCAGACCAGCAAAACCTATCTCAGCCCAGTCGGCAACCCCGGCTTCAATGCACTCGTTGCTGAGCTGACCTTGGGCTCCGATTACGCGGGGCGCAAAAGCGACCTCTCGCTCGCTCAAGCGCCAGGCGGCAGCGGCGCTTTGCGCCTCGGTGCTGCTCTGCTGCAAGCGGCGAGGCCGGGCTCGACGATCTACGTCAGCGACCCCACTTGGGCCAACCATATTCCGCTGCTCGGAACAGCCGGACTCAATGTCGATCGATATCCTTACTACAACGCCGCCGACAACAGTCTCAATATCGACGGCATGCTCGCCAAACTCGAGAGCCTCGCACCGGGTTCGGTGGTGCTGCTACACGCCTGCTGCCACAACCCGACCGGTCAAGATCTAACCGTGGAGCAATGGTCGGCGATCGCCGAAATCCTCGCGCGACGGCAGCTAGTTCCTTTTCTGGATATGGCTTATCAAGGGCTAGGTGAAGATCTCGACCGCGACGCGGCTTCAGTGCGGGTGCTCGCCAAGGCGGTACCTGAATTACTGATCGCCGTTTCCTGCTCAAAGAATTTCGGACTGTATCGCGAGCGCACCGGACTCATGGCGGTTCTCAGTGCCGGCAGTGAGCCTGCGAGCATCGTCACCGGCCAACTCGGTCGACTCGCGCGTACACTCTGGTCGATGCCACCCGATCACGGCGCCGCCATCGTCGAGCGTGTTCTCGCCAACACCGAACTGCGGCAAGACTGGATGACCGAACTGCGCCACATGGCCAACCGCATCAACTCGCTGCGCAGCCAACTCGCCGATCGGCTCTCGGCAAGCAGCGGCGAGGACTTCTCGTGGATCAAGCAGCAACGGGGCATGTTCTCCAAGTTGCCGCTCTCGACTGAACAAGTTGTCGCGGCCCGTGAACAGCACCACATCTACATGGCGCCTGATGGCCGCATCAATATTGCGGGCGTAAGCCCGAGCAATGTCGAGCACATCGCCACGTCCATTGCGAGTTTGCTGCGCGCATGATTGATCACGAGGCTGCACTACGCTCGTGGTGGATGCCGTTCACCCACAATCGGTATTTCAAGGCCAAACCGCGTCTGATCGAAAAAGGTGAAGGCGCCTACTACACCCTGACCGACGGTCGGCGGGTGTTCGATGGTCTTTCGGGCCTCTGGTGCTGCCCGCTCGGTCATTCGCCGGCAAGCGTAGTTGAGGCCGTGCAGCGGCAGGTCGCCACGCTCGATTTCAGTCCAAGCTTTCAGATGGGCCACCCGGCGGCCTTTCGTCTCGCAAGCCGTATCGCGACGCTGGCGGGTCGAGCGCAAGATCGCGTGTTCTTCACCAACTCAGGCTCCGAAGCCGTCGATACCGCACTCAAGATCGCGGTCGCCTATCACCGGGTGCGCGGCGAAGCCTCGCGCACCCGCATCATCGGTCGCGAGCGCGCCTATCACGGCGTCGGCATGGGCGGGATCTCGGTCGGCGGTATTCCAGCCAATCGCAAATTGTTTGCGCCGCTGATGATTCCGGCGGTTGACCATCTGCCGCATACCTTTGACCCCAGTCAGATGGGCTATTCGCGGGGGCAGCCACTGTGGGGTGCGCATCTGGCCGACGAGCTCGAACGGCTGGTCACGCTGCATGACGCAAGCAACATTGCCGCCGTGATCGTCGAACCGATGCAAGGCTCGACTGGCGTCATTGTGCCGCCCGTTGGCTATCTACAGCGGCTGCGAGAAATCTGCGATCGCCATGGCATTTTGCTGATCTTCGACGAAGTCATCACCGGCTTCGGTCGCCTCGGCACGCCGTTTGCCGCTGATTTCTTTGGCGTCAAGCCTGACCTCATCACCTTTGCGAAAGCGGTCAACAACGCAACAGTGCCGCTCGGTGGTGTGCTGGTCGATGAGCACATCCATGATGCCTTCATGACCGGCCCCGAACATCTGATCGAGTTCTTCCACGGCTACACGTATTCAGGGCATCCGCTCGCGATCGCTGCAGCTGAAGCGACCCTCGATCAACTGGCGCCGCAAGATCCGCAGCAAGTCGGTTTGATCAGCCGCGCAGCCGAGCTCGCACCGGTACTCGAAGAGGCTATTCATTCGCTGCGCGGTGAGCCCTTGGTCACCGACATTCGTAACCTCGGTCTCGCTGCAGCCATCGATGTGGCGCCGGTTCCCGGCAAAGCGGCGCTACGCGCCTTTCAGGTGTTCGAAGCGGCACTTGATCGCGGTCTGTTGTTGCGGTTCACGGGCGAAACGCTGGCACTCGCGCCGCCCTTTATTTCGAGCCCCGCAGAAGTCCGTCAAGCCGTCGAAACCTTGCGCGCCGCGCTAGACGATGCAGCTCACACCGGTTCCACCTAATCCGCAGTAACCGTCAGGATTTTTCGCGAGGTACTGCTGGTGGTAATCCTCGGCATAAAAAAACGGCGGTGCGTCCAGAATTTCGGTGGTGATTTGCCCTAGGCCACGCTCCGATAGCGCCGCTTGATACTGGTCGCGACTCGCGAGTGCGAGAGCCTGCTGTTCGGGGCTCGTGCAGTAGATCACCGAGCGGTACTGCGTCCCGATATCGTTGCCCTGACGCATACCCTGAGTCGGGTCGTGACGCTCCCAGAATGCTTTCAGCAGAGTGGCATAAGAGACTTGCGCAGGATCGAAAATGACGCGGACCACTTCGGCGTGCCCGGTGCGCCCCGAACAGACTTCCTCGTAGCTCGGGTTTGGAGTGTAGCCACCGGCGTAACCCACTGAAGTGGAAATCACCCCGGGGATTTTCCAAAACAAACGCTCGGCACCCCAGAAACAGCCCATACCGAATACGGCCTCAATGCTGCTCGGTGGAAACGGCGGACAAAGCGGGGCGCCGTTAACGTAATGCCGTGCTGCGACCGACATCGCGGTTGAGCGGCCCGGCAAGGCCAGGGACGGATCGATCTTGTGGGTTTTCGCGAACATCATGTTGCAAAGTCTCGCGCCGCGATCGTCCGAACTCAAGAGGTATAATCACGACACTATGAGCATCTGCCACAGTCACAACGTTCGCGATTCCAAAGTCAGCGTCAGCAAACCCTATGGACTGCGTATTTCACTGCGCCCCGGCGATCCGTTCACCAAACTGTTGGGCTCGGACTGGAGCCGCACCCACTGGTTTGAGAGCGCAGCTGAGCGTGACGCAGCCGAGGCGGAAATGAGTCGCAAGCACGAATATTCTCGACCGGGCGACTACCCCGCGCACCTCTACGAGAAAATCGTCAACCTCGCGGCGCTCAAGTCGAGCTCCGAATCCTAGGACAGCACAGCTTTAAAAAGTGCGGCCGAGAAACAAGTAGAAGTTGGTACTGCTGTTCTCGCCGAAGCCGGTGCCGATGTAAACCGGGCCGAACAAGGTGTCGAAGCCAACGAACACACTGCCCTGCTTACGGGCTGAGCCAAAACTGATGTCACTACGGTCGTCCCAAACGTTGCCGACCTCCAAGGAAAGGCCGGCATAAGCCGGCACATTCAAAAAGCCCTCGCCGCCGCGACCAACCTGTCGGTAGTACAACGCGCGACTGATGGCGAAATGCCGACCGGACAACGACTCAGGAGCAAAGCCTGAAAGATTAAGGAACCCACCGAGCGGAAATAGCGTTCGTACGTTGTCATCGACATCATCGACCTGCGTGCCGAACGAACTCCACAAAGCGAAAGTATGTCGACCACTCGAGCGCGCCGCCAACCAGTCGAAGCTCACTAAATCGGCGTCACGCTCAGAGCCGAGTTGCTTGCGCTCACCGCGCCACTCGGTCACGAGAAACTGACCACGCCGCGGGAAATTACGATCGTCGAGCGTGTCGTACGACACCCGACCGAAGAATTCACGGACGTCGAACTCGTCACCTGTATAAGTTTGCGAATCACCGAGACGCAGTCGTGTACGACCCGTAGCGCGGCGCACCCCGGCGCGAACCTCACCCCAGTTGGACAACTCACGACCGATATCGAGACCGTACTCGGTCGTCCGCAGACGAAACTCAGCCACCCGCTCATCGTTACGCAACAAGGGCACGTTGCGCAGGGCCACGCGGGCCTGCGGCATCACGAACCAGCGAGCGGTATCCCCAAAAGGAATATGCGCTTCGGTCGCGATACGCGGTTCGACGCCGAGCTGTGCATCCCAGACCCACTCCGCAGCCAACGGGCCGATGTCAGCCAAAACCATGCGTGCCGCCGCGTTGTAAGTCGAGTTGCCGCTGAAGTCGTCCTGCAACGACAAGCCAAAACGAACGTAGTTGGGTCCCCAGGAATTGCGGCGCGCAGAAATCTCGATCGATGCATCTTCGGCGGAGCTGCGTCGATAATCGACGCTCTCGAAATTTCCGCGGCCGTAAAGGGTGCTCACTGCAGCATCGATGCCGTCGACATCGAGGCGTTGCCCAGCAAAAGCACCATCGATAAGTCGCTGATAGCGAATCGAGCTCTCAGCCACGCGCACCTGCGCAACGTCTGACGGATGAGCGGCAGCGCCTACGAGACTGCGATTACGCCGTTCGCGGTGTAGAGCGTAACGTCCCTCATCGACCGCAAGCGCCGCCAGTTGCACGCTTGCTGCATTGGCAGCAGCTACGCCGAGCTCTACTGCACGCGGCGCAATGTCGAAATTGAAACTCGACGCCTCACCAAGTTGCGGCGTCAACAAAATGTCGCGCGCCCCAAGTCGCTGACGCTGCGTATCACTGCCGCGACGAATGAGAATGGAGAGCATCTGGTTCGAAATCGTCGTGACCGAGTCGAGCGCGTCACGTTGTCGCAGCGGAAAGCCGACATCGACCACAATCAATACATCGACGCCCATCTGCTGTGCGACATCGATTGGCAAATTATTGGCGAGTCCACCATCGACGAGCAGCCGTCCGTCAATTTCGATCGGCGCAAAGACGCCGGGTGCCGCAAGACTCGCGCGAATGGCATCGACGAGATCACCGCGCTCAAGCACCACGGCCTCGCCGGTCTCAAGATCGGTCGCGACTGCCCTAAAAGGAATTGGCAGCTGATCAAAAGATTCGCGGCCGGCAACGTCGAACGTATGACGCCTAAGCAGTTGATTGACACGCTGACCCGACACCAGCCCCTTGGGTAGGCGGAACGAGCCACCCTTCAAACCCAATGGAAACTTCACCAAAAAATTTTGATCTTCAGTTTTACGACGAAAACTCAGGCTGTCGCGCGGTGCGGGCTCGCGAAAAGCGTCCCGCCACTGTTCTGATTCGAGCAACGCCTCGATTTCTCCGGCACTCAAACCGCTGGCGTAAAGGCCACCGATGACAGCACCCATGCTCGTACCGGCCACGGCATCGATGACGATGCGCTGCTGCTCGAGCACCTTGAGCACACCAACATGGGCCGCACCCCGCGCACCACCACCCGAAAGCACGAGACCCACGCGCGGCCGGTCGTCGGCAGCCGACCACACTGCAGCAAACAAACAAGCGACGACTGCGAGGCGTTTCAACATATGCCAAGGATACCGCCGTTCGCGGATAATGACGTCATGCTGGAAGCCATTGCCCTCGCCGGCCTGACCGAAGTTCTGGTTACCGCCCAGCGTCGAGCCGAACCCTGGCTCGAATCGCGGGCCAGCATCACGCGCATCGACAGCCGCGAGCAAGTCGAGCTCGGGCACTACGCCCTTACGCTCAACGCCGTGCCCGGTGTTCTGGTGCAACGCGGCAGTGGACAAGAGAGCTTGATCGCGCTGCGCTCACCGGTGCTTACGGGTGCAGGCGCCTGCGGCGCATTTTTGTTACTGGAAGATGGTCTGCCGTTGCGACCTACCGGTTTTTGCAACGTCAATCAGATGTTCGAAAGCAATACCGCTCAAGCCGCTGCCATCGAAGTGCTGCGCGGTACTGCGACCCCACTCTATGGCGCCAATGCAGTCCACGGTGTGATTCAAGTATTGACGCCTACCGTTGCCGAGCTGGAATCGCTCGGCCTGCGCTGGACGAGCGGTGCCGACTCCATGCACAGCCTCGGCCTGACTGCCGCTGGCGGCGGCTATGCTGCCTATGGCAACTGGCGACGCGACGGCGGCTTTCGGGCTGACTCACCCGTTGAGGAATGGAAACTCAACCTACTACACGAGCGCAACTTGGCCGGCGGCGATTTGCGTCTGCGCCTCTCGAGTACCGAGCTCGATCAGCGCACCGCGGGCTTCATCCGCGGATTCGACTCGTATCGCGACGAAACGCTGCGTCGCAGCAACCCCAACCCGGAAGCGTTCCGCAAAGCGAGCAGCCTGCGGGTAGCCGTAAGCTTGAGCCTAGAACCCTGCGATAACTGTCGCGATGAATATCGACTGCTGCTACGTGATTCATCGATGCGCTTCTTGCAACATTTTCTACTCGGCAAGCCGCTTGAGACCAATGCGCAACAGAGCGCGCTCGTCAGTCTGACGCGACAACGCCTGCTCGCTGCAACGGGCTGGACGCTGAGTTATGGTGTCGATGCCGAATGGGCTGATACCGAACTGATGCAGGCGCAGGATGGCCCCACTCTCGAGGGCAGTGCGCTAGCACGCGCCATCAGGCCTGCCGGTCGACATTACGATTACCGTACGGGTGTGAATGGCCTTGCGGCATATATCGGAATTGAGCACGAGCGCGAGCGACTTGGCTGGCGGCTCGGGCTGCGCGCGGATCGCACGCGCTACGACTACGACAATCGTATGCCGGATGGCAACACCGCAGAGGATGGCACGCCCTGCCCCTTCGGCTGTCTCTACAACCGGCCAGCTGATCGGCGGGACGTCTTTAACAACATTACTCCCCGTCTCGATCTCAGTTACGCCCTTGCCGCAGGGCAGCGGATCTATTTCGCCGCGAGTCAAGGATTCCGTCCGCCCGAGATCAGCGAGCTCTATCGATTGCAACGTGGCCAGCAGGTCACTGCCCTTGGTGCCGAGCGCATGCAGGCGCTCGAACTCGGCTGGCGTTACCAATCGAACGCCCTGCGAGCGCATCTTGCACTCTATGAACAACACAAACGCAATCTCATCTTGCGTGATGCCGACGGATTCAACGTCACCCATGCTCGCACCTCGCATCGCGGGCTCGAATGGGAAGCGCGCTGGCGACCGCTCGACGCCCTGGAGTTATCTTGGAGCGGCAGTCTCGCGCGGCATCGTTATGAGTTTTCTGCTGCCGTTGAGGGCGGCGAGACCTGGATCAGGGGTCGCGATATCGACACTGCACCACGACGCTTGCAGCACGCCGCCATCAAGGGGCAAATCACCCCTCAGAGCGACGTGACACTGCAGTGGCATCACGTCGGCGCCTATTTCGCTGATGCCGCCAATCAGTATCGACATCCGGGACACACCGTTGCCGATCTGCGCTTCAATTATCGGCTTGATGACGCGTGGCGCATCGGTATCGACATCCAAAACATTACCGATCGACGCTATGCCGATCGCGCTGACTTTGCTCAAGGTGCTTGGCGTTACTTTCCGGGGCGTGCCCGCAGCGCTTACCTGACTTTGGACTGGCGCGCGCGTTGAACTCGACCGAGCGGAATCTGCTGCGTGATGCAGTGGATATTGCCGCCACCCAACAAAATCTCACGAGCCGGCACCGCAACCACACGCCGCTCTGGAAATAATCGCTGCAAAATTGCAAAGGCCCGCTCATCGGTACGGCTGTCGAGCAGCGGCATCACGACGCCGCCATTCGGCAAGTAGAAATTGACGTAACTTGCCGCAAGCCGC
>Ga0169931_10003050_pt1 | contig 26882 bp, 23 predicted proteins | sample Kivu_15m_20L_FD_129675 | JGI IMG/M metagenome (GOLD analysis project Ga0169931, IMG submission 129675) | Freshwater microbial communities from Lake Kivu, Western Province, Rwanda to study Microbial Dark Matter (Phase II) - Kivu_15m_20L... | ecosystem: Environmental > Aquatic > Freshwater > Lake...
ACCGATGGTTTGCACTCCAGCCGCACTGGCCAGATGCATGACACCGCAGTCGGCCGTGATGAACACATCGAGCGCGGACAAGGCGGCACCGAGCTCGCGCAGTCGAACCGACAGCAGACTCGGCATGTGACCCGCGAATATTGATTTGCCGTCGTGTGGTAAGAACTCGATCAGCTCATGCGGCGTCGCTGCAAGTTCGCGTTCCAGTGCCTCGAGAAACGTCAGCCACCATTGACTCGAGTACTGCTTCGCCCCTGTTGCTGTGCCGTACAGGCCGATGCGCGTGGCGCGCGCGAGGGGTGGTGGCTCGTGGTTTTTGGTCGCGAGCGACTTGCTGAGCAACTCTTGGCCGACGGATTTTTCTTGAGCGCTCAAGCGTAGATCTAATGACGGCATCGGCACACCAGTGTCGCCGAAAGCGGCACGAAGTAGGTAGACCGGGATCAGGCCAAAGTGCGTCGGTGCGCCGTTGGTGTCGACCTGATGCGTAAGTGGGGCGTCACGCCAATATTTGCCCCAGCGGTAACCGAGCTTGGAGCGCGCTCTGACCAAAGCCAGTAGCAAACGTGCACTGCGCGAATTTGGCATGGGGTCGATGGCCAAGTCGTACGTTTCTAGACACACCTGCCGCAGGATCGCGATGACTTTTCCAGGTCGGATGTAGCTCCAAGCCGGAAAGGCATGCACTGCTGCAATTTGCGGAAAGCCGGCATAGAGATCGTGCGAGGCACCGCCACCGGTGAGCACGTCAACCCGCGCCTGCGGGAATAGGCGCTCGAGTTCCGCCAGTAACGGCGTCATCAGTACATTGTTGCCGAGCCGATGGTTGGGTCGGATGAGCAGGATCCGCCGGATATCCATTGAGCGAGCGATGGTCATATGGACGTAGTGTAAGGGCTTGCCCTAGTCCGAGCCCAACGTTGACGCGCCGTTGACGGCGTTTTCACGTTGCCTTCACAGCCTGACGTACAGGCTACCGACCCATGAACAGCTATTCGTCGGAATCGAGGATGCCGCAGATGAAATTCGGGTTGTATGCCGTTGTCAATTTCTTCGCGCTCGAGATTGCGTGGTTTGCCTGTGTGTTGGGCGGCGCCAGCGATCGTGGGCTGCTCGGCACGATGGTCGCCGGTGCGGTTATCGGGCTGCACCTCTATCTCGCGCAGCGACCCCGCTCGGAAGTAGTGTTGATCGTTGCGACTGCCCTCATTGGGCTCGCCTGGGACAGCGTGCTCGTGGCGTTTGGTCTCTTCAGTTACCCGACCGGCAACTTTGCGCCGGGTTTTGCTCCCTACTGGATTGTCGCGATGTGGGCGGTGTTTGCCACTTCACTCAATCTCTCTTTGTCCTGGCTCAAAGGCCGGTGGTTTTTGGCCGCGTTGGTCGGTCTTGTCGGTGGTCCTCGCTCCTATCTCGCCGGTGAGCGACTCGGCGGGGTGCAAATGTCCGATCCCGTGCTAGCGCTCGGCGCGCAGGCTGTCGGCTGGGCCGTGCTGCTGCCGCTGCTCGCGTATCTGGCGACACGTCTCAATGGCATCGATGCAAAACCACCAAGCAATTGCCGCGATCTTATGCAGGAGGCACACAGCAATGTTTGATTTCGCTTCATGGCTCGACGGTCTCGTTATGTTGCTCGTATTCGCCGCAGCCGGCTGGCTGCTCAGCTTGCCGCTGCGCAACGTCAGCATCGTGGACATCATGTGGTCACTGATGTTTTTGCTGGCGGCGATCGTGTATGCGATCGCGCAAGCAACGCCAGGATCACGCGCCGTCCTTGTGCTTGCGCTGGTGGGCGTATGGTCGATTCGACTTGCCGCCTTCATCGGCTGGCGCAATTACGGGCAGGGTGAGGATTTTCGTTATCAGAAAATTCGCGCCGATAATCAGCCTCTCTTCGCCATCAAAAGTCTCTATCTCGTTTTCGGGTTGCAGGCAGTTTTGGCGTGGTTGATTTCTTTGCCGCTGCTGGCGGCGATCAACTCAACGGCCCCGCTCGGTTGGTTGGATGCGGCTGGCGTGACGCTGTGGCTGACGGGCCTCGTTTTCGAGGCGGGTGGTGACTGGCAGCTCAGCCGTTTCAAGCGAGATCCGGGTAACCGCGGCAAGGTGCTCGACACCGGGCTGTGGCGCTACACCCGCCATCCCAATTACTTCGGCGACTTCTGCGTGTGGTGGGGGTTCTTTCTGATCGCGCTTTCGACAGGGGCTTGGTGGAGCGTGGTCGGCCCGCTGGTCATGTCATTACTGCTACTCAAAGTTTCCGGTGTTGCGTTGCTTGAAAAGGACATCGGTGATCGCCGTCCCGGCTACAGCGAGTACACCCGTCGCACCAACGCTTTTTTCCCTGGCCCGCCACGCGCGCTTTAAGAGGTATCTTTAAGTGAAACTCATTACCACAATGCTCGTCGTTGCCGCATCGCTCGCGATATCCGCCCCGATACCTACTCTCGCATCGGCCAACGATGGGGTGCGTAAGCTGAACTTTGACGTCTTCTTGGATGATCGCGAAATCGGCTTCCAGCGCTTTACCGTGACCCCGACCAGTGAGGGCAAGCGCATCGAGACGCAAGCAAAGTTCGAGGTGAAGATCCTGCGGATAACTGCCTTCGCTTACGATCATCGCAACACGGAAGTGTGGCGTGACGGCTGTCTGAGGACCATCGATGCACGGACCAACTCAAACGGCACGAAGCAGTCGGTCAGTGGTCAGGACCTTGGCAGTAAGTTTGTCGTTACCTCCAGTCTGGGAGAAAGCCGCCTCGGTGAATGCGTGGCGAGCTTCGCTTATTGGGATAGAAATATCTTGCTGCAGCGCCAGCGACTTCTCAATTCGCAGACCGGGGAGTACACCCCGGTACGAATTGACTCGTTGGGGCAAGGCAGCGTGCGCCTAGCCGACCGCGAAGTGGCTGTCGAGCGTTACGCGATCAGGGGCAAGGACATGGATATCGCCATTACGTATGCCGTGGATAACGGTGAATGGGTTTCTCTCGACAGCAAGCTTGATAGTGGTCGTACGCTGCGCTACCGACGCAGTTCGGCTGAGCTTGGCGCGGTAAACTAGGAGCACAAATAATGTTCGTAAGGATCATATTGTTGGTTTCGCTGCTATCAGCCTGCACGGTATCGCCGCAGAAGGTCACGGTACCGGTGGTACCCTCGCTCGATTTGCCGCGCTTCATGGGTCCGTGGTATGTCATCGGCGTCATTCCGACTTTCTTAGAAAAAAATATCTACAACGCTATCGAGTCCTATGAGCTCGCATCTGACGGCAGCATCAAGACGACTTTCACTTTCAACAAGGGAGCCTTCGATGGTCCCGCCAAGCGTATGGAGCCACGCGGATTTGTCATTGAGGGAACCAATAACGCCGTCTGGGGTATGCAGTTCTTCTGGCCGATCAAGGCGGAGTTTGTCATTTCGCATGTCGATGCGGATTACTCCGAGACCATCATTGCCCGTAGTGCCCGCGATTACGTTTGGATCATGGCGCGCACGCCGACTATCGATGCAACACGCTATGACGCACTCGTCGCCAAGGTCGAGGGCATGGGTTATGACATCAGTAAGGTCGTCAAGGTCCCGCAACGGGCGACTGCGAGCCAAGCAATTTTGAACGAGCCTTGAGGTCGACGGGTGTCGCAGCCGAGTATCTTGCTGATCGAAGATCACCGCGACATCGCCGGTGCGATCACCGATTTCCTTGAGCATCGCGGGTTTACTGTCGACTACGCGGCCGACGGAATCACCGGACTGCATCTTGCGGTGACGAATACGTACGATGTCATCGTACTCGATATCATGCTACCTGGACTCGACGGCCTCGCCGTGTGCCGTAAACTGCGCGATGAGGCTCGCAAGGACACGCCGCTCTTGATGCTGACAGCCCGCGATACGCTTGATGACAAGGTTACCGGTCTTGGTGCCGGTGCTGACGACTACCTCGTGAAACCCTTTGAAGTGCGCGAACTCGAGGCGCGCATTAATACGTTGCTGCGGCGTCATCGTAGAGCCGTTGCTCGCGAAGTCTATACTGTTGGCGACTTGACACTCGATACCGCGACGGTACGAGTCACACGTGGCGGACAGGTGCTTACGCTAACGCCTATTGGTCTAAAGCTGCTCACTGCACTGATGCGAGCGTCTCCGCGGGTCGTGACCCGACAGCAACTTGAGCGCGAGGTTTGGGGCGATCTGTTGCCCGATAGCGATACGCTGCGTAGTCATCTTTACACGCTGCGCAAGGCGATTGATAAACCATTCGCGCAGACCTTGCTGCATACAATTCCCGGTGCCGGATACCGGCTTGCGACCGACGATGGCTGCTAGTGGACTTCGGGCACGACTTGGTCGTGCATTTCTGTTGCAGGCTGCCTTCATCGGCGCGGCGGCCGTGGTGGGTGTGTTTCTCTCGAGTTTGTTGCTTGAGGGCGTTCTGATTCGGCAAGCCCTGCTTGAGGAAACGTCCCACTTTTGGCAACAGCGCGAGATTGATCCGGCATTTCCGCTGCCCGCAACGGTCAACCTCACGGGTTATCTGGGCACGGCGCCGACGTCGCTCGCGGGGCTGCCCTTGGGTTACCACGACCGCATGGTCGATGGCATCGAAACGGTGGTCTACGTTACGGATCGAAATGGCGAGCGTCTTTATCTGGTCTTTGATCGCAGCGGTGTGGGCAAGCTTGCAACGATGTTCGGCCTGCTGCCGCTCGCCATGGTTTTGTTGGTGCTTTATTTGTCGACATGGTTGGCTTTTCGCGCCTCGAGACGCGCATTTTCACCGGTCATTGCCTTGGCGCGCGCGGTGCGTGGACTTGATCCAACAGCAGCTGATGCCGCGCAGCTTGACCCCCTTCGTTTGCCACGTGACGCTGACGACGAGGTTCGCGAACTTGCCGAAGCACTCATGCGCTACGCACAACGACTTAATGAGTTCGTGGGACGTGAGCGCGACTTTACGCGCGACGCGAGCCACGAGCTACGCAGTCCGTTGACAGTGATTCAACTGGCGGCCGGCATGTTGGAAACCGATCCCGGGCTTGGCGAATCCAGTCGTCGTGCCGTTGCACGCATCGGTCGCGCGGTGCGCGACATGGATGAACTGACCAGCGCCTTCCTGTTGCTGGCGCGCGAATCGCAGACCGGGTTACCGCTGGAAGTGATTTGCATCAATGACGTGCTTGAAGAGGAGCTCGATCGAGCGCGTCTGCTCGCGGCGGACAAGCCGGTCGAATCGCGCTTGATTGCAACGCATCGTCTGTTCGTCGATGCACCCGAGAAGGTGCTGCCGGTGCTGCTCGGCAACCTGTTACGTAACGCGTTCTCTTATACCGACTCTGGTGAGGTGGTAGTGGAGATTGGCGCAGCGTCAGTCGTGATCCGTGATACCGGAGTTGGGATGGCTCCCGGGCAGGTCGATGCGATGTATCAACCTTTCGTGCGCGGCGAAGGCGTGCGACGCGACGGGCATGGCGTGGGTCTCACGATCGTACGCCGACTGTCCGACCGCTTTGGTTGGCCTGTCACCATCGATAGCACGCTGGGCACGGGCACTCGGGTCGAGATCCGCTTTCCGGCTGCACGCTCGGTGCAATGAAACTGGAATTACTGATGCAAAGATGGGGGCTGTTTGCGGCGACGGTCTTCGTGCTGATCGGCGTGACGTTGGCCTATCTGGAGGCCGGCCCAGTTGACGAGCACAGTTTCGTGGTGCGCTATTTGTTCTGGATGATCACGGCGGCTGCGACCTTCCTCTCCTGGTGGCTCAGTCAGTGGTTGGTGGTCTCCGGACGCGAGCGATTGACTCGCAAACTGTTGGTCCTCTCGAGTTTCGTGGCGACCCTGCTGTTCGTGCCCGCGTCGCTCATCATCGATCTGTTCTTCGGAATGCCTGACACGGGTGTTTCCTGGGTATCAGAGATCGTGGACGAGTGGTTGGCCAGCGCCTTGCCGGTTTTCTGTAGCTGCATGATTGCGAGCTTGCCTGCATGGCTCTCGGCGATCGAGGCTCCGACGCCGAGTATCGAAAAACGCGAAGTCGTCGCCGAGACCGCCGCTGATTTGCAAGATCCGTCCGAAAGTCTGCTACCACTTGCGATACGCGGCGGGGTGTTACGTGCAACCGCAGACTTGCAGTATGTCCATCTGCACAGCCCTGAGGGCGTGACGACGGTGCCGGGTCCGCTGCGCCGCGTCACCGACAAGTTGTCGGATCAAGGGATTGAGGTACGGCGCGGCGAATGGATCGCTGATCGGCACGTAAAGCAGGTGAAGTCTGTCCGCGGCAACTGGGTTGTCTTGTTGAAAGATGGCAAGCAGGTTGCGGTCAGCCGCCGTCGACTTGCGGATGTCAAGAAGCGCTGGGGTTCGACGCGCTACACGTGAACTCAATGATATTGTATTCATGCTATGTAGCATGTATGCTCTATTTTTATGAGTCGTCAGAAGGAAGAGCCGGTCTTCAATCGTGTGGAGGAGCTGCGTCTCGCAAGAGACCTGACTCGACAGCAGCTGGCCGATCGGGTCGGCGTACATTACCAAACGATCGGCTATCTCGAGCGTGGTGAATACAGCCCAAGCTTGATTCTTGCCCTGAAGATCGCCAAGGCACTGGATGTCGAGATTCCGGAGATCTTCTCGATCAAGCCGTTCAAAGGGGGGGCGCGAAATGTCTGAGCAAAAGAACAAAACGTTCTTTTGGATCGAAGGTGTTTTTCGCCGTGAGGTCGAGCACGCACTCTCTGCCAATCGATATCCGGCTCTTTATCAACAGCCAGTCCGGCGGACGATGGTTGCTCTTTATGCAGCGCTTTCGATCGTGCTGGCGTTGGCTCAGTCGATAGGTACAGATCAAACTTTCATCTATATCGCGACTGTCACCGCAGTTTTGCTGGTGACTCTTTTTATCGCGCTGCGGCTTTCGGTTCGCCTTATCGCCGATGCGCCCTCGGAGCTGTTGGACGAGCGCCTTGTCGCGATTCGTGATCGAACTTACTTAAGCGCCTACCGCTGGCTCTCATTGATTTTCGGAGTATGGGTCGGGATGGCGATTCATCCAGACTTTTCGCTAGGTGATCCATGGTGGCCCACTGTGGGTGCCTTGGCCATGATTGTTGCAGGTCTGCCGAGCATGATCCTCGCATGGCGCTTGCCGTCCGAGCGTTCGCGTGGCGAAGACTGACTGGGAGCGCGGTACATGTCGAAAAGAGTAGTCGGAGTATCGTTGATAAAGGTGTTTGTGATCGCAGTCGTGAGTTTGTCTGCTCTTGCGGCTTACGCGAATGTGTCCACAGACGAGGGAGCCCGTCTCGAGAAACCATTCACACCGTGTCGATTAAGTGATCCGACAAGATTGCAATCGATCTCGGCGGAGTGTGCGACAGTCAGCCTTGCCGAGACGGATGATCCCTCTTCGCGTCGAATCACTCTGTCGGTGGCACGTATCCCCGCCGTCAACCGAAAAAAACAGATTGATCCAATCGTGCTGTTGGCTGGAGGACCCGGTCAGGGAGCGCAGCTTGCCTTCACCGCTGCGGCATCACCTTTCATGCGTCTTTCTCGCGAGCGTGACATCCTGCTCATTGATCAGCGTGGGACTGGCGGATCAAATCCTTTGTCGTGTGACACCGAAAGTCAGGGGATCGGTGGGTCCATTGCATTTGATGTCGCGAGCTTTGTCAGTCTCAACGATCGCTGCAGAGAGCGACTGGGCTTGAAGAATAATCTCGGCGCATACACCACCAGCCACGCGGTGCGAGATCTTGATGCCGTTCGAGCGTTGCTTGGCTATGAGACGCTCAATCTTTACGCCGCTTCGTATGGGACGCGAGTCGCTCAGCACTATGCTCGGCGTTACCCCAATCGAGTTCGCAGTATGGTGCTTGATGGGGTCGTTGCGCCAGAAACGGTACTGGGTCCCGGAATTGCCCGGGATGCCCAAGTCGCTCTTGATGGCATTTGGAAGCGATGCAGTGCCGATACCGCTTGTCAGAAGCAATTTGGCGACATGCGGGAAAAGACTCGGGCGCTACAGTTGCGACTACAACGCAGTCCGCAGCCCATCCAGCTTCCGAATCCGCGCACAGCAAAGCTGGAGTCGTTCGCATTCGGTTCCGAGCAGCTTGCGGTAGTGCTGCGGTTTGGCAGTTACGACCCCCATTTTGCAGCCATGCTTCCTTTGGTCGTGACCGAGGCGGAACGCGGCGATTTTCGTCCGATCGGTACGCTGTTTCTGCTTACCGCCGGCAGCATTCAAGATGCCTTGGCTGTCGGCATGCATAACTCCGTAGTCTGTAGCGAGGACATACCTCGTTTTGATTCAAGTTCCGTTGATCGCGCGACCGTCGAGGCAACCTATCTGGGCGCGGGCATTCTCGATGCGCTGCCTGCGGTGTGCCGTGCTTGGCCGCGCGGGCTTGTCGACTCGGACTTTCATCAGCCGCTCGTCAGTGACATTCCGACCTTGATGTTGTCGGGTTCGCTCGACCCGGTGACGCCGCCTGCTGATGCCGAGCGAGTCGGGCGCAATCTGAAAAATTCAGGACATTTGATATTCGACGGTGCGGGGCATGGACAGATCGGCCTTGCCTGCATGGATCGAGTCCTGGCGGAGTTCTATGCCAACCTCGACCCTAAGGCGCTGAACACCCAGTGTCTTGATCGACGAATGCAACCGCCGTTCTGGCTCTCGCTTGCAGGACCCGCACCATGATTCAAGTAACCGACCTCAGTAAACGTTTCGGTCAGGTTCAGGCTGTTCGAGGCGTGACTTTCACTGCGCCGAACGGTCGCATCACCGGGCTGCTTGGGCCAAACGGGGCCGGCAAGTCGACGACCTTGCGCATGCTCGCGACTCTGCTCCAACCCGACTCGGGCGATGCGATGATCGACGGCGAATCAGCGCGTCGAAACCCCATTGAAGTTCGGCGCCGAATGGGTGTGCTATCTCATGCCAGCGGGCTGTATCCGCAACTTAGCGCTAGGGAAAACATCATTTACTTCGCGGAGCTGCATGGCCTCGATCGGTCGGTGGCCCACGCGCGGGTTGCTGAGTTGACGCGACTGCTCGAGCTCTCGGAGTTCATCGATCGCAAAGCCAAGGGGTTTTCTCAAGGGCAGCGTTTGAAGACGGCTCTGGCTCGCGCGCTCGTACATGACCCGAAAAATCTCATTCTGGATGAACCCACCAACGGACTTGATGTCATGGCGGTACGCAATCTGCGATCTCTACTTCAGCGCCTGCGCGAACAGGGACGCTGCATTCTGTTCTCGAGCCATGTGATGCAAGAAGTGGCGTTGCTCTGCGATGAAGTCGTGGTGATCGCACAAGGGCGAGTTGTTGCGTCGGGCACCGTCGAGGCACTGCGTGTTGCGGCAGGTGAGCCGACACTCGAAGACGCGTTCGTCAAATTGATCGGAACGGCGGAGGGCTTGAACTGATGCGCGGCATACTCACGGTCTTCCGCAAGGAGTTCTTCGAAAACTTGCGTGATCGGCGGATTCTATTGTCTGCTTTGGTGTTTGGACCGGTCCTCGGACCGCTGGTGCTCGCGGCGGTTTTACAGATGTCGGTTTCCAGAGAGGAAGCTACGGCCGATGAGATGATGACTTTGCCGGTCATCGGTGCCGAGTTCGCACCCAATCTCGTGGCTATGCTCGAGTCACGAAACATCAAGATCGAGTCTCGCACGCTTGATGAAACCGAGATACGACAGGCGATTGCCGCGCGTGAAATCAAGCTCGCGCTGCAAATCCCGGAAGATTTCGTCGAGCGCTGGGCACGGTCGGAACCGGCATCGGTACAGATCTTTCTCGACAGTTCCGATCAGTTTGGGGGTGATGCCAGTGCATCGCGAGTTTCGCAAGTCATCAGGGCGTATAGCGGTCAGATTTCAGACACGCGGCTGTTACTGCGAGGCGTCGACCCGACCTCATCTGCTGCTGTCGTCGTACACGAGGTGGATGTTTCGACTCCGACGAGCCGCGCGACTTTTGCGCTTGGGATGTTGAGCTACTTGACGATCTTCGCGATGTTGTTCGGTGGCATGTACCTCGCCATCGATGCAACGGCCGGTGAGCGCGAGCGAGGCTCGCTTGAGTCGCTATTGACGGCCCCCATGCCTCGCAGACATCTCATTTACGGAAAGATCGCCGCGACCGCCTCATACATGCTGATTTCAATGGCGCTTACTTTGGCTGCCTGTGCGGTTTCATTGCAGTACGTCAGGCTCGAACAGTTCGGCATGAGTCTGTCGCTTGGTGCTCTGACGGCGCTCAAACTCTTTGTTGTTGTCGCGCCGCTTGCCTTGTTCGGTGCCGGGTTGCTGACAGTGGTGGCATCGTTTACCCGCAGTTTCCGCGAGGCGCAAAGTTACCTGACCTTCGCGATCAGCATTCCGACATTGCCACTTGTGTTTATCGGGCTGCTACAGCTTGACCCCACACCCCTTGTGATGTCGACCCCGTCTCTTAGTCAGCATTTCCTGATGATGGAGATCTTGCGGGGTGAAACGCCGGCATGGGTGGACCTCGCGCTGTCCTCGTCGGTCAGCTTGATGATCGGTGGCGTGCTTTGCTGGGTGGCTGGCCGACTGTATGAGCGTGAGGCGGTGCTCGGCTGAGTCCGGTTGTGCGAGACGTTGATCGAATGCTGACAATTCTTTGCCAATCTTGACTGGGTAGAACTGGCTTTCGTCCCGGGTCCGCTCTTCAATGTCTCATGGACTCGATAGCACGACTTGCTGCAGTAATCCTGTTTGCGACCATCGCTGCTTGCGGTGGCGGTGGCGGTGAGAGCGAGAGTAGCGTAAGCGCGCCACCGGCGGCAGCTGACGATGTCGTCGGCGCCACCGCCGAGCGCAGCCAGCTTGCAAGCTGCGCGTGACTACAGTTTGAGCGTGGCGGGACAGACTTTGATCGTGATGCACAATGGCATCATCCTCGAGGAATCGTATGGAAATGGTGGTGCGGCCGAGCGTATCCAATTGCTCGCGAGTGGCACCAAGGGATTTACGGGCATGCTGGGAGCGATCGCCGCATCCGAGGGTTTGATTGGGCTTGATGAAGCCGTCGCACAGCGCGCGCTCATCGAATGGCAAGGGGACGCTCGCAAGTCGCGTATCACTTATCGTCATTTGCTGACGATGACGAGCGGTCTCGAGGAGCTGAACAATTTGCGCGGATGGAATGACTTCCTGTCTGCGCGTGCTGACAACGAACCGGGTAGCGTCTTCATCTACAGTGGCGACCCGAACATCTTCGGCTTGGCACTGGAGCGACGTCTCGGAGGCGAGCAGGTTGCCGATTATCTCTATCGCAAGCTGCTTCAGCCGCTCGGCATCACGACTTTGCGTTGGAGTACCAACTTCAGTGATGGCAAGCCCCAGCTTTCCGGGGGTGCCTACATGACGGCGCGAGATTGGGTGAAGTTCGGTGAGTTCATACGCCGTACCCTCGACGGCAGTTGGGCTGGGCCTGCCGTGCTGCAGCGGTCATTTTTTGATCAGCTGTTTATGGGTAACGCAGCTCATCCGGCTTACGGTTTCTACTGGTGGTTGAAGCGACCTGTACCTACAGCGCTTGCCGCGACTATTGACGCCAACAACAACAATCAGTTCAGCAGGCAAATAAAGCCCATCATTGAAGATGCCCGTATACCCGATGACATCGTCATGGCTGCAGGAGCATACGGGCAACGACTCTACGTTATCCCATCGAGAGGATTGACGGTGGTCCGCAACGGACCGGCAGGCACGTCCGCATTCGACGATGTGCAGTTGCTTGGGCGACTGCTTGGAAATGGATCGCCGTAGTCGAGTAGCGCGGCGGCTGCTTGTTACAGGCATTTCCGCCGCCGCAGCTACTCCTTTAGAGCTTCGGCCTACGCGAGGTCAGAATCGCCAACCGAACGAGACGGTGATAGCGAGCGGTTCGTAGTCGGCCTTGACCCGACCTACGGCGCCGTCTTCTCCATCGAGATCGGCATTGGAAATGAGCAGATAGCGAATGCCGGCATCGACGAAAGCGCGTTCGCCGAATGAGTATCTTGCTCCCAACAGAGCTTGCAGCCCGGTCCCGGATCCGCTGAAAGACCGTTCCACACCACCGCTTTCGAAATCGACGTCGATTTCCGTTGCGTAGACAGCACCTAGGCCGGCGTAGGTTCGACTGCGTTCCGAGCCGAACAGATTGAACTCGCGCAAGGCATTGAGAGCAATGCTCGTCGAGGCGTAGTTCCCGTCGCCGGAAGGACCACCGGGAGCCAGCGTAAAGACGGGGTGATCGACCGACTGATACACGAACTCAGCTTCGATGCGCCAGGCATCGCCGACGTAGCGACCGATCGCGCCGCCAGCCAATAGGCCCGTGTCGAGCGGTAGAGTCGGCGTCGCTGTACCCGCCACTCCTGGCCGTGTGTAGCTGAGTCGCTGGTCCGACTGGGTGGCGAGACCGAACGTACCCGTCGCGTACCACCCCTGCGCTTCGGCTGCTGAGACGACACCACTTGCCCCTGTCAGTGCAAGCAGCGCGAGTCTCGCGCCTACCCGAAGACCCGATAACGATACTCTCGACATAAACTTGATCCACTCCATGTGATTTGCATGCCTTGCAACGCCCGGGCGAGTTCGCACGGGTGCTGCGGTGTCGGACATGGAGTTTAGGCCTCGAGTTGCGGGGTTTTTAGGCGGCGATGAACGAACGGCCGCAGTGATGAACGAGCGGCGAACCTTCAATCAACTCAGGGCGCCGCTGCTCGCTCGCACAGGCGAGAATAAAGCGCCATGTACTGACGCGCGGCGGTATCCCAGCCGAAATCGCGGCGCATGGCGGCCTGCATCATCGCTTGCCAGCGAGCGGGTGCGTTGCGATAGGTCTCGAGAGCCGTTTGCAGTGTGTTGGCCAGCGAGGTCTGCGGTTCGATAAAAGAAAAACCGGTCTCAGCATCGACAGTATCTGCAAGCCCGCCTACGCGACGAACCAGCGGCAGGGTGCCATAGCGCATGCCGTACAACTGAGTGAGTCCGCAGGGTTCGAAGCGCGACGGCACAGCGATGAGATCAGCACCAGCGATGATGCGGTGCGCGAGTTTTTCGTCATAGCCAATCTGAACACCGATCTGTTTCGGGTGAGCTGCAGCTGCTGCGCGAAAATCGGCTTGGATGTCAGGTTCGCCGCTGCCGAGCAGCACGAGCTGCATGCCGCTTTGCACGATTTGCGCTAGCGCATCGCGCAGCAGATCTAGACCTTTCTGCGCCGACAAGCGACTGACCACGCCGATCAGCGGCGCATCCGCCTTTGGGGTGAGCCCGAACTCGCTTTGCAAGGCGAGCTTGCATTCGCGTTTGCCAGAAAGATCGTCGGTCGAAAATCGAGCTGCGATCTCGCGATCGGTCGACGGGTTCCAGACCTCGGTGTCGATGCCGTTCAGTATTCCGCTCATAGCGTCGGCACGTTGTGCCAACACACCTTCCATGCGACAGCCGAACTTGGGCGTGGTGATCTCGCGCGCATAGCTTGGGCTCACTGTCGTGATGTGCGTTGCGCTCATCAAGCCGCCTTTCATGAAGGACAGTTCGCCGTGAAACTCGAGCTCACCAAAAGGCTCTGCATAGTGTCGTGGCAAACCCAGCTGCGAAAAGTCCTGAACGGGAAACACACCTTGATAAGCGAGGTTATGTACGGTCAACACCGAGCGGGCGCGGATGGTCGGGTGAGCTTTGAGGTAACAGCAGGCGAGGGCCGCATGCCAATCATGCGCATGGATGACATCGGCCAGCCAGTTTGGCGTGAACTCGCCGCTCGCCAAATGCGCAGCAACCCAACCGAGCAGAGCGAATCGTTGCAGGTTGTCGGGCCATTCATGGCCTTGCTCATCGAGATAGGGCCCGCCACTGCGACGATAAAGCCAGGGTGAGTCGATAACGATGACCTTGATGGCGGAATCATCGAGTGTGCCCTGCAGCAGGCGAATTTGCCCCGCACCGAACAGGGGTCCGAATTCGCCGATCTTGCGTGGGTTCTTTAGCGCATCAAGGATCGGAGCAAAGCCCGGCAGCAAGAGCCGCAGGTCGCAGCCGCTGCGTGCGAGGGCACGCGGCAGCGAGCCGACTACATCGGCGAGGCCTCCCGTTTTGACGAACGGGAAGATCTCGGCGGCGACATGTAGAACTCGGATAGGGCGTTGGCTGCGGGCAGTTCTATTTTGCAAGGTCGGCTAGCATTTGACGAGTGACGAGGACGACGCCAGTCTCGGTTCGCATGAACCTTGCGGCGTCTTGCTGCGCATCTTCGCCGATTATCATGCCGTCGGGAATCTGGCAGCCGCGATCGATGATGGTTCGGGTGATACGCGCCCCGCGGCCGATCTGCACGTTGGGCAACACGACGCTCCAATTGACGCGTGAAAATGAGTGCACGCGAACATTGGAAAACAGCAGCGAACGTTCGACATGACCCGAGATGATGCAGCCACCCGAAACCATCGAAGCAATGGCCTCGCCGCGCCGATCGTCTTGGTTATGAACGAATTTGGCTGGTGGTAGCTGCGGCTGGTAAGTCCAGATCGGCCACCGCTCATCGTAGAGGTTGAGCTGCGGGTCGGTCGCGGTCAGATCGATGTTGGCGTCCCAATAAGCGTCGATGGTGCCGACGTCGCGCCAGTAAGGTGTCGCGTGATCTTCGGCGCCTACGGCGCTGTCGGCAAAGCGATGGGCGACGGCTCGGCGTTCGCGCACGATTTTCGGGATCACGTCCTTGCCGAAATCGTGACTGGAGTTCGGGTCAGCCGCATCACGTGCGAGCTCATCGAGCAGGAACTCGGTATCGAAAATGTAGAGCCCCATGCTGGCGAGCGAGCGTTCGGGATCGTCCGGCAAGGCCGGTGGGTCTGGCGGCTTCTCAACGAAATCGGTGATGACGTTATTCTCATCGACCGTCATCACACCAAATGCCTTGGCCTCTGCTCGCGGCACTTCGATGCAAGCGACCGTACAGCCTCGCCCATGTTCGACGTGCTCGGCGAGCGTGAGCGAATAGTTCATCTTGTAGATGTGATCACCCGCCAAAATGATTACGTACTTGGCGCGGAAGCTTTTCAGAATGTCGTAATTCTGATGCACGGCGTCAGCGGTACCCCGGTACCAGTTAACCTCATCGAGACGTTGCTGTGCCGGAAGCACTTCGACGAATTCGTTGAACTCGGTGCGCATGAAGCCCCAGCCGCTGTGGATATGGCGCATGAGGCTATGGCTTTTGTATTGCGTGAGTACTGCAATGCGCCGAATGCCGGAGTTCACGCAGTTCGACAGCGCGAAATCGATGATGCGAAACTTGCCGCCGAAATAGACGGCGGGTTTGGCACGACGATCGGTCAGATGGTGCAATCGACTGCCGCGTCCGCCCGCCAGCACCAGTGCGACGGTGCGCTTGGGCAGGTCCAGGCTTTTGGCCAAATGATTCGGGATCATGGCGGCCTCCTTGCAACGCGGGCGCGGTATGATTAACGCATATTCACGAATAGTAATGTGTAACTTTCGTTTCAAAAACGACGCTGTGCTCAGGATGCCGAGTTGAAAAGTCGACCTCTCGATATTGAAGAACGTTTGTCGCGCGACGTGGGTGTGGCGCCTGCTGAAGCCGGCGCCTTCGACGTCATGACCGCCACCGCTCGGGCCGTTCGCGAGCAGCTGTCACTGCGCTGGTTGGCCAACCAGACTCGCGAACGCACCAAAAAAGAGCGTCGCGTCTATTACCTGTCGATGGAGTTTTTGATCGGGCGCATGCTCGGTAATTCGCTAGATGCACTCGGGCTCACCGAGGCCGCGAGTGCTGCACTGGTCGCTCAGGCACGGCGGCTCGAAGACGTGGCGGCCGGAGAGCCGGACCCGGGTCTCGGCAATGGCGGGCTTGGGCGTCTTGCGGCCTGTTTCCTCGACTCGCTCGCGACCCAGGGCATTCCGTCTATGGGCTACGGAATCCGCTACGAGTACGGCATGTTTGCCCAAGCGATCCAGAATGGGCAGCAGGTCGAGTCCACCGATCCTTGGCTCGCCAACGGCACGCCTTGGGAGTTTCCGCGCACCCATATCGCTTTTCCGATTGGTTTTGGTGGCAGGGTTGATCAAGAGGGCGATCAGACGCTCTGGCGTCCGGCTGCTGTCGTTTCGGCCAAGGCTTATGATCTTGTCGTGCCGGGCTACCACACTGATCACGTCAGTACGCTGCGGCTGTGGCGAGCGGCGGCGCCCGAACACATCGACCTTGCTGCATTCAATAGCGGTGACTACGCGCGAGCTGCGCTCGTCAAGAACGAGTACGAGAATATTTCTTGGGTGCTTTACCCGAACGACAGCACTCCTGCGGGGCGCGAGTTGCGACTGCGTCAAGAGTATTTCTTCGTAGCGGCCTCGATCGCCGATATCGTGGCGCGTCATTTGGACGAGCACCCGAGCCTCGACAATCTCGCCGAGCACGTGGCCATCCATCTTAATGACACGCATCCGGCCATCGGCATCGCTGAGATGATGCGTTTGCTCTGCGATCTGCATGGCATGCGTTGGAGCTTTGCTTGGCAGATCACGCGTGGCGTTTTTTCGTACACCAACCACACCTTGATGCCCGAGGCGCTCGAGACCTGGCCGGTCGAGCTCGTGCAACACGTCTTGCCGCGTCATCTCGAGATCATCTATCGCATCAACCACGAGATGCTGGGCGAGGCTGCGCTACATCGCCCGAATGATCCGGAGTTTCTCGCACGTCTGTCGTTGATTGATGAACAAGGTGAGCGGCGAGTGCGCATGGCGCACCTCTCGGTTGTCGGCAGTCATCGCGTCAATGGCGTCTCGGCGCTGCACTCCGATCTTATCGTGAAAACGATCTTTGCCGATTTCGCCGATTTGTGGCCCGAGCGCTTTACCAATGTGACCAATGGTGTGACGCCGCGGCGTTGGTTGGCGCAGGCCAACAGGCCGCTCGCGGGTCTCATCGACTCGGCCATTGGACCTGACTGGCGAGTTGAGCTTGATCGACTGCAGGCCTTGGCGCGCGAGGCTGATAATGCCGACTTTCGTGCGGCATTCATGGCAGCCAAGCAGGTCAACAAACGCGAGCTCGCGCGCTTCATCGAGTCTGCTACCGGTATCGTCGTCGATCCGCTCAGTCTCTTTGATGTTCAGGTCAAGCGTATTCATGAATACAAGCGACAACTGCTCAATCTGTTGCATGTCATCACCCGCTATCACGCGATTTTGGCTAACCCGAGCGCGGACTGGGTGCCTCGTACGGTGATCTTCGCGGGTAAAGCGGCTTCGTCTTATGCCATGGCCAAGCAGATCATCCGATTGATCAACGATGTCGCTGTCGTGATCAACAACGATGCCCGCGTGGCCGGGCTACTCAAAGTAGTGTTCGTGCCCAACTATGGGGTGTCGGTAGCCGAGCTCATCATTCCTGGAGCCGATCTGTCCGAGCAAATTTCCACCGCTGGCACCGAGGCCTCTGGCACCGGCAATATGAAGCTGGCCTTGAACGGCGCTCTCACCATCGGCACGCTCGACGGTGCGAACGTCGAGATTAGCGAGCGTGTCGGTGAACCAAATATTTTCATCTTCGGCTTGCAGACCGCCGATGTTGCCCGTATTCGACAACAGGGCTATCAGCCCATGACTATCGTCGAACAAGATGCAAGGTTGCGAGCTGTTCTCGAGGCAATCGGTAATGGCAGCTTCTCTCCCGAAGAGCCCACTCGACACGTCGGTATTGTCAATGCGCTCACTTGGGGCGGAGATCATTACCTGCTGCTCGCCGATTACGCCGATTACGTCGCGACACAACAGCGCGTCGATGAGCTATATCGCGATCGTGATGCTTGGGCGCGGGCGGCCATACTCAATGTCGCCGGAATGGGTGGCTTTTCGTCCGATCGTGCGATTGGCGAGTATGCACGCCACATTTGGCGCGTGCAGCCACAGCGCTAAGCATCGTGCCCTACACGGACGGCGATCGCGACTTACTGCTGAACGCCTGTCACGGTGATCCCTTTGCGGTGCTCGGACCGCATCGAGACGCCGATGCCGTGTTTCGTATTCGCGTGTTTCAACCGGGCGCCGCACGCTTGCAGCTCGTCGATGCAGCCACTCATCAGGTGTTGGCAGACTTCGCGATAGATCATCCGGGTGGGCTGTTCGAGTGCAGACTCGAGGCCCCGATCTATGACTATCGATTACTCGCCAAATGGGCGCAGGGTGGCGAACAGGTTTTCGACGATCCGTATCGCCATCCGCTACAACTCGACGATGACGATCTGTGGTGGCTGACCGAGGGAACCCACCTGCGGCCACAGCGCGTACTTGGCGCTGAGCCTTGTGAATCGAGTGGCGTTTCGGGTACGCGATTTGCGGTATGGGCGCCGCATGCAGGCGCAGTCAGTGTGGTGGGTAGTTTCAATTTTTGGGACTCGCGCCGCCATCCGATGCGGCGTCGACACGAAAGTGGTGTATGGGAACTATTCATTCCCGCTGTCGATGAGGGCGCTCTTTATAAATTTGCGATTTTCGACAGGGCGAATCAGCTAATTGCTCAAAAAGCCGACCCTTACGCACGTCGCAGCGAGCTACGACCTGCAACGGCAAGCATCGTGACGCGTCTGCCGACACCGCAACCCCGCTCGCATTTACGCCAGCGCGCCAACGCAATCGATGCGCCAATCAGTATCTACGAAGTTCATGTGGGATCTTGGCGCCGCTCGAGTGATTCCGCAAAGTTGTTTATGGACTGGGATGAGCTCGCTGCGACGCTCGTGCCTTATGTGCTCGATCTCGGCTTTACCCATATCGAGTTGCTTCCGATAACAGAGCATCCGCTTGACGCTTCGTGGGGGTATCAGCCGACAGGGCTTTACGCGCCTTCGGCGCGCTTTGGTGAGCCGGCCGCTTTCGGTCGATTTGTCACGGCCTGTCACGAGAGCGGTCTTGGCGTCATTCTCGATTGGGTGCCCGGGCATTTTCCGGCAGACGCGCATGGGCTCGCGCGTTTCGATGGTACGGCCCTTTACGAGTACGCCGATCCGCGCGAGGGCTTTCACCCTGACTGGCATACTTTGATTCCTGATTTCGGCAAGCCGCAGGTGCGCAATTTCCTGCTCGGCAGCGCCCTGCACTGGGTTGAAACCTGGGGCATCGATGGACTGCGGATCGATGCGGTCGCTTCGATGCTTTATCGCGATTACAGTCGCCGCGATGGCGAGTGGTTGCCGAATGCCTTGGGCGGCCGCGAGAACCTCGAGGCCATCGACTTTCTGCAGCGGCTCAATACTTTGTTGGGTCGAGAGTATCCCGATGCCATCACCATCGCTGAAGAGTCGACGGCCTTTCCATTGGTGTCGCGACCCGTCGATGGCGGGGGTCTTGGTTTCCATTACAAATGGAACATGGGCTGGATGAATGACACCTTGCGGTACATCAGCCGAGAACCTGTGCATCGACGACACCATCACCATGAGTTGACGTTTGGGCTGCTGTACGCGTTCAGCGAACAATTCGTACTGCCGATCTCGCACGATGAAGTGGTACATGGAAAAGGTTCGCTGCTCGGCAAGATGTCGGGCGATAGTTGGCAGCAGCTTGCGAACGTACGCGCCTATCTCGGTTTCATGTTTAGTCATCCGGGCAAGAAGTTGCTGTTCATGGGTTGCGAGTTTGCACAGCAACGCGAGTGGAACCACGCGACCGAGCTTGACTGGGCGTTGCTTGAACACCCTGCCCACGCCGGGGTACAGCGATTGGTGCGCGACTTGAACGCTTTATTGCGACGCACACCGGCGCTATATCGGTTAGACAGCGACTCGCGAGGGTTCGAGTGGCTGGTCGCCGACGATCATGAGCAGTCGGTTTTCGCGTTCGTCAGGCGTGGCGAGGAATATGACCCCGCGATGCTCGTGGTTTGCCATTTCACGCCGGTCGTACGCGAACATTATCGTCTCGGGGTACCCGCGGCGGGTGTGTATCGTGAATGCCTCAACACTGACTCGGAGTATTACGGCGGCAGTAACTGCGGAACGACTTTTGGCTTGGCCACGTCCGAACCCGTGCCGGCACATGGCTGTGAAAATTCGATCGTGCTGCGCTTGCCGCCGCTCGCCACCGTGTTTCTGGAGCTGACATGACGAGCCCCGGCCGAAGTTACCCACTCGGCGCCCATTTCGATGGCAACGGCGTCAACTTTGCCGTGTTCTCGGCGCATGCCACTGCGATAGAGGTCTGTATCTTTGATGATTTGGGCAACCAGTTGCTTTCGAGCTTTTCACTGTCTGCTCGCAGTGGCGATATCTGGCATGGATATCTTGTCGGTGCTGCCCCGGGTTTGATCTACGGCTTGCGAGCGCACGGACCGTGGTCACCCGATTCGGGCCATTGTTTTAATTCGCAACTGGTATTACTTGACCCGTATGCACGCGAGATCATTTTCGATCGACACGGCGCGCCGCGCGGCAGAGTCATTGCCGACAACTTTGCATGGCTCGATGACGATTGGCCGCGACACGAGGCCAAAGATACGGTGATTTACGAGTTGCATGTTCGCGGCTTCAGCATGCGCAACCCGAACATTCCAAGTGACCTGCGGGGCAGCTACGCGGCACTTGCGCTGCCGAGTTCCATTGAGCATTTGCGACAACTTGGGGTCACGGCGGTGAGTTTGCTCCCCGTTCATCAGCATCATGACGAAGATCGCCTCGTAGAGCAGGGCTTGGTCAATTACTGGGGCTACAACACGCTTGGCTTCTTCGCGCCCGAGCCACGACTTGCAAGCGCGGCGAGTCGTGCGGCGGGTGACTCGGGTCGGGCGGTCCGCGACGAGTTTCGTAATATGGTGCGTGCCTTACACGCCGCCGGTATCGAAGTGATTCTTGATGTGGTTTTCAACCACACTTGCGAGGGTGACGAGCGCGGTCCGACCTTGAGTTGGCGCGGGCTAGACAACGCAAACTGGTATCGCTTGGACCCCATTGATCCGACCCGCTATGTCAATGATTCCGGCTGCGGCAACACGCTTAATCTGCGCCATCCGCGTGTGATGCAATTTGTCATGGATGCACTGCGCTATTGGGTTGCTGAGATGCACGTCGACGGCTTTCGCTTCGATCTTGCAACGGTTCTAGCGCGTGGCGATCATGGCTTCGATGCCCGCGCGGCATTACTGCAAGCGATCGCCCAAGATCCGGTGCTCGCTACGGTTAAGTGCATCGCCGAGCCCTGGGACGTGGGGCACGATGGCTATCGACTTGGCGCGTATCCAGCCCATTGGTTTGAGTGGAACGATCGTTTTCGAGATGCCGTCAGACGCTATTGGGTCACAGGGGATGCAAGTCGCGGCGAGTTCGCGCGCCGCTTGTGTGGGTCATCCGATATCTTTTCTGCACCCGGGCGTCATCCAGCCTCTTCGGTGAATTACGTTACCTCGCATGATGGGTTTACGTTGCGCGATCTCGTGAGTTACCGCGAGCGCCGCAATCATGCCAATGGCGAAGGCAATCGTGATGGTCATGGTGATAATCACAGTGACCATTTCGGTTGTGAAGGCGACACCCAAGATGCCGAGATTCTTAAACAACGCGAGCTAGTGCAGCGCGCATTACTTGCCACCGTCATGCTCGCACAGGGCACGCCCATGATTGCCATGGGTAGCGAGCTTCTGCATACACAGCAGGGCAACAATAACGCCTACTGTCAGGACAACGAAATCAGTTGGCTCGACTGGAGTCAGGTCGGGGGTTCGTTGCATGAGCTGTGCCGACAGCTTGCCTTGCTACGGCGCAAGCATCGACCTTTAAGCGCCGATTGGTATCGTGAAGCCGCCAGTGATTCGGCTGCGCAACTGCAGTGGTTGACGCCACAAGGAGCGGTGTTGGTTGAGGCGGACTGGCATGATGACCGGCAGCGCGCGTTGTGCGTCGTTGTTATCGAAAGGGCGGCACCAGCGCAGTCTCGACGTTTTGTATTGCTCTTTAATCCTCACCCTGAATCGGTGTGGTTTGAGTTGCCAGCACCATTGTGGTTGCGCTTGCTTGATACTGCCACCTTGGCGGCTCCAGCACCCGTGCATTCGAGTCGCGTAGCGCTTGATGCGCGCAGTGTGCAGTGCTTGGTCGAAGTTCCGGAGCGTGACGATGCGACGTAGTGGTGTCTTGCTGCATCCGACTTCATTGCCGGGGCCACACGGCAGCGGCGATCTTGGCGTACAGGCGCATTTCTTCATCGATTGGTTGGTGAGTGCTCGGCAACAGCTTTGGCAGATGTTGCCGCTTGGCCCCGTCGGTGCGGGTAACTCCCCCTACATGGCTGACTCGGCGTTTGCAGGCAACCCGCTGTTAATTGACCTGCAAGAGTTGCAGCAGCAGGGCTGGTTGAGCGCCGACGATCTTGTCACTCAGCCGGACTTCAGCAGTTCTCGTGTTGATTACCCACGGGTAAAGCCTTGGCGGATGGCCCGTCTTGAGCTTGCCTCGCAGCGATTCTTTACTGTTTTGCCGCAGCGGCCAGATCTCGCTCAAGAATTTTCTCGGTTTCGTGAGCAGCATGCCGCTTGGCTCGCCGACTATGCGCTCTTCAAAGCCATCGAAGAGCAGCACCCCAAGTTGTGCTGGAACGAATGGCCCGCCGCATTGGCGAGCCGCGACGCTTCAGCGTTGGCGGCAGCGCGACGGGAGTCTGCAGCACGAATTGATCACTGGTGCTTTGTGCAGTGGTGCTTTGAGCGACAATGGCAGACGCTGCGCGAGCGTGCGCGAGGCTCGGGGATCACTCTGATGGGTGACGTACCCATCTTCGTTGCCTTGCACAGCGCCGACGTCTGGGCGAACCCTCATCTTTTTCAACTCGACGCCAGCGGGCAGCCGACTGCTGTCGCCGGCGTGCCGCCCGACTATTTCAGCGCGACCGGGCAGCTCTGGGGTAACCCGCTTTATCTTTGGCAAGCTCATGCTGAGACCGGCTATGCATGGTGGATCGCGCGATTACGGCGTGCGTTGTCTCAAGTCGATGAGTTGCGCATTGATCACTTTCGCGGTTTCGCAGGCTATTGGCGTGTGCCAAGCGACGCTCTCGATGCCCGCAGTGGCGAGTGGGTTAAAGGGCCAGGTCTCGCGCTCTTTCAGGCACTTAAGGGTGCGCTCGGGAATCTGCCGCTCATTGCCGAAGACTTGGGCGTGATTACTCCTGATGTGATCGCGCTGCGCGATGAGCTCGGACTGCCGGGCATGAGTGTCTTGCAGTTCGCTTGGGATGGCGACCCCATGAATCCGCATCTGCCTCACAATCACCGACGCACGAGCGTGATTTACACCGGTACGCACGATAACGACACCACGCGGGGCTGGTGGCAGGACGCAGATTCGTCATTGCGGCAGAGAGTTTGTGATTACTTTGGTAATGACGGCGAGAGTGGTGCGGCGCTGATTCGTGCAGCGCTCGCGAGTGTCGCTGAAACGACTCTATTGCCGATGCAGGATGTGCTCGGGCTTGCCGCCGGGCACCGAATGAATACCCCGGGTCGCGAGCAGGGTTGTTGGGAGTGGCGATTCGATTGGTCGACGGTTGGCCCAGAGCCTGCACAACGCTTGGCCGAAAGTTGCGAGCGCTACGGGCGTTTACCGATCTCGAACGGTGGAGAGAGTTATGGCTCAGAGGCGTGAAAGAGCTGATTTGCCACAAGTGTTGCGCGTTAAACCGGGGCGCCGTCACGTTATTCGTGATCTCGATGCCGCCGTGACTTATGGTTGGGATCGGCCACAAGCAGAAAGTGTTACCAACGAAACTTTACAGCGCTTACATGAACTGCAGGCCAAGATGTTTGCCGATGCGCGGCATTCGCTGTTGATCGTGCTGCAGGGCGTCGACGGCGGTGGCAAAGACAGTACCATCCGACGTGTCTGTGGTGCCTTCAACCCCCAAGGCTGCACCGTAACTTCGTTCAAGGAGCCGAGCAAGCAAGAGCTTGCACACGACTTTCTCTGGCGAATCCATGCGCATGCACCGGCGCGTGGGCATATCGCGATATTCAATCGCTCGCATTACGAAGATGTACTGGTGCCGCGTGCCGAGAAACTATTGCCGGTGCCGCTGATCGAGCAGCGTTACGGTTACGTCAACGATTTCGAGCGCATGCTAGTCGGTGCCGACACGAAGATCGTCAAGATTTTCCTGCACATCAGTCGGCGTGAGCAGCTGCTGAGACTGGAAGAGCGCCTGTCGGTTCGCGAGAAGCATTGGAAGTTCTCGGTGGCCGACATCGAAAAGCGGCAGCATTGGCGTGCTTATCGCACTGCCTATGAGCTGGCGCTGGCGCGCTGCAGCACTGAACACGCCCCTTGGTATCTGGTACCAGCCGATAGAAAATGGTTTCGCGACCTTGCGGTGGCGCAGATTTTGGCCGCTGAACTTCAGGCTCTACCGTTACGCTGGCCATTGCTTGATCGGGCTGCCCGTGAAGCCATGAAAACTTTGAAGTGACGTCATGAAATCACGTCGTATTTGGGACATCTCGCAAACGTTGCGCTCCGAGCTGCCTGTTTGGCCGGGAGACCACCGCTTCGAGTGTGCGGTGACAGCAGCTGTTTCCGCTGGTGCTACCGTCAATCTGCATCAACTCAAGATGTCGACGCAGTCGGGTACTCATGCCGAGTGCTCGCGGCATGTGCGCGATGATGCAGGCGACTTGGCATCTTTACAGCTAACCGCGTTCCTCGGTGAATGCGAACTACGTGACGTGAGCGCTGCTGATGCGGTTGATACCGAGGGCGTAATCGCAGCAGATGCGGTGCTCGCGTGCCTGCCCGAGCGGGTCGAACGGGTGTTGCTGCGTACCATGGCAAGGCCAAACTGGCAGCAGTGGCCTGCAGGTTTTCGCGCGTTACAGCCAGCACTGATCGAAGCTTTGGCCGAGCGCGGTTGTCGTTTGATTGCTACCGATGCTCCATCCATCGATCCCGAGCACTGCAAATTACTGAAATCACATCATGCTTGTCACCGCGCCGGTATGGCGATCATGGAGGGCGTGGTGCTCGACGGCATCGCGGAAGGCCGCTATGAATTGATCGCACTGCCGTTACCAATAGTAGGCGTCGAAGCGACACCGGTGCGGGCGATTTTGCGCGAACTGTGATGCGAGCTAGCGCGCGTCGATCTGGCGTGACGGCGCAGCCAATGCAAAAGCTTCGATGCTACGGCAGTGAGCATCTATTGCTTGAATCAGTGGAAACGCTTGAAGGTCAACGCCGAAGCGGCGTGCACTTTCGACCTGCGGAATTAAACAGATGTCGGCTACGCTCGGACTATCACCGATACAAAATTGCCCGTTACTTTCGGCGCGCAGCAATAGTTCAGTAAGCGCTCGAAAGCCTTCAGTGATCCAGTGACGGGTCCAAATCTCTACGCTCTCTTCAAGTTGCTTGAGCTCTTTGCGCAGATACATCAGCACTCGGCGATTATTTAAAGGGTGAATATCGCAGGCGATCAATTGTGCGCAGGCTTTGACGTGTGAGCGCGCGAGTGGGTCGGTCGGGTAGAGGGCGGGGTGTGGAAAAGCCTCTTCGAGATAATCGATGATGGTCATCGACTGGGTATAGACGCGGCCGTCGTGCTCGAGCGCTGGCACCAGTTGCTGTGGGTTTACGCGGTAGAAGTCAGCCGCAAGATGCTGGTCGTGCAATAGATCGACCGGAATATAGTCGTAGCTCAAGCCTTTCAACGCCAAGGCAATGCGCACCCGATGTGAAGTGCCGCTGCGAAAATAACCGTAGAGTCGAAGCATGCTTCTTTTCCTGAACCTTGCGCAGCCTAGCATCGAACGGCTTGTGACGGCGAGGGGCCGACATTAGGCTAGCCGGCATGCAGCAGAGATCCAGGCTATTCACATGATCGTTCCACAGACTCGTGCACAGTGTCTCGAGTGGGATCGACAGGATCCGCTGGCTTCCCGACGTGCGCTATTCCGATTGCCCGATAACGTCATCTATCTCGATGGGAACTCACTGGGTGCGCTGACTGCTGCGGCCGGGCAACGGGTTCAAGATGTGCTGCAGGCTGAATGGGGCCATGATTTGATTCAAAGTTGGACCTGCAATGGTTGGCTCGATTATCCGGCGCGACTTGGGGATCGAGTGGGGCGTTTGATGGCTGCCGCGCCGGGAGAAACACTGGTCTGCGATTCAACTTCGGTCAATCTTTTCAAGCTGGTCGCTGCAGCAAGCTTGGAGCGCGGCAAGCGCTACAAGATCGTCACCGAGTCCGGAAACTTTTCGACCGACCTGCACATTTTGCAAGGCGTTGCCCGATTGTCGCCTGATCTCGAGATCAAGGTGGTTTCGCGTGGCGATGTCTTGAGTGCTATCGACGATCAAACTTTTCTCGTTGTGCTGACCCATGTGCACTACCGGAGCGCCGAGATGTACGATCTTGCAGGCGTCACCGAGTACGTGCATGCGCGAGGCGCGCGCGTGTTGTGGGACTTGTCGCACTCGATCGGCGCAGTGCCGCTCGATCTGCCTGCTTCGAGAGCAGATTTTGCAGTGGGCTGCAGCTACAAGTATCTCAATGGTGGTCCGGGCGCGCCGGCCTTTCTCTACGTCCGTCACGATTTACAGGGCTCGTTGCAGCCGGTGCTGTCGGGTTGGCTTGGTGACCGTGCCCCGTTTGCCTTTAACGATGATTACGAACCTGCCGCTGGCATCGACCGGCATCGTTGTGGCACGCCGGCTATCCTGTCCTACGCTGCGCTGGATGGTGCGCTCGCGGCCTTTGATGAGTTGGAGATGGCACAGATTCGAGAGAAGTCGATCTTGCTGTCTGAACTCTTTATCAGACGTGTCGAGTCTTGCCCGCAGGCTGCAAGAC
>Ga0169931_10003051_pt1 | contig 26881 bp, 17 predicted proteins | sample Kivu_15m_20L_FD_129675 | JGI IMG/M metagenome (GOLD analysis project Ga0169931, IMG submission 129675) | Freshwater microbial communities from Lake Kivu, Western Province, Rwanda to study Microbial Dark Matter (Phase II) - Kivu_15m_20L... | ecosystem: Environmental > Aquatic > Freshwater > Lake...
CGGGTCTTTTGAGACGTGGCACAATTGTGGTCCCAGATGTGCTTGCGGTGAATAAAAACACTGCAAATCCGGCGTAGAGGTGCATGGCACCTTGTGACAGCCGAATCCCCCGGTAATGGTACGTGCCCGTGCGGCCAGAACCGCAGCAGGATCGCACCGGGGACGTTACCGGCCGATTGACATCGACCGCAAGCCACACTGCGTTGTTGTGACTCAATCCAGCCGCGGCATGTCAACTGGCAGATGGAACTGAAATCTCCCAATTTGCCCGTGTTCGCGCCGTTTCACCATCCCACCCACAGGCTGGGCAAGCTCACGACGCATTTGCTGCATTCTACGCAGAAAATTCAATTGACACAGATCGCGCATTCAGTACATTTACCCGATTCAGCATGTCAGAATGGGGTGTCAGGGTGGCCTAAGTCCCGGACAGAACTTCCTGCGACAGGGGTGTTTGGTCAGCTAGCGCAGTCTGCAGAAAGTTTCGTGTCTAACGTTCGTCAATGTGGGGGTAACAGCAAACATGGTGTTTGCTGTGCCGCAAATTTTCCCGGTGGTTAAGGAGTGCTAACATGGTTTCATTCAAGAAAATCGCTGGCTACGCCTGCCTCGCAGCAGTGCTGTCCCTGGGCGCCAGCAACGCCGAAGCGAAGAAGTACAAGAACTACGGTTCCAGTGGCTCATCCGGCAGCGAAGGTTCCGCCAGCCACGGCTCCAGCGGTTCCTCCAGCAGCCACCACGCGGCCAGTCACGGCTCCAGCGGTTCGTCCAGCAGCCACCACGTCGCCAGCCACGGCTCCAGTGGTTCGTCCAGCAGCCATCATGCTGCCAGCCACGGCTCCAGCGGCTCTTCCAGCAGCCGACGTTCCGCCAGCCATGGCTCAAACGGCTCCTCGGGTGGCCGACGCTCGGCCAGCCACGGCTCCAGTGGCTCCTCCAGCAGCCATCACGCGGCCAGCCACGGTTCCAGCGGCTCCTCCAGCAGCCACGGCGCCGTGATTATTCACGCGGCTCCGGCGGCCGCCGCAGTAAGCGTCCAGCCCGCTACCCTGCTCGTGCAGGTTCCGGCCGATGCAACCGTCTATCTGATGGATCAGAAAATGTCGCTGACAGGCACGCAGCGTCAGTACTCGATCCCACTCCAGCAGGCCGGCGTGGACTTCACCTACCGTATCCGTGTTGAAGTTGTTCGCGACGGGAAAACGCTCGTGAGCAGCTCTGAACAGAACGTTCGTGCCGGTCAGAAGTACGTCGTGGCTGTGAGCGAAACCGCCGAGAACAGTTCGCTCGTCACAGTTGCCGGTCGCTGATTGCTCAGTGACGGCTCAGTCACTCATTAACAGATCCTCAAATCCGTGCCGGCAGGTTGCCCGAAAATGGCAAAACTGCCGGCCGTTTTTTTAACTGGTAACGTTGGAATGTTTCCTCCGGTGTCCGCAGAACAACCCAGCCAGGATGATCCCTCGCTGACGTCGGTCGCTTCTTCAACAAAGCAAACCGCCGCGCGGTTCTTATTTGGCTCATTCAGAAAAATCGGATACCTTGGTCTCAACCTGCTCTTACTGCTGCACCTCGTGGCCATCATTTCCGCTCCGCTGACCATCGGACCGTCGTCCGCCACGTCACGCCGGATCTGGGACTTTTTCTCGCCTTACCTGCAGACGCTTTATCTGAATCATGGATTTCATTACTTCGCACCGGAACCTGGCAGCAGCAACCTCGTTTCCTGGACCGTGACTCGGGATGACGGCAGCACCCTGTCCGGGCGATTTCCAAACTTTGACATCACCCCGCGACTGCTGTATCACCGCCACTTCATGCTGTCCGAGGTCCTTGGGAATTCAGACCCACAACTGCAGCCCGGGATCGCTCGCGGATTCGCACGAAACCTGCTTCGCGAACACAACGCCAAACAGGTTTCGCTGTCCACCATTCGCCATGAGCTGTCATCGATGGTTCGAGTTCGAGTTGGCGGCCAGCTGACCGATCCGGACCTCTACACAGAACAGCCACTGGGGTCGTTTGCTCGCGAGGATTTCCAATGACCGGATCGACAGGCCCGCTCGTGGGCGTCTGGCAGAGGATCTCGGGGATTCTGCATTTCATCCAGCAGGGCTGGGAGCGTTTTTGGTTCTCCCCTGCAGACCCCGTTGTGCTTTGCTTTATGCGAGTGCTTGTGGGCGGAATGCTGCTCTACACACACATCGTCTGGGGGTTGAACCTCGAAGCGTTTCTGGCGACTGACGGCTGGAACAGCCCCGAAGTAATCCAGCAAATGCAGGCTGGAACCGTGTCACCCAGTTTTTGGTGGTACGTGCCTGATGCCATGATGTGGCCCGTACATTGGACATCTCTAAGTGTCCTGTTTCTGTTCTGGATCGGGTGCTGCACGCGAATTACGTCAGTGCTGTCATTTCTCATTTGCATGTCCTACTCCTATCGTGCTCAGATGGCAAACTTTGGGCTCGACCAGATCAACGGGTTGTTGTGCCTGTATCTCTGCGTCGGGCCCAGCGGCAGCCTGTTGTCGGTGGACCGCTGGTGGCAGGTTCGTCAGGCCCGGCGAACGACGGCCGCTGCAGGTCATCACGCTGCCGTGCCCGGTGTTCGTCCTTCCCCCGGCGCCCGACTGGCACTGCGGCTGATTCAGGTTCACTTCTGCGTGATCTACGGGTTTGCAGGTCTGTCAAAGCTGCAGGGAGACGCGTGGTGGAACGGCGAAGCAGTCTGGCTGGCCTTTTCAAACCTTGAATACCAGTCCGTTGACATGACCTGGATTGCCTGGTACCCATGGATCAGCGACCTCGCAACTCATGCCACAATCGTCTGGGAAGTCTTCTTCCCGGCCCTGATCTGGATTGCTCCGCTGAGGCCGCTGATGCTGCTGACGGGTTTTCTGATGCACCTCGGAATTGGCGGACTGCTGGGAATGTGGACTTTCGGCCTGATCATGATTTTTGGCCACGTTGCCTTCTGGTCTCCGTCTCTTGTTCGGCGACTGCTTTCCGGGCTGCCCGGCTGTCAATCGCAACCGGGATCTGAGTCGCCATCGTCAGGCTGTTCAACGAAACAGGAAAAGCCGGCCATGAATCTGCTGCCGTCCTTTCACCGCATCCTCCCGCTGCTGCTGGTCACCTTCTGCGGGTGTGCAGAACGTATTGATTCCTTCGAAGAGTACCTTGAGCTGGCGTGGCACCATGAGCGGGCCGGCAATCAGCAGCAGGCGATCGCGGCCTACCAGCAGGCGCTGGCACTCGACCCCGTGCAACCAGTCGCATGGTACGATCTGGGAGTGCTTTATGAAGCAGCAGGACAGCCGGAGCAGGCTGTCCACGCATGGACGCAGGCCCTCACCCATGACCCGAACTACTCCGCAGCATTCGTCAATCGCGGCACAATACTCGCACGGCAGGGCAGCAAGGAACTTGCACTGGAAGATTTTTCCCGTGCGATCACAGCAGCCCCCAGCGAATTTGCTCCACGACGCAATCGAGCGGATCTGCATCGGGAACTGCAGAACATCCCCGAAGCGCTCGCCGACTTCTCTGAAGCACTCCGCATCAATCCCCGCGACGCCGAAACATGGCTTGAACGCGGTCTGCTCCGCCGGGAATTGAATGACTGGAACCGCGCACTCGTGGACTTCGAACAGGCCACAGAACTCGACCCCGGCAATGCCACCGCCTGGCTGCAACTCGCACACGTGGCCGCTCGACTTGGACTCACGGCAGTATCCGAAACAGCCCAGCAACGTGCCCTCGAACTGGATCCACAGCAGGCCGAACAACACCTGAAGAACCAGCAGCCCGCAACCGCGGAAAACGCTCCCACGACAGATCCTGTGGCAGCCGCCGGCTTTCAGTAGCGATCTTCAGCAGCGATCTTTACCAGCGGATTGCTCGGCCGAAGGATTGATTATCACTGCGGCGGAATCAGGCGAATGGCTCGCAGGTCCAGCAATGCGGTCTGGGGCTGATCGGGACTTGTGACCGTGAGCTGAACGCGACCGCGGTGCAGGTCGATAGTGCCAGCGCGCCAGGTCTGGTATTCGTCCCACGTGCCAGTGCCAGGAATGCGTGCGGTCAGCAGCCTCGTACCCGTCGAGAAGCGAATGAGGCCACCCGCCGTGCTGTTGTCACAGGCAAAGTCAAGCTCCACGATCCAGTCACCGCCGCGGGGCACTTCCAGTGTCCAGCGGGCATGATCCGCTGTGCTGGACCAGTAACCCAGATTGCCGTACTTGTCTTCAAATACCAGTGTCGGTCCGTAGATTTCAGCTGCGGATGCCGGGAGCACAATCGAGCCGTCGGAATTCGGCTGAACAACGGTCGGCTGGTTGCCCGGAAACTGTTTCCAGCTGCTGCCGGTGGATTGCACGAAAGCCATCACGTCAGCCAGTTCCTGTGGTGTGAGATCCTTTTCAAGTCCCTCAGGCATCAGGGAACGGCCGGACGAGAGCAGTTCGTCCACGTCAGACCGTGGCACAGTCTGTTCGCGACCGTCGGTACCGGCGAGAGTCAGACTGGCCCCGGTTTCGGCCCGCAGCATTCCTGTGAACTGAAGCCCGTCCTTCGTCACCACGGTGTAACTCACGAACTTCGCCTCCACTGCGCGGTTGGGGTCGAGAATGGCTGTGAGCAGAGCACTGTTGGAACGGTCGCGAAGTGCCGCAAGGTCAGCGCCAAGATCGCGGCCAAGGTCCTGGAGCCGATGACAACTGCTGCAGCGCTTTTCAAAGACCTGTCGTCCAGCCGGAGCATCGCCGATGAGGCTGGCCAGTTTTTCCCGGTACTCGGTCACCACCAATTCACGACTGTTGTTCACCCCCACCTGCTGCAGCACGCCACGCGCTCGTGCAGCCAGCTTCTGGTTGCGGTGGTGCATCAGGCGGTCACGGCGAGTGGCATCGAGATCCACAGCGTTCGTGCTGCCGGCCTCCAGCGCGCTCAGCAGCAACTCAGTTCCGTCCTCCCGCTGCAGCAGCCCATCGAGCAGTTCCGCCTGAGCAGCCGGGGCGAGGGACCGCAGCCGGGCCAGAACGTCCGTCGTGTCAGCTGCAGCACCGGATTGCAGCACCAGTCGAATGGCGGCCTGCTGAACAAGCGGCGAAATGGAGGGATGCAGGAAGTCCTGAACTGGCCGCTCTGCCGAAAACCCCACTCCCGCGGCTCCAGCGAATCCCAGCGCTGCCGCACGCTGGTCGTCCGACAGCTCAGAATTCGCGGCAGCTGTCCATGCGACGGCAGCCGCCTGAGTGAGCGCATTTGTGAAGCTGGCGCCGGCGGAACCCACCAGCTGCTTACCGGATTTGCCATTGAGAACTTTGGTGAGCACTTCAGTGGCCTGCTGCCAGTTGTCTGCGGCGGAGGTGACATTGAGAGCCTGCAGCAGGCCGGTGAGCGGCGCAGCGAGCTCCTCTGTTGCGCCCATCGCGCCAGCCTGGCTCATCAACAGGCTCAGCAGTGCTCCGCGGTTCGGTGCTGGTGGACTCTGCAGCACCTGCTGCAGCACACTGCCGATGTTTTCGGGATGCAGCGAAGTGAGGGCGGCGTTGCGGAGCGACTCGTGGTTCGCGTGCTGCAGCATCAGCCGTGCGAGCACAGAAGCGGCGGCCGCAGTTCGCACTTCACCACAGCTCAGCAACACCTGCCGCTGCACGAGCATTGCCGAGTCCGAAGATGCGTGTTCGAGAAGCTTCAGGGCGTTTGGGGAGGGATCTTCTGCGGCAAGCAAAGGCTCCAGCAGTTCTACGGCCATGCGACGCACTTCCACGTCGCTGGACGCCAGTGCGGCTTCAAGCTCCTGCAGACGGCTGGCAGTGGCGTCGTCAGGAAGCAGCTGACAGAGAGCTGCGAGCGCCTGTACAGCGGGAGCTTTGCCGCTGTTTGCGATTTGTCGGAGTGCAGCCATCACCGGCACAGCGCTGGCTGCGGTAAGTTCGCCGCGACGGTGCAGCAGCAGCCGGTGGGCCAGGTCGCGCCACCAGCCGTTGGGGCTGGCCATTCGACTCGCCAGTTCCGCGAGCGGGATCTCGTTCCATTTGGCGAGAAACGGTTTTCTGAGCTCCGATTTTTCTTGCTTTGAGTCACCCCCGCAGCATTCGGCGGCGGGAAGAATACGATAGATACGACCGCGGTCATTGCCTGCCGAAAGATCCATCTTCCGCTGGTATTCGGCCGGTATCCATTCGGGATGTTCGATGACAGCGCGGTACATGTCTGCCACCCAGAGTGCTCCATCAGGGCCCGTTCGCAGCATCGTGGGGCGGAACCAGTTATCGGTGGAGGCGAGAAATTCGCGGTCCTGCTCATCGGCAGCGCGGCGGCCGGAGAGCGTGTTTCCGTCACCATTCTGGTCGGGAGCGAGCACGAGTCGGGAAACCAGATTGTGCACTGGTTCAGAAATGAACGCATTGCCCGCGAATTCACTCCCCAGCAAAACATCGCGATAGATCATCGTCCCGCAGGCGGAGGTGAAACGATTGGCAAAGGCGAAGTCATTAAAGCGAGCCAAAGTACGGCTGGCAGGAAACACCGGCGCGGCTCCGGGCGGTTCGGCGATCTGCAGCACGCCACCAGGTATGCCCGCGTGTGGGTTGCGCCTCAGGTAACGGTCCTCCAGTGCAAACTGCCAGATCGGATTGGAATTGTTGTTGCCGAACCAGCGACCGAAGTCGTCGCGTTCCCGTGCAAACTGGGTCGTCCCGGAAACAGCGTCGGCCCGATTGCTGTCCGGATGAATCCGCAGGTCGCGACCGCGCAGAAGCACGGGCTGACCTGGTGGAGTGATCAGATCGGTGGCGTCCGGCAGCGCCCCTGTGCCGGCCGCCAGCCCACCGCTGTCACCGTTGGCCAGATACAACCAGCCATCAAGGCCCCAGCGAAGTCCGTTCACCCGGTGCTGCTGGTTGCCTTCAATGAAGCCGGCATACAGTGGCTGGCGGTGATCGCAGACGCCATCACCGTCTGTATCGGCCGCGTAGAACACCTGCGGGGCCATTGAAATCAGCACCCCGTTTCGCCAGCACTGAATGCCGGATGGAAAGGCCAGTTCGTCAAGAAACGTCACCGCCTCATCGTAGACCCAGTCACCGTCGCGATCAGTGAGTACTCGAATGCGGCCACGGGGCCGGTCAAGCGGATAGTCGCCCATTTCGACGACCCACAACCGTCCGCGTTCGTCCCAGTCGAAGGCGACTGGGTCACGAATCAGCGGTTCAGCAGCGGCGAGTACCGGGAGCAGGCCCGGGCGGGTTTTCAGGCTGGACACGGCTGCGGTGGGCTTCAGCGGCGCCGGGAAATCGCGCTGCAGACTGGCGGAATAGAATTCGTGGGGCAGCAGTTTTTGGACGGTGTCGCAGATGAGATCTTCCGCTTCGGGCGCCAGACGCGTTGGACGACGGTAATAGAGCATCGACGAATCCACTTCATAGCCGCCCTCGCGAAGCAGCCGCGCGGAAGCGATGTAGCAGGGCACGTCGTTGCTGTAGGCGTTGATCCACAACCGACTGCCGTCGAACATGTCGTTCATTCGCAGGGCATAATCGACCACCACTTCGCCACCCAGAAACACCATCGCCAGATCATCGCCGAAGCACCATGTCTGAACGGGGTAGTCAGGAACGGTTGTGGGGACAGGGGTGCCCTGTTTGAACTGTTCAAGGAACCAGCGGGCGCGGGAACCGGCAACCCCCGCCTGCTCCGCCTGCTGCTGCAGCTCTGCTTCGCTCGGGACACCGGCAAGCGGCAGGTCGATACGGGCGAGGCGCGCTGTGATTTGCGGGCTGACGCGACGCACTGCTGGCAGCAGTCGATTGACTTCATCGGCGAGTGTTCGTCCGTGCTGTCGAGCCATTTCGTGAGTACCACGCGGCGATGGGTTCGCGTCCGCCCCGCAGCCGATAGCTACAAGAGCAACGGCACCAGGGTGTTCAGCTTCCAGATAATCCGCGGCAAAGCCCGCCCAGTCACCGCTGATCTGATTGAAGTCACCGGTCTCCGTGGTGCAGTGGCAGGCGTAGTTGGCGAGCAGTGCGATGAGTTTTCCATCGCGGTCGTGTGCTGCCAGCAGCGGTACACGCTTGTCCACCGGGCCATCCGGAGTTTCTCCGAAACCCGACCAGCGTCCTTCCGTAATGACCCGGCGATTCATCGCAAAGCCCGCTTCGCCGAAGCCGAGGCTGATCGTCGCGTCACGCTGGACGGTGCAGGCCTGCAGAGCCACCTGAATGAGCTTCTCTGTGAGCTCTGCCTGGTAGCGAGCCAGCCGCGCGGCGTGGTCTTCGGGCAGGGCGGCGAAGATGTTGGGAGCAAAGCCGCGGAGCCACGGGGCGGAATGGGAATGGGTGGAACTGATGGCGAAGCGTTCCCGTGGCAGTCGCTCGCCAAGCCGTTCCTCCAGCTGCCGGTGAACCAGTTCGGTCATCTCTGCAGGAATGCCGCAGTTGTCGACGGTCAGCAGCACCGCCTGCAGACGATCTTTTGGTCCGATGGCGATGGCGCGGGCGTGGATGCGGACGGCAGCCGTTTCCGCCTCCTGCATGCGGTTGCCGTAGCCGGTGAGTCGAACGGGGTAATCCGGCGTGATATCGACAACAGCCGCACCGACAGGGATCAGCGGCAGGCTGGCTCGTGCCTTTTCGCGGGTGGCTCGGGTGAGCACTTCGGGGAAGGATTCGCGCTGCAGCAGATCCGGGCGTGCTGAAGTGTGTTCGTTCTGCCAGCAGAAGTGGCCGTCGTGAATGAAGAAACCGTTCGAAGTGCCGTCCTCGCGACGCGCTGCCGGATAACCGAAGGCTGCGGGGTCCGCGGCCACTTCTGCGAGCAGGGCAGCATCCGCTGCTGGAAGCCCTGCAAACGGAGACGGCCTGCTGAGACGAGCGGCCTGCATCTGCTCAAGAAAAGCGGGCCGCTGGTCCCGAAGAGTCTTCCCGGCGCAGTAGGCCTTGTTAAGGCGGTCCGCGGTTTCCCGGAAATTCAGGAACCTGACCTTCGGGCCATGCGCCGTGACCGCGTGATCGATCAGCTCTACTATCTGTTCCGGCTGAATCCAGCCGTGCGGATGAAACACCAGACTGAAGCATCCACGTTTGGCCACTGTCAGATCAATCGCCGCTTTCCAGTCGTCAAGGGTAATGGGATTGTTCTTTCCCTGCAGATGCTGAGCTGACCAGTCGCTGGGGGCGAGACATGGGATCTGCCAGCAAACACCGTTGATCACCCATGGGTAAGGATAGTTTTCGATGTAGTTGACAAAGTGATCGTGCACGTTTCCGCCAAAGCGGTTGCCTTTGGGGAGGTATTTCAAGAAGCGTTCTGCGCCGCTGGCGTCCAGGAGTCGGTCACGCGGGAGCTCCGGGTCGCGGCCGGTGAAGAACATAAAGACAGAAGAGTCGATTTGCAGGTAGCGGCCTTCCGCAGTCGTGCGACTGAAGATGCCATCGTAGAAGCTGGGGCTGACAGTGTTGAGAGAATCGCAGCAGGGAGTGCGAAAGGCCACGGGGCTGTTGCCGGGAATGGACGCCATGCGATCCACGCAGCGTTCGTATGTCGAACGGGCTTTGGCAAAGTCGCCACCCTGAAGAATCGGGCAGGGGTGATCGGCTGTATGGCATTCAATCGAAAGGCCTTCGCCAAGCCAGCTTTGCAACTGTGGATCGTCAGGGCGCACGTCATTTGTCATAATACTGACGGGGGCACGGCCGTCAATCTGCTTGAGCCGGTTCAGAATGGGGCGCAGAGCAGCTTCATATTTGGCGGGATCACGCATGTCGTCAATTGCCAGCACAATCACGGCTTCGACGCCCGGTTCACCGACCCAGTCCGGGGTGAGCAACCGCGGGAAGTTCGCGGTGGGATACCAGGGATTGGCAGGATCGGCAGCGAGCCCTTCAGTGGCTGTCGTGGGCGTCGAAGGAGGACCAGCGACGGCAAAAGAGCCGCACGCAGGAATGAGAATGAGGACGACAGCCAGGAACAGAAAACGCAGCAGCACGGCAGATCTCCGATGCGGAGGATTGGTTGGTCTCTACGCGCCAGAGTATAGCCGATTTTCGCGTGTGTTTGTACAGAAACTCCTTCAACGAGGGGGTTTTCGCTGCACATCTGCAAGGCGGTTCCGCAGCGACGTGAGTCGATGATCCACGTTCACTGCAGCCAGCCGTTCCGTTTCCGAGACATCCAGACCATCCACGTCAGCAGTCAATGAAGCGTTTCGAATCCGCGTGATTTCGCTGCGGACAAGTTCCGGAAGCCCCTGAGAAAGTCGCAGCGCGTCCAGTGCTCCCCAGAAATCATCGCTGGCTGCGATCGCCTCTGCGGCCTGTTCAAGCGTGGAAAGCCTTAATTCAAGTTCGCGAAACGAGTTGACCGGAAATTGTGATTCAAACGCCTGCCGATCATTTGCCGTCGCGCGATAGCCAGCCAACTGCCGTTTCAAAAGCGACCTTGTCGGGTCATTCGGCGACACGATAACCCCAAGGCGGTCGAATTCGTCGAAGAGATACTTATCAATGATCTCAAAGTCACCACTCCTCAAACGCTCTTCAATCTGTTTTCCCAGTTTCCCGTAATCCACGCGCTGACGCAACTGATCAACATAGCTCCGGCTGCTGCTCTCGTTTGCAACGCTGACAGCTGGCGGCTGCAACGGAGCCAGCCTCGAAAAGTTGTCGAGTGAATCCCAGTACCTGCTTCCCCTCGTTCGGATGGTTTGACGGGATTGTTCAAGTACCTCCAGGGATTTAAGCGCCTCCGCATCTAAACTGGCCACAGCCTCTGCTCCTTTGCTGTTCAGATGCTCCTGAAGCAGGTTCTTCAGGGTACGCTCAGATGCGGCCGATGCCGTCGCTAACTCCTCCGCAAACCGGAGCGGCCGCAGTTTTGGCAGGTTGATCGTTTGCCTCGTGCGGCCGGGGAGGAGAGTGGATTCGAAACGCTGAGAGCGGAGTACCACGTGCACCGAAAGCGGTTTGCCACCAGAGAACTCTGCCCGGATCTGAACTTCCCCGGCAGAGCTCGTGATGCCAAGGAACCGGTCAGTTTCCTGACTGACGATCTGACAGAAGCAAACCGGGCGACCCTCGGAGGTGACTCGCACGCGAATCGACGTATCGTCATCAGCCCAGCCGATCCAGCAGGTCGTCATCAGGATGCTCAAAACACACGGTCCCGCAGACTTCATGGCCCCGAACTCCTCCATCGTGATTTCACAAGAAAGCTGCCCGCGCGCACGCTCCCGACAACCTCGGGACTTTTCAGGACATAAACAGCGTTCGCCCCGAGAGACGTTGCCATCCCGAATGCCTGCATCATGGTCAGGGCCGTCTTTGCAGTCTCTGTTGAATATCCCAGCTGACTCAGCACCTCCCTCAACCACTCGCCTGCCAGTGAATTTTGAACAGGCGAACGAACACCATCGGCCACATCGGCTGCACCGGAGAGGTTCCACATCGTCAGCAACAGCTGCGACTCAAAAACGTCGTCCGCAAACACATCGAAATCTGCAGGCCTCGGATGAACCCCGCAGTCCATCGGGGCCACAAACTCATACGCCACACCTGCCTGCCGAAGTATTTGCTCACATCGTGCATAAGCCACCGAATTCGGATTCCCCCGGATTCTCAAAGTCGCTGTGGGTTTCCATGAAGCTCGGAGCTCCTGCTGTGCCAGCTCACGAATTGGTGACTGCTCAGTCGCCACGAAAAACTCATCTCCTGCCGCTGTCTGAAACAGACGCCGCTCATCGTCAGTTAACGAGGTACAGGGACTGAAGACAATTAAAGGATACAACTTCCCAAGATATTCAAGTGAACATCCGCCTTTCACTGCCTCGGCTCGTTCGGTCTCGGAGAGTGACGTGAAAATCAACTCATATTCTGCAGACATCTCTTTCAGCTCATTCAGCGGTAAGCGTTCCATCGACTGCTGCAGACTGATCTGCCTGACGTTCGTTGATGCCCACGCCTGACGGTAATAGACGATCTCATCGTCCGCTGCGACTTTTTTAAAGCGGCTGAATTCAGGAACGGGAACGCTGCGGAGATGATTCAAAAATACCTCACGCAGCCGGATGTCGGAATTGAAACGGAGGCGTTTGGCATCAACGGCCTCGATGCTCACAAGCCCGGGAAAGGAACGACTCAGCTGCTGCTGCAAACGCTCCGCGACAGTCCTCGTTGAGGTGTTGGCTGCCTCCAGAGTACTGCTGTCAAACGTCAGCATGAGGCCTGGCATGTTGCCCTGAACCAGCCGCGGCTGGCAAAGCGCGGAAGACTCCAGTGGGGGCTCTGCAAGGAGTGTGTTCCCGAAATAGCGCTCGACCGGAGCCATTCCCGAAAAGCTGACAGCTCGAATCGCGAGATCGGTTTCGAGTGCCTGCACGGCGCGTGAACGTACGTGGGCGGAACCAGACGACAGGACTGCATCGCGAGCTTTGATGTGTGCGGCTTCAATGCGGCCCTCAGCCGCCAGCTGTTCGGCTTCGGCAGCAAGCTTATCAGCATCTGCTGCAATTCGATTTTCGAGAACTCTTATGCGGTTGAACGGCCTGCACAGGTTTCTGTAAAGCCTGATCGACTCGCAGGCAGCAGCAATATCTCCCGCATTGTATTCGTAGTAAGCCTGCATACCGATGCTGTATTCAAGCAGCCGGACCAGCCCGGAATTGTACTTAAGCTCTCTCACACTCCGCTCGATCAGCTGCTGGTCCGCTGCGAATTCCCGCGTACCCGGCACCCACGTTTTGGCTCGCTGGTGCGCCTCCCAAAGTTGCCGCGATAACGGCCATGGAATCAGCTCCCAGCTGATCCGGTGCTGGTGCCAGTCGAATTCCAGACACTCCCGAGCGTCAGATTGCAGGAGCAGGCTCAGCAATATGCAATGCCACACACCCTACCTCCCTTCCCAGTTGCTGTTTCGGATACAAATCCGGCTGCGCAGCTTCGGTGCTGCCTCGCCCTCAGACTGCCAGACCAGAATCAGCGGCTGACGCATCTCACGATCCATGCCGGCAGTCACCACCAGCCCCGCGTCTTCCACGTACTGCACGTCCTCGATGCTGCACGGAGGAGCAGATGGGAAGCGAGTCGCCGCCCAGCGCCTGGCAAAACCTCGCTTTGTCAATAACTCGAGTGAATTTTCCGTCACAGACAATACTCCGGAGTCCGCGGTGAAGGGCCACGCAGTTGCAAGCTGGGGCTTATCAAGCAGGCGAATGAACTCTGTCGGTGAGTCATCGTGGTGGCTCACCTGCGGCTGCTGATCGTTACCACGGCAGGGCAAAAACGTCGTCGCGATGTTCGACATGGTCATGACCAGACCCGAAGGCACCGTGAACACAGACACTGCCTCACCGTTGTCAGGCAAAGGAAGCTCGTGACGTTCCGGACACTGCATTAAATCAGCATTCGCCGCGAATTGCTCAGGGCCCACGATGTGCAGTGTCGGCTTCACCTGTGGGCCAGTGCTGATGAGCACCAACTGATGCCCAAGCCACGTGCCTCGAACTGCGTTGAACGCTTCAATGCCAGGGAGTCTGGCCAGAGACTGCAGGCTCGGTCTGTCGCCCGCGATTTGCAGGAAGTACACCACCCCACTTCTTCCCACAAGCACCAAAATCCCGTCGCTGCTCGGCTGCACAAGTGCGAGTGGTGACTCCGGCAGCCTGGCACTTGTCATCCGACCACCGTTGACATCGACACGAACAAGGCTCTCGTCGCTTAGAAACCAAACAGCCCCCGAGAACTCAAAAAGCGCCTGCGGCCTCCCGAAAGGCGAAAGCCGGAAGGAACCTCTATCGCCACCGCTTGAATCCACCAGGACAAGATGACGATCCGCGTTGGTCTCCATCACGAAAGCCACTCGAAACCGGCCCGACTGCAGGAGCACGGGGTGGACGGTCGAGAAGCCTGCTGAACATACCCAGGAGACCGATTGCTGCTGGCAGCTCACCGCCAGAATCCTGCCGTCGCAGACGACACAGCAGTCGATGGACTCCTGTCCTGCAGAATTCGCACCACGATCACGAAGCAGCACTGGAAACGCTGCCGCTGTTTTTGGATCGGCAGAGATAACCTTGGAAAAATCAAGTGCAACGCGGGAGTTGTATTCTGCACGCATGAGTACTGCACTTTGGGCAACCGCCTCGCGGGCGGCCTGAAGTCTGCGGGCATCGGGAGGGAGTTCCTGTTGGGCCGCCGCTGCCAGCTGGTCCGCTATCTCTGCGATCCGCGCGGGGGTGACCGCAGGATTTGCGGGGAGTTGCTCGGCCTGTCGAAGTGCCAGAAGTGCCTTTACGTCGCTGCGGACTTTCAGCAGGTTCTGTGATTCCGTACGATGTGTCAGCATGTGGACGGTCAGGTTGATATTCGCCTCGTCGGCAGTCCCGCTGGCTCCGACTTGACACTCCGCCGCCAGATGATCCAGAAGCGTTGCCACATAACTCTCGGGGAGAATTCCATCGCTGCGATCGCTGTCAAGGAGCGCCGCAAAAGTCTGAAGTCTCTTTTCAAGCTCTGCGGATGCGGAAGAGCTGTGCAGGTGATTCAGCACCGCCGTGTAAGCCTCCAGCACCTGCAGTCGCCGGGTCAAAGCCGGCGCAGCTTTTGAGTCGGGGACGGTGTTCTGACGTTTAATAAATCGCCGCAGTTCACTCACTGCCTTAAAGGGATTCCGCTGCACAAGCACGAACTCGTCAAGCTGCTTGAGTTCATTCGTCGCGGAATGAAAGCTGCTGGTCTCCGAGTTAAGACAGCCGCTGCAGAGGCAGAAACAGAGCATCAATGCCGAAATGCCGGCAGGGGTACGTTGTGTGCTATGCATCATGATGTCTCCCGGCGGGTTTCACTTCACTCGATGATCACGGCTGTCCATGGAACATCTGAAATCTCTGTCGCGTCAATGACACGCACAACGGCCTCCGTGGCGACATCGGCTGAAGCTCGAATACGCAGTCTGAAACGCCCGGTGCTCTGCATCGCATTCACCGTATTTGAAAGTGCCGTCGCAATTGATCCCGTATCGAGTGCGACGTCGTGGCCTGCTATTGTCACCTTGTCACTCGATACGACGGCCAGTATGTCCTCGATGGGCGACTCTCCCGTAACAACTGAATCGCGGAAGACTGCAGCTTCCGGCATCGCCAGAAGTTGAAGCAGGCGATGACTGCCAGTGGTTAATATGAACCATGCAGTAATGAGTAATGTCAAATCCGTGAAGCAAAGTAAACAGGAGCCGGAATAGGCAAGTTTTGTAACCGCCTTTGTCCGTCTGGCCGGTATACACCAGATGAAAAAATCGTCATGATCGCCAAGCTGAATCCATTTATCGGTGTCAGCTGCGATTTCCGACCTGACGGAGTCCTCAGCGCTGAGGACTCCAGCGGCCAGCGATTCCCGAATCTCTTCGCTGCTGAACGGCTCGGGCCCGGAGCTTGCGCCTGAACGTCGAATATACCACGTCGTCGTCATTGCTTCTCCTTCCGGCTTACCTCGAGCGTTACATCAAGCCTTGCGTTGAGCTTTTGAACGAGCTCGACGGCGTTCCAGACCGCTGGCCACGGGCAGCCACGGTCGGCACGGAGGGCAACCATGTCCTTGTAGTCCGCCGTCAGGAAGTCGCGAGTGGCTGATTCGAGTTCGTGCAGCGTCAGCCACTCGCCTTCGCTCAGACTGTATCGCCACGACTCGGCTGAATCCGTCGATGCGGCATCGACCGATATGACGAGGCAACTGCTGGTCAGCTTTGAATTTGATGTCATTGATTCCGGAGGGTTATTTGAGTGTGCGTCACCGAGACTGGTGGTCAGAAAGTAGATCAGCAGCATGAACATCACGTCGATCAGCGTGGTCACATCCATTTCAGGTGCCGGTTGCTCAATGGATCTCTGTCGTCGAACCACAATCGCCTCCTCTCAGGTACTTAAATAGTACGCCCTCAACGAAACGTGTGCCTACCCGCTCCGCCACTCGTGCGGCCCAGTTGGCGCACGCTGTGAGACTGGCGTACACCATCAAAGCTGGAATGCTGATGAAGAGCCCGTACAATGTGGTGTCGAGCGCCAGACTGATGTTCAACGCCAGCTGTTGTGGGTCCGGCGTGGCGCTGTTGCCAAGCACAGCGAAGGCCCCCCGCAGCCCTATGACAGTGCCGAGGAGACCAAGAGCCGGGGCAGCGGCGGCGGCAGCGGGTATCACCCATAGAAAGCTGCGCAAATGGGGTTCATGAATGCTGTCGAGGTGATGGTGAAGCACTGCATAGGCTCGCGCACGACCCAGATCTTCTTCTTTTGCATGGAGGGCAGCCAGCAGACCCTGGACCAGACTTGATTCCGGTGTGTTGTTGCTCAGCGTCTTGAGAGCCGATTCGACCGTGGTCGGCGGCGTGTTTTCATCTTTGAAGAGCTCCCGTGTTTTATTGAGAGTTTTTCGCGCGAGAATCAGAATCCACGCATTGATGAGGCTGGCAGTGAGCGCGATGACTGCCAGCAGTCCAAGTGACGTGTAGATGAAGCTGGAGAGCATAAAAGTCATCCCTTTGTGTTTTCAGGGCCCAATACGAACATTACTGCCAGCGATGGCAGACAGGGTGGAAGAGTCAGCCCCGATTGGGGCAACAACGGCGACGTGAAGGCCGTTACATAACTTGCGAAATGCCTGCAGTGGTCGATCGTTCGGGGGTGTGGTTCCGTCGAACCAGCCATCAGACAGCATCACCAGAGCTCCCGTTCCCTGATGTGGCTGAAGGGCACTGGCGGCGACTTCGAGTGCAGGCCATGGGTTGGTGCCTCCGGAAGGCGCGATCAGGGCGAGTGCCTGCTCCAGAGCGCCAATCTCCTGCTTTGAAATCAATCGCGGCTCAACAGCCCCCGCGAAGCTGCTGCCATCCCATGAGAGAAAGCTGTCGTTGTAAAGAACCACAGCTGCCAGCTGGTCGTCCTCGATGTCCGAAAGAGCAGTCATCAACGCCCGCGACATCTCTCGAAAAGGCCTGCCTTCCATGGAACCCGAGAAGTCGAGGACGAAGATTGCAACGCGGGCATCGTTCCGGGCTTCTTTGAAGGCATCAGCGAGCCCGTGACTGCCGGCGAGCTTTTCTGCCATGGCACGCCGTTCCGTGAGGTCCTTCCTGAGTTCGTCCAGCTCTTTTGCGCTGTCCTGAAGTTCAGGGGCCGGCGGCATCGCCGGCTGCTCTGGGAAACTTTCTACGCTGGGCAGGATGGCTGCGATTTCGACGGGCAAAACAGCTGCCGTCTGAGGTCTTGCCGCGGAAATGGCTTTCACCGTCACCCCAGCCGTGGAGCTTTCACTGTCGTGAAAAAAAATGATGCGATCAACCTGGTCACCGATCCGATGACCGATTTCCGGTGGCGGTTCAGGCCCAGTGGTGGAAATGGACAGCGGCAGCAACAGCAGCAGCACGACCGCAGCCGCAGCGATGAGCGGAGGCCAGTTGGATGGCGTGCCTGGTGGATCTACAGGGAAATAATCGATAACAGGATTGGTCATCTGACTCAGCCCTTTCTGCTGCAGCGGAGAGACGTACGCCAAACGTTTCCATGCAGCTCACGGGCGATCCGGACGATGTATTTTCGAAAATAGCGAAAAAAATCGAAAAAGGCGTCCTTATTTGAATTGTCGCCTTTCGCTCTGCGAAAGGACTTTCAATGCCGTTCTTTCGCGGAGCAAAAGACGACTCTTGCAGCCCCCGACGGCGAAAGGGACTGCCATTGGGCGCGAGGGTCCCGGTCTATGGGACGGCCAGTCTGGGTTCGTGAAAAAGGGATGGCTGGGTGATTTGTGATGTCGCTGGTCCGCTTGTTTCTGTACCGATGCAGCGGTTGCCGTTGAGAAGATCACTGTGAGGTTGTGGGACGAGCAATCCCGGGGAGCGCGGGGGTGGTCTTCGATGAGCAGCCAGGGCACCAGGTCCGCGCGTCGCAGGCATTACACACCGCCGGGTTGGACGGATTGAGTTCCCAGGCAGAGAGTATCTGGCCGGAACGCTGCTCTTCGGAACGACAGCGATTGATGCGACGAATGGTGCTGGCGAGCTGATGCAGAGTGGCTTGCTGAGCGGTGGAGCTGATTGGGATGATGCGGATCGTTCGCTGCAGTCTGAAGTGCAACGACAGCAGAGGTGGCAGCTCGCTGGCGGAACGCGGTTTCCAGGTACGCAAAATCCGGGCATCCAGACTGTCGGCTGACGGAACGGCGGGGTCATCCGGGCGTTGAAGAAGTGTCTGCCTCAGGAAGCGGAACTGTCGGCGAGAAGGCACGAGTTCGCTGAGATAGCAAACCATACCGGCCACGACCGGGTGCTGGGTGCGCGGGCCGTACAGTGAGGAGGCAGCGTGGATCTGGATCTGCGTGCAGTCGTCACACAAAGGTGCCGATTGCTGGGAATCCGGTCGCTGATTGCCCTGGAAGTCGACAATAAGCTCGACCGTGTCAGCGTGAAATTCGGGGATGTGTTGTTGAATGAGTGTGAGTAGCGGGTTGGAGCCGGGTGCAGGATTGAAAGGCTCCAGGCGAGCGATGGCGTGAATGGTGGACGTGAGCTCCCAGGATGGTTGGCTGGTGGAATCACAGGAGTCAGCTACTGGTTGTGGGTGGGAGCCGCCGCGGACGTGCAGGCGGGCGTGACACAGGAGCGGAAACAGGAGTGGTCCCAGTTCGTTCACGGCTGCGGCAGCGCGCAGCCGTGTGTAGTGGCGACCGAGCGCACTCTGACATCGCACACCATGAGCCGCAAGCCGCTGTTCGACGTGATCCATGAGTTCCTGAAGAGCGGTGTCGGGCCATGGAAACGATGGTGAGGCGGGAGCTTTGAAATGCAGCCAGGCGTCTTCCAGCACCTGCTGGAGGAACCGGCCGCTGAATTGTTGTGCGGAATGTGATGGGCACGGTTTGCCAGGTCGGGAGTAGCGATACTGGAGCCCGCAGCGGAGAAAGTTGAGCAGATCTCCGGCGACGTCCCAGGTTGTCAGGGCTGCGGCAGATGGCCGTATCGAGAGCGTCATGGCTGGATCTCGCACCAGGGAATTTTCTTCCAGTGAGCATGCCCGCTGCGGTCCCAGCCGCAGGCGACATTCGGGATCCTTCCATTGGGCTTTGCAGCATTCAGCCCTGCCAGCACCAAAACGTCGCGAGATCGACTGAAAGCGACGAAGTATTGACGATACAAGTCGTCAAACGCGCGATCCGTGCCGTCTCGTGTTGCCGTGCCCAGTGGACTGTGGGGCCGAAGGACGTCTTCAAGCAGATGCGGTGTGGAAGGACCGGCCGGAAAACGTCGGTATGCATTTGACCGCCGTGCCTGCTGCAGGTCAGAACCTACATCAACGATCACGAGTGGGAATTCCAATCCTTTGCTTTGATGAATGGAGAGCACATTCAGGTGATCGTGTGGCAGGTTTTCGATGAGCGATTCATCGATGGAGATGGTGTCTTCGGCGATCGGGAGCAGGAAGTATCTGAGCAGGTGCAGGATGGATCTGGATGTGAGCACAGGGTTGGTCGGGTCTGTGAGGATACGACCGCGAAAGCGGCTGAGCTGCTCGGTGGAGTGGAGCTGCCTTGTGAAGACCTCGAACCAGATCTGACCTGCAGGACTGTTGTGGAGCTCTGGCAGCCAGTGAATGAGCGCGTAGAGCAGTTCAATGCAGGGAACGCTTGTGGGCCATCGTTTGCCGGGGTGTCCGGAATCACGGCGGGAGTAGTGATCGACGAAGTCTGCGAGCGGCTGTAGAGCAGGGCGGGACGTGAGCATCGAGGTGGACGTGGCACGCCACAGAGCGAACGTTTCGGAGGTGGCCTTTGGAAGACCCGGGATTTGCTGCTGGATGGAGGCGCTGGGGTCGAGACACTGCAGGAGCAGTCCGCCGAGCAGTTGTACGAGCGGAACGTGGGACAGATTCTGGCCGCGGGGATTGAAAATGGGGATTGTGGGCTGGTGCTGCAGAAGAGTCTGGCGAAGGAGCAGCGGGAGCCGTTTGCGGGGACGTGGGCCGCGAGAGTATTCAAGAGGTGAGCTGCAGAGCAGAGCACAGTCCCCGGCGTCGCCACCCGCTGCGCGATCGATGCGAATCGTGCGACCACCAATGGTCACACCCGCTCCATGAATGACGGCGAAAAGAAACCGGGCGAGACTGTCTGCGAGCTGTTCAGGGGTATCACGAAACAGGCCGAGTACCGGTACGTCTGCGGGACGGCGGCGAGGCAGTCGCAATGGTGGCTTGTCAGTGACACGCACTGGCTGAAAACGACTGTCCAGTGACGCATACTGATTGACAAACTGAATGATGGCTGCCGTAGAGCGATAGTTTTCGCAAAGAAATATGCGGCGGGGACGCGTTCCGAGAGCAGCGAAATGATGCTGGGGAAAGTCTCTGAACAGATCCACCGTGGCTCCACGGAAACGGTAGAGGCTTTGGTCGTCGTCGCCGACCACCGTGAGCGTCGAGCGGGTGCTTTGAGCCAGCTGAAAAAAGATTTGCTCCTGAAGCAGATTGGTGTCCTGGTATTCATCCACAAGGATGAGCTGAAATGGGAGTGTGGCTGCCGGTGTGGAAGGAGACCTGAGATGAGTGAGGACGGTTTTTTCGAGTGTTGAAAAGTCCAGCAGCAGACGACGGGACAAGGCGTCGTCGTACTGGCGAAGGACGGTGTGCAGGAGTTGCAGGGGGGAGCTTTGTGAAGAGCTTTCGCAGGTGGCGATGAATTCTGGCCAGTTGATCAGGTCGTGCTGCCGACGATCAGCAATCGCCTGAATGACATGCAGAAGTTCGGCAGTTGTGGGATCTGCCGGGCTGCCGCGGAGGTTGCAGAGGAATTCAGTGAGGAGAGGGTTACGATGCGCGCGGCTGGTGGTGAATGAACGCATCAGCAGCATGGAAGTCAGGAATGGGTCGGCAGGCAGCGGAGGATGCTGGCCTGGAACGCGGTGGTCCCGGAGGAGCTGTTGGCAGAAGCTGTCGAGCGTTTCAAGGTGGACCTGGCTGAGGTCGATGTGCGGGAGCGACGAGTGGCGAAGGATGGCGGAACCCCAGAGCATCAGGCGTGAGCGGAGTTCCTGTGCGGCGCGGCGAGTGAAGGTGGTGGCAAGAATGGCGTGTGGCGGAATGGAGTCCACGAAAATCGCACGCAGAATTCGCAGGGTAAGTACAGATGTTTTACCAGTGCCGGGGCCGGCGACTATAAATAGCGGTGTGTGCGAATGAGCGGCAACGGCCTGCAACTGGGCGGGGTTGAGTGTTTGGCCGGTGGCCTGAGGGAGGATGCGGAGGAAGACGTCAGAAGAAAGCATGAGGGGCTGTCAGGATGAAAGGCGTGAGAATTATGCTGGAGGACCTGATTTGCAGATGGAATGCGCTTGCAAACAGGCCGTATCAGTTGTAATTATGTAGGGTAACTATTATGCTGGTACGCAATGGAGTGTCAATATCCGAACTGTCTGTTGATTTGATTTTTTTCTGAAGTCAGGTCGCTATGGATCGTCCCCTCGTTGTGATTCCCGCTGACAGTCCGCCCCTCGTGGGCGCGTCTCCATGCCTCGAACAGCTGCTTTCCATCGCCGGCTACACGCTCCATAAGGACCGCCCTGCGTCTGCTGAACAACAGATTCAGCGCGTGCAGCCTGCCGATATTCTGCTCAATTCCCGCGGCAGCCTTGCCTTTCCCGCCCACATCCTGCAACAGCTCCCGCGACTGCGCATGATTGCCGTGTGTGGCATCGGCTACGACGCCATCGACCTTGGTCAGGCCACTCAACAGGGAATCGTGGTCTGCAACGTTCCCGGCCGCACGGCGCTCATCGTTGCCGAACACGCGCTGGGGCTGATGCTGGCCGTGGCCCGACGCATGTCCTTCATGACCGCTCAGCTGCGCGCCGGACATTGGCGCGGGGATCTGGGCCTGACACTCGCAGGTCGCTGCCTCGGAGTCATCGGCACCGGACATATTGGCTGCGAAATGCTCCGACTGGCCCGTGCCATTGGCATGCGCACGATCGCCTGGAGCCTGCACCCGGACCCTGCCAAAGCTGCGCGGCTGGGTTTTGAATACGTGGACTTCAATCAACTTCTGCAGACCGCCGACGTCGTCAGTCTGCACACACGACTTTCCCCCCAGACATATCAGCTCATCGGCCCCCGGCAGCTCGCCCAAATGCGCCCGTCCTCAATCCTCATCAATACATCCCGCGGCGCCATCGTGAATTCAACAGCGCTCGTGGCCGCTCTGAATTCCGGTCACTTGTTCGGTGCAGGGCTCGATGTATTTGACCACGAGCCTCTGCCGCACGATCATCCGCTCCTGTCCTGCAGCAACGTGGTACTTACGCCCCACTGCGCCGATACCACCCAGCAGGGCCTTGATCAGCTCACACTCGGCTGCATCGACAACATCCGCTGCTTTCTGCAGGGACAACCGCAAAACGTCGTCAATCCGGAAGTGCTCAATCAACCCCTCAGGCCGTAACCATGAAGCATCTCATTCTGTTTCTGCTGTGCCTGATGGCGGTCATCGCGTATGTTCAGCGAGCGGCCATCAGTGTGCCGGAAAAGCAGGTCGCTGCCGACCTGCAGCTGTCGGATCCCATCATCCAGATGGGCTGGGTCCAGTCCGCCTGGTATCTCGGATATGCGCTGCTGCAAATGCCGGCCGGACGACTGGCCGATCGCCTGGGCGCGGGAAGTACGCTCGTGATCTGCTGTGCCATCTGGTCCCTGCTCACAGCCTGCACCGGCTTCAGCACCAGCCTTGCATCGCTGCTACCTGCCTGGTTTCTGATGGGCGCTTTCCAGGCTGCGGCGTTTCCCTGTGCCGCTCGGTCCATTCGCCAGGTCTTCCCGGATGATCAACGCGCCCGCGCCTCCGGGATACTCGCCGCCGGAATGATGATCGGCACCGCACTCGCACCCCTCGCCGCCGGGCACGGACTGCGATTACTGCAGCCATGGGCCGACCAGCTTCAATGCCACCCATGGCAACTGCTGCTGGGTGTCTTCGCGGTCCCCGGACTGCTCTGGGCACTCTGCTTCCCCGTTATCGTACCAAAGCGACATCTTCCGCCGGTCCCCGCTGAAGACACTCCGCCACTCGGTCCCATGCTCCTGCTCATGGCCCGCAGCCTCCCCCTGTTCCTGCTCTGCACACAGCAATTCCTCCGCGCTGCCGCCATGGTCTTCTTCCTCACCCGATTTCCCCGCTTTCTCCAGGAAACTCGGAATGTCAATCTTGCCGAGTCCGCCAATCTCACATCAATCGCGGGATTTGGCGGCGTACTCGGCAGTATCACCGGCGGGCTCGCGTCCGATGCTCTGCTCCGCCGCACCGGCAATAAGCGACTGGCCCGCCAGGGCCTCGCAGCCACCAGCATGCTGCTCTGCTCACTGCTCATTCTCAGTTCCATCTTCGCCAGCGACGTTCGCCTCAGCATCGCACTCATCACCGCAGGAGTCTTCTGTGCGTCTTTCGGCGGCATCGGCGGCTACACAGTAGCCATCGATCTCGGTGGTCGGCAAACGGCAACCGTCTTCAGCCTCATGAACATGTGCGGCAACTTCGGCTCGATGCTCTTCCCCATCACGGCCGGCTGGCTCGTTAAACGCTTCGACAATAACTGGAACATGATGATGTTCTATTTCGCAGGTATCATGGCTGTCGATGCCTTCTGCTGGATGCTCATCAACCCCCGTGGCTCACTGTTCCCCGATCCACCTCCGGAGTCCTCCTCGTGACTCGTATCGCAACACCCCAGTTCCAGTGTCTCGCCGGTATCTCCCGCCGAGATATCACTCCACCCGTCGGTATCTATCATCGCATGTGGGGCGCAGCGCTCCACGATCAGGCCACCGGCATCCATCGGCCACTGACTGCCACCGTTCTGCGACTCCAGTCTCTGCCCGCGCCCAATACCAACGGCTCTGCTCAAGACAACATCTCCGCCGACCCTCGACTGCTCATTTCGCTCGATCACTGCATTCTCGAATCCGCCGAAATGCAGGCACTGGCGAACGCCGCCGCAAACGCCGCCAACATCGACCCCAACTCTGTCCTGATCACGCTCACACACACACATGGCTCCGGCTGGATGGCGCGGTCCCGCAGCGAATTTCCCGGCGGACAATTCATCGAACCCTACCTCCTGCAACTGCGGCAAACGATCGCCAGCGCCGCCGCAGAAGCCACCGCAAACCTGCATCCCGCTGCCGCTGTCATCGGCACCGGTCGATGCAGTCTCGCCCGACATCGCGACTTCTTCGACACTGAACGCGGCCACGCCGTCTGTGGACTTAACCCCGCAGGCCATTCCGATGACACTCTCCTTATCGCCCGCCTTACCGACGACTCCGGCCAGACCTTCGCCGTGCTCGTCAACTACGCCTGTCACCCCACAACGCTCGCCTGGGACAACACCCTGATCAGCCCCGACTGGGTCGGTGCCATGAGAGAGACCGTCGAACAATCCACCGGTGGCCTCTGCCTGTTCCTGCAGGGGGCCTCCGGAGATCTCGGCCCGCGCGAAGGCTTCACCGGCGATACTGCCGTCGCCGACCGCAACGGTCGCGAACTCGGCTACGCCGTGCTCTCCACCCTGCAAACACTCCCGCTACCCGCCACCGAATACGTCTATCAAGGCCCCGTTCTATCCGGAACCTGGATCGGCACATGGAAACATCAGCCCCTACCCCCGGAATCCCTCGCCCGCTCGTCCTCCTGGAGCTGGCACCAGATCATCGTCGAAGTTCCATGGCGACACGATCTCCCCACCATCCCCGAAACACTCGACGCCCGCGAAACCTGGCTCGCAAAAGAACGACACGCTCAGCAACTCGGCCATCTCGAAGAACTTCGCGTAATCCGCGCCAACACCGAACAACTCACCCGGCAACTCACCCGCCTGCAGGCTCTCACCCCTGGGCGCTGCTGTCCATTGAAAATCACCCTCGGACTCTGCGGCGATGCGATCTGGGTCTTTGTCCCCGGAGAACTCTATCAGGTCTTCCAGCAACAACTCCGCTCCCGCTTCGCTCCGCGTCCCGTCTTCGTCACCACACTCACTGGTGACTGGCAGCCCGGCTACATTCCGCCCGCTTCCGTCTGGGGCTATGGCATCTACCAGGAAGTCATCGCAGCAACCGCCCCCGGCAGCCTCGAAGTGCTCATCGAAGAAATCGCGCGAAGTATTCAAAAGCTGCTCTGATCAAACTCTCAGGATCTCTCCAGCCGGCGAAACAGCCATATATACAACCCCGCTGTCAGCAGCAGCACCACCGCACAACCCGGCCAAAGTACCTGCGGGCCAAATCGTGACAGAATCCACCCACCCACCGGTGCTCCAATTGCAATTGATGCCGCGTGCGTGACGTTGAATACTCCCATGTACCTCGCCCGCAACTCCGCCGGAGCCATCTCGGAAACAATCGCCGGCTTGAACGGCGCCTGACAAATCTCACCCAGCGTCCATAATACGATCGTCAGCACAATCTGCCACGCCTGACCTGCATACACCGTCATCCCAAAACCAGCTGCCATCAGCAACTGGCCACAAAGAAGCACTCGCAGGCGCGGCAGACGGTTCAGCACTCCAGTCGCGGGTAACTGCAGCAGCACAATCAACAGACCGTTCACACTGATCATCCGCCCAAACTGCAGTTCACTGAAACCCATTTCACGAATCGCCAGCGGCAACGTCACAAAGGCCTGCATGAAGATGATGTTCGTGAGCAGACAGCAAAGAGAAAAAAGCAGAAAATTTGTGTCCTGCAGGATTCGCCGCAATGCCTCGCCTGCACCCACAATGGCCACGGACTCCGACGAACCCAAACGATCACAATCAGGATCGCTGGCCCTCTCTGATGCGTCCTCGGCCACAGCCAATGCCTCGGCCGCCGACACCGGAGTCACTCCGGCGTCCATCGACTCCGTCGCCTCCATGACTCCGCCACCAGCCGCGCCCAGCACCCGGTGATGCGTCTCCCGAATAAACAGCAGCACGACAACGCCGTACAACCCCGTGGTCGCCGCATCCGCAAGAAACAGCAACGCATAAGAACGCGCCGCCAGCCAGCCGCCAATTTGTGGAGCGATCGCAAACCCAAGGTTGAATGACAGGTACAGCAAACCGAACGCCAGTGGTCGCTGGAGCGGACTGACCACATCCCCAATCATCGCTGTTGACGCCGGCCGATACATCTCCACCACCAGCGCAAACACAAATAACGCAGCCATGAACAGCCAGCCGTTGGCGATCAGACAGAGCGATGCAAGAATGGCCGCACCGCCGAACAACGCAATCAACATCGCCGGACGCCGCCCCAGAGTGTCCGCCAGCTGCCCGCCAAACACTGCAGACAACGCGGAACCGACTCCAAATACCCCCACGCACGCACTGGCAAACGGCTTGCCCATCTGCAGATGCTCACTGACGTAAATCGTCAGAAAGAGCATCACAAACGAACCCACACGATTGATGAATGAACCCACACACAGCAGATGCACCAGCGGTGGGAGCGATGTGTAGCTGCGAACGAAACGCTGCACCTGTTCGCGAAATTCAGTCATGAATTCACCAGCTGCCACCCGAATGCCAGCCACCACAGGCAAGGCCCACCTCCGCAATTCTCTCAGAGAACATTTCAAACGCAAACGACCCACCCAAACAACAGCCCAAAGTCCCCAAAAATTTCAGCCAAAGTGCCATGCACCTCGGCGAATAAATTTGAGTAACGGTGCCATGCACCTTAACGAATCGTGGAAGTGTTTTTACAATGGATCCAGCTTTCCTGAAAGGGGTCCCATGCCGCGTGTGAATCGTCGTGAAATCTTTTCCGAAACGGACGTTCAGGTGTTCCACCTGATCAGCCGCTGTGTGCGTCGCAA
>Ga0169931_10003052_pt1 | contig 26867 bp, 31 predicted proteins | sample Kivu_15m_20L_FD_129675 | JGI IMG/M metagenome (GOLD analysis project Ga0169931, IMG submission 129675) | Freshwater microbial communities from Lake Kivu, Western Province, Rwanda to study Microbial Dark Matter (Phase II) - Kivu_15m_20L... | ecosystem: Environmental > Aquatic > Freshwater > Lake...
CAGGAGTTCGCAATAGTGCTTTTGTTACCTTGCGAAAGGTTGGTAGTGCTTCTTGCACTCCTGGAGTATCCGCCCAACCTGGATGCATCGCGTGAAACTCAACATCAGGCTCGGCCTTTGCCCACATTTCGTTTAACGTCACTTGTGCGCGTTTAGCCAATGCGTATTGACGTGTGCCGTCGTATTTCTCAGAAGACATTTCCAAGGAACCACCTTGACGTAAGTGCGGCAATGGCGCTGCGTACATTCCACCGCTTGAAACGGTGACGACTCGACCATGAACGGTTCGTAGCAACGGCAACAGCATCGTCGTCATGAGAAACGGACCAACAACATGTGATGCAACGGTGCTTTCCAGACCGTCACCTGTTTGTGAAAACGACTTTGATAGCGCACCCGCGTTATGAATCAATACGTCAATGTGAGAAGTGGTGTTGATGATCTCATCACATGCACTTCGCACAGATGAAAGGTCGCCCATGTCTGCAATCACCGTAGTGATTGTCCCTGTGCCCGTCACCTCTGAGAGTTCAATTACTAACGCATCAACCTTGTCGCGATTACGAGCAACGAGTACAAGGTGAGCATTTGCGCGCCTGAGAATGTACGCAACTTCTTTTCCAAGTCCTGAGGTCGGACCTGTCACCACAACGGTCTTTGACGCCATGTCATATTCAGACAGCGACGTCCAGTGTTCAAGACGTGAACGTGTCTCATAGCCTGCACGAGAAAAACTACCGGCGATGGAACACTCAAGTAGAGCGTCAGCAATTCGAGATACAGGGATTGTCATGTCACTCTCCTATTTCAATCACACTTTGTGCGGGAGACCCACCAAAACAGGAACACCCGAAGAAAACATCACGTGAGGATCACTTGTCGGTGCAGGCAGACCAGCCGCGCTGATTAATGAATCATCCAGCGACACAATCGATGCGCGCTGTAGTGGCCATGTTGGATGATCAACTGGTGCATACCGCAACGTTTGACGACCCGCATGAGAGTACAAACCCCATCGCGCACTGACAAACACATCAAAATCTGTTGGTGTATCAATGTGATCACCGATACGTATGTGTAATGCGGTTCGTGGAGTTTTCGCATCTGAATGACGCGGCCAACGACGTTTCACTGTTGTGTACACATCGTCTCCCTCTCGCATGTGAGAAACCGCACCGAAGCAATACGGCAACTGATATGTTGTCCTCGCGATGAAGGTTGGTGCCATTCGATTGATATCAAGCGAGAAGAACCACACACCAGGCACCCCGTTACGAGTGACGTATGTGCGTACGTTGACTTCTGGAAATGATCCAAAATACGGAATAGCAGGCAACCGCGGCAGACCGATGCCACGCATTGAAAATGGAATGAGTCCCACCCATGCTTTGTCGTTATACGTGTCTACTTCGAGCCCACTTGGAAGCAACTGTTGCACGACATCCGCGGGATACTCAAAGTGGACATAAACAAGGTCATACCACCCTTGTTTCATGATCGCTCGACGCACGCTGTCACGCTACGAGGACGGCCTCACTTTCACCATCACATAAAGTCGGTGCGTGGAAAACTTCGTCACACGTGAGATGCACGGGCACGCAGCCGTCATCACATTGAACAGACCCGATGCGCTGAATGCCTTCACTCCGGCGATGGCTGAGGCGCTGGAATCAGAGGTGCGAGCCGCCGTTGCCGACACGGATGTGACAGGCGTAATCATCACTGGCGCTGGCCGCGGTTTCTGCGCTGGGCTCGACGCATCAGCTCTTGCACAAACGGCAGAATCTGGGGTTTCTGCAATCAATGTCTCGGGTGAACCCGAGTTACGTGGACTATTCAGTTACTTGCTGTTGCAGCCAAAACCCATCATCGCCGCGATTAACGGAGTGACAGCGGGTGGCGGGCTTGTCTTGGCATCAAAATGTGACATTCGGTTTGCGTCTCACGATGCATCATTTGTCACGGTCTTCACGCGGCGTGGACTCATTGCAGAACATGGTTTGACCTGGCTCATTCCACGTCTTGTGGGTACCGGTGCTGCACTTGACATGCTGTGGTCATCTCGCCGTGTTGATGCACAAGAGGCATACCACATGGGACTTGTGCAGCGTCTCGTTGCCCCCGAGGAACTTCTCACTACGGCCATTGACTATGTCAATGAACTCAGCGCAACAGTGTCACCAAGTGCGATTGCCGATACAAAGATGTTGGTGTACCGTCATTTTGGTCACGCGATGGAAGAGTCCTTTGTTGAAGCAGACCAAGTGGGCTGGCAAGCATTTTCTCGTCCTGATGCAACAGAAGGTGTCGCGTCATTTCTCGAAAAACGTCCTCCTCGCTTTGCACCATTGGGCGAGAAATAATTCGTCTCAATATGACCACCACCGATTCTTGGATCCGACTTCGCCAGATTGCACTTGTTGCATCTGATCGTGACGCCGTTATCAGACAACTCTGTGATGTATTCGCGCTAAACGTTGCGTACCAGGATCCCGCTCTCGAGACACTCGGGCTGCACAACTCTCTTGCGGCAGTGAATGATCAATTTATTGAAGTAGTTGCACCAATTAGAGAGAACACAACTGCGGAGAGATATCGGCAGCGTCGTGGTGGCGACACCGGATACATGGTGATCTTTCAAACAAACAACCACGCAAAATATCGTGCACTTGTAGCAGAGCACCACGTGCGCGTTGTTGCTGACTTCAGTGCACCCGGCTTTCACAACATGCAGTTGCATCCAGCTGACACTGGAGGTGTTTTCTTCGAAATTGATCAAGAAGATGACATCGACAAATGGCATCCAGCCGGAAAAACGTGGCGGGACACCATCAACACAACACTTATTCAATCAATCACAGGGATTGACATTGCGTGCACAAATCCCGAACAAACGGCGCAACGTTGGAGCCAGTTGCTCGACATTCCTGTCTCGATTGGCAGGAATTGTGGCATGCACAAACTTCGTCTCGGCACGGAGACCATCCGTTTTATTCCGACGAGTAGTCGCGGTGAAGGTCTTGAGACTGTGGAGATAGAAACTTCAGATGTCGCCGGCGTGATCACTCATGCACAAGAATTGTCACTCCCATGCACTGACAACAGTGTCACGATTGGTGGCGTGACATTCGTATTGAAGAACTATCTTCGTACCTGAAAATTAAACGCAAAGAACATCTACTAGAGGAAACAACCGCGATGCGCGCTGAGAATTACACCCCTTTGAGTGCGGAGAAACTGGAGTACTGGTCTCAGTTCCCACAATGGGATGCCAACACTCATCACTTCAATACCCTTCTTGGTTTTGTTCTGGAAGACGTACGCGTCGACTATTCCCGCCTGCGTCTGCCCTACCGTCCCGAGCTCAATCAACCAGCAGGGGTGATGCACGGTGGAGCAATCGCAAGCCTTATTGACACGGCGGTTGTTCCCGCAATTGGTGCCTACTACGACGAGATGCCACGAATGCTCACGATCTCATTAAACGTCAACTTCCTAGGCGCAATTGTTGAGGAAGACGCAGTGTGTGAAGGCTGGGTTGAACGTCGCGGAAAATCGATTGTGTTTTGTGCCGCGGAAGTGCGCGGTGTCACATCAGGAAAGGTAGCGGCGACCGCATCGCTTGTTTATAAAGTGTGAGCACTATGACGTTGCGGTTGAGTTCGTTGAATGGCAGAGCTCAAATAGTCGTTTCCCACAATGACCACACTGCTCATGTTGTTGATCTGGAAAAGTCCAGTGGGAACGTACTTAGCAAAGACCCCATGAGTGCGTACGAAAATTGGGACGCGATTCGTCACTTCGCTACAACACTCACAACCGACGGAACCGAGATAGAAATCTCTTCATTGGACTCACCCGTTCCCAAACCCCGACAAATCTTTGCGGTGGGCTTGAATTACCGACAACATGCAATTGAGTTTGGATTAGACATTCCCCCAAGTCCTCTCGTATTCACCAAATTTCAATCATCGATCGGTAGTCCTTTCGCACAGATTCCCCTCACTAACGAGCGGAGCGACTGGGAAGTTGAACTCGTTCTTGTTGTTGGTCGTGGTGGTCGATCAATTTCCCGTGATCACGCATGGGACCACATTGCAGGTATCTGTGTTGGCCAAGACATTTCGAATCGTGTCGAGCAATTCACGACGAATCCTCCGCAATTTTGTCTCGGTAAGAGTTTTGAAAATCACACGGTATTTGGACCGTGGGTTGTTGATGCGCAATCTGTTCCCAACAAAGACGGGCTCAAGATCTCATGTTTTGTGAGCGGTCGAGAAGTTCAATCTTCCAATACGGGTGATCTCATCTTCTCGGTGAGTGAGATCGTGGAGTATCTGTCGAACATCGTTGAGTTATATCCCGGAGATGTGATTTACACAGGAACTCCCAGCGGAATCGGCAATTCCCGCCAACCACCCGAGTTCTTAAAACAGGGTGATGTGATTGCGTCCGTACTCGAGTCGGTCGGAACAATCACCAATGTTTGTGTGTAGTTGAACGGTCCAGTTGCTTATAACGCCTGCGCCAACATCACAATGCACAGCGCTCCCCGTGCACTCCATGCAAACGTCCGCGGCCAGTTAGTCACGACCAAACGATGACCCACGCTCGAGTCCGGGTTCTTTGACATCTTGTCGTGTAATGGGACGGACAAAAAAATGGTGCAACCAAGTGCGACCGCTAGAAAGACTCCGTTGATCCACGGTAACCACCACGACACACCATCGGGTTGCCAAATCAATAATGCAAGTGTCGACACTCCTTCAATCAACATGGGTGGGCCCACCACGTTTCCTGTCCGACGTTGATGTTCCCGAGCCACATCCGACGCTCGTTCCGTTCCCACAATCGCAAGAAGCGGATAATGAACAATTTGTACCATCCAGATCAGGCCGACCATGTACAACGTCGCCGCGACATTAGCGATGAGAGCTGTTTCTTCCACGCACAGAAACGTATCGACAGAACTGGCAAACACCATGCGAGACTGTACGTATGAGCGATCACCATCATGGATTTGGCCGCGAGGTCATGGACGAACTGGCACCACTTGGACGCGATCTCCGCGAAAAGATTCCCGGTGTGTACACGGGTTACGGCGAAATGCACAAAGCGGCATTCGCAGAGGGAGAGCTCAGTAAGAAGACGAAAGAACTGATTGCACTAGCGATTGCAATCACCACACACTGCGATGGTTGCATTTCTGCTCACGCACGTGCGGCCGCTCTAGCCGGAGCAACGGAAGAAGAAGTTGCTGAAATGGTGGGAGTCGCGATCAGTATGAATGGTGGGCCTGGCACCGTGTACGGACCACGCGCCTACGCTGCATTCCGCGAATACAAAAATAAATAAGGAACTACGCCGTTGCGGGCGTCTTTTGCACTTTCGCCTTGCGTTGCATCGCAACGAAGTAACTCACACCCAACAAAACCAAACCAGTCGCACTAATTACCAGACCTTGGGCGATGTCATTGTCAATGCTCATCGTTGCAAACATCACTACGCCGGCAATGATCATCACCGCACCGATGACCAACATCTCCACTTGGAACTTGATCGCACCAAAGGCATAAGCGATTACACCGAGACCAATGGGAACGATCACCGCAAAACCACCCTGGTGATATCCAGCCATTCCGATTGCAGCCTGGGCCACCAATATCAGACCAAATACGCGCAGCAACATTGCAAGTGGAACGGTCAGCAAACCGAGCGCAACAAGAATAAGTCCCGCCACTCCCACGAGATACGGGGGTTGTTCTTGTAGCGCTTCAATTTCGGTCGTGACCATGATTGAGACCACGAATATTGACGGCCCGGCACCAATTGCTCCCACCATTTTTGTTGAACGCAATCTCCACAACGACCACAAGAACGTTGCGGAACTACAGATAATCGCGCTGATCTCAGAATCAAGACCCGCATCTGTCAACAGAATTCCCGTCGCAAGGGCAGCGGTCAACATTGATCCGAGTTCTATTACTTCACTGAAACGATGCCACGCACCTGTCTTCTTTCGCAGTCGAAATGCAAAGAAGCCTGTAACAAGAGCAACAACGTATAGAGCCATCGAGATGATGACAGTGGACGCATCTTCTAAGGCATACACACCGATGCGAACAATGCCGGCTGCAATCAATAAACCGCCGAGATACATCACCAATTCTTTGACAGGTACCGTCCACTCAGGCGCCGTGCGTACATCAGTTGCTTCTTGTTCGGTGAGTTTTCCTGCAGCGACGAGCGACTTCAGAATCACACGCTGTGTTCGGCGTTGCTCCCTCGCTTCAGTTTGTCACTGATTCTGAGACCCAGAGAACCAATCAATAACGGGGGTAAGTGTGCTACCCATCAGCGGGGCGAGAAACTCGGCGTACGTCGTGGTGATGTGATTGTCATCTCTATATACGAGGATGTTGCCCACTATCGGAGGGCACACCGTTCTATTACAAAACCAATCGCGTGTCTGTAGTAGCGCAACGTTGTTCTCTACTGACAAATCGCTACGTACTTCTGCGATGTCTTCGCGGAAACTCTGACTCACAGAAAACGTGCACCGCTGCACATTATTGATGTTTGAACTCAAGCACGTGGGAACGTCGCGTCCTGGATATGGCGTGTCCGCAAACAACACTGGCTCAGCACCTATGCGACGCAATTCCTTAATTGTTGTTCGTAAACCATCGCGCCAATCCTTCTGCCAGATCGGCAACTGATTTGATGCGCTCAACAAGCGATCAAAATGAACAACGAGTACGACCTTCACCCCGTCAGCTCTCATTTTCTTCTTTACGTTCTTGCGCCAATCTCCACATTGTGTATAGGTCTGACCAAGGACACTTGAATACGTCAAGATATTGGCGGGAGGACATCCACGTTTTGTGTAGATGATTAATTTCCAGTCGTTTTGTTCCGCTGCCAATTTCAGTGCCGGAAACCACTGTGCTGCGTGGGAGTCACCGTACAAACCCACCACCTTGGTTGATTCCGGATTGCCATACACGCAATCCTTTGGTTGAGTCGTACCAAAGTTCACGTGGCAGTTGTTCTTGTAGATCTCCGGTTCATCCAAATACACCTTGCCCAGTGTTGGGGTGAGATTTTGTGGCACGCGTTCAATTGTCAATGAATCAATGACGGGCTGAATAGCACGAGTGATTGGTGGCAATGTCGGTGCGGTCGGAACAGCGGGAATAGTTGTCGTTGATTCGTTTGACGTAGGAGGAGCAGTTGTAGTTGTTGACAACGTTGGTGCATCGATGATGTCACTCGATGCCAAGACAGGCGGGTTATTGCGCATCAACATGCCACTTCCCACAACAACAATTAGCAGTGACGCTGCCAATGCCAAGGCCCGTACGCCCACAATTTTTTTATTGATGTGAAGCGGGTTCTCAATAAAGCGAAAGGACAGCTCTGACAGTGCAAGAGAAATCACGATGCATGCACTGGCTTGAGCAAGTGTCAACTTCTCTCCTTTTGCAGCTTCGGCCAAAATCAATACCGGCCAATGCCATAAGTACGCCGAATACGACCGTGATCCCAACCATTGCAATGGTGGTGCTCGTAATACCCAACTAGGACCCAACTGTGCATCGCCTCCGCGAATTGCAATCGTTGTGAGAACGACTGGTAACAGTGCCCACGGCCCAGGGAAACGCGTACCTTCATCAAACAACACCGCAACCACAATCACTGCAACCACTGCAATCCACGCTGCACCAACTTCCGCAGTACGTGCGATTTTGTGACGCGTCATTGGAAGCACGGCAAGTAACGCACCGAGCGCTAATTCGAAAGCACGTGTGTGCGGCGAAAAGAACGCCCAGGCCGGTGACGAATCCATTAGCGCCATACATGCCACAAACGAAGCAACGGCAATAACTGCACTCGTGATGCCAACTTTTAATCGAGTATGTCGAACACCTAGTGTCACCAAGATGATGAGTGCTGGCCACACTAAGTAAAACTGCTCTTCAACAGCGAGCGACCAAAAATGTTGTAGTGGCGATGGCGGAAGAGCAGCCTGCAAATAATCTGCACCTCTGTCCGCAAAAATTAGATTCGACGAAAACGTCGCTGTACCAATCGCGTCTACCCCGAGGCTTTCCCGTCGCAACGGTTCAAGCCAGCGCAACGACGCAATCAAGGTGACAAGAACCACCACAGCCGACATCGGCAAGATGCGTCGTGCTCGCCGCGAATAAAAATTTGACAACGAGATTCGACCGGTGTCTTCTCGTTCCCGAACAAGAAGCGAGGTGATCAAGAAACCCGAGAGGACGAAGAACACATCGACGCCGATGTAGCCACCCTGCATCCAGGAAAAACCTGCGTGATACAAAAGGACGAGGCCGACTGCTATGGCGCGCAGCCCTTCGATGTCACGCCTCTTCGCTCTCTCCTGCAGCACCGCCTAAAAGTATTGTTCCTAATGACCCCGATTGAGTCGCATGTCACAAAGTATGTGTCACACGCGGGAACTTTGACCCTCTCTAGCCATGTCTATATGTGGGTCACGAAAGGAGAGTGATGAGACGTTGGCATGTTCTCAACATTTCAGCGCTGGTTGCTCTCCTCGTCGGCGCCTTCCTACTGCAATCATGCGGAGGAAACGACAGATCCCTGATCGGCTATGAGCCCCCATCAGAAAAAAAAGTGTCGTCAGTGACTGCAACCGAAATCACGGCGCAGTCGGAACAACAATTCCAATTTGTCGCCCCGCGCGGCGAAGTGTTGATTGTCTACTTTGGCTACACCAACTGTCCAGACCTCTGCCCCACAACCCTGGCTGCAGTCCGGAGCGCGAAACGAGAAATAGGTGACCTTGCTGATCGAGTCAAATTGGCAATGGTGACCGTTGACCCAGAGCGCGATACAAAGGATGTCCTACCGTCGTATCTTTCATCATTTTCTGACCAGTATCACGCGTTGATACCGGCAACAGATGATGAACTCACGACAATCAAGGCTGTTTTTCAAGCATCGTCGAGCGTGACAAAAAATCCCGATGGCTCTGTAGAAGTAGGACACAGCGCAACAACATATGTGGTCAATGACCAAGGAATTGTGGTTGTCGAGTGGCCATACGGACTCACAGCCGATGACATGGCAAACGATTTACAGCTACTTCTTGAGTAGCCATAGTTTGTGAAACGAAAGGAACCAATGAAATACCAACACATCAAACATCTCGCAATTGTGGGGCTCGCCCTCACAACATTTGGCTTGGCAGCGTGTGGAGATGACAACACTTCGTCATCCGACACAACAACGGTAGAAGACGTACAAGGTGAACTAACAATCACAGGTCAATGGGCACGCACAAGTCCTGCAGCAACCACTATGGGAGCCGCGTACATGACCATCACCTCTCCCATTGATGATGTTCTTCTCAGTGCATCTGTTGATGCGTCTATTGCCGAATCAGTGGAACTTCATGAAATGGTCATGGCTTCTGATGACATGGCGATGGACGAAGGAGGCATGGATCATTCGTCAATGTCTGACGACACGATGGGCCACAACCATACGGGCGATGACATGTCCGGCGAAATGAAGATGCAGCAAGTGATGGAGATTGTCCTGCCTGCTTTTACTGCAGTTGAACTAAAGCCTGGTGGCTACCACGTGATGTTCATTGGTCTGGTAAATCCATTACAGACCGGCGACACGATTGAACTGACTCTCACGTTCAAAAACGCCGGACAAATCACTGTGTCTGTTCCCGTATTGGAAGAAGCGCCCTGATCATGGCGAAGCGTTCGATGTCCGGATGGGAAAAGGCGATCATTGCTTCCCTAGCAGCGATGACTCTCGTAGTTGCTGGAGTAATTGTCTTTGCACTGACCCGTTCGGACTCGAACTCTTCCGAACTGTATTCATTCACGATTGAAGCAGGAACGAAAGACATCATCGATCAAGGTCAAGTGCCTCGCAATCAGCCACCAACCGATCTTGCATTACAAGTTGGTGACACTCTCGAGGTCATCAACCAAGACACTGCAGTACATTCATACAGTTTTATTACTGTTCGCCCCGGTGAGACTGGTCGCTACACCTTTAAGACACCGGGGACGTACATCGGTGCGTGCACCATCGGTGCCCACACGTCGGTGACAATTACAGTCACCTAGCAACACATGATCTCGCGTCGTTTCTCTCTTCTCATTTCAATAGTGGCTGTCGGCGGATTACTGGCTGGCTGTTCATCTGGATCATCATCCGATAGCAATTCATGGCCAAATACCGAGGTCATTGAGGTCTCGTCCAATTCCGCAACGAGCACCGAAACAATCACGGGCGACGATGTCACCATCGTGAATCTTTGGGCATTGTGGTGCGCGCCGTGTCGTGAGGAACTACCCCGCCTACAAGATGTCTCAACTACACACGCAGACATACTTGATGTCGTCGGTGTGAACATCGGTGATGACTTTGGGAAGACAACCGCTTACATCGAAGAGGCAGGACTCACTTTCCCTATGTATTGGGACAAGACAGGCGAGCTTCTCACCGCATTGAAAATCCCGTCAGTACCAGCCACTCTCGCGGTTGATGAAAATGGGGAGATCGTCTGGTTTCACCTTGGGGCCCTCAGTGCCGCTGAGTTAGAAGCAAAAGTCAACGAACTCACATCTTCCTAGACCATCACGATTCTGAAACGTTCACCAAACGTGAGAGCATGGGTGTATGGGAAGGCAATCAAGTGTCCAATTTGATGAGGTAATACGTCTCAACATGTCGGCGCTTGTCGCGTACGCACGAAGTGTTACAAACAACTCATGGACAGCCGACGAAGCAGTGCAAGAAACTTTGATTCGTGCGTGGAGATATTGGCCAACTTTCCGTCATGAATCACATGTATTGACATGGCTCATCACCATCTGTCGTCGGGTCGTGATCGACATGGCATCACGTACTGTCGCACACGAGCAAATTGCGGAAGAGGTCTTGGCAATTCCTGAATCGCACTCAGTGATTGGCGTGAATGAACTCATTGCCGAACTTCCTCTTCCCCAACGCGAAGTTCTCGTGTTGTGTTCAGTTATTGGTTTTGACTACGAGACAACTGCGAGCATTCTGGATATTCCTATTGGAACAGTGCGTTCGCGTTTGTCTCGAGCTCGAGATGCACTTGCAACGCAAATGGCGAACGAGAGACGTGATGCCATCTAAACCAATATCTTGTGATCAGGCACTGCGATTGATCATGGCCAGTGATGCGTCTGTCGTAGATATCAACTCACTACAGAGTGCACGAGATCACGTCTTGCGTTGCCCAAAATGTTCGTCACGTGCCGACGGCGAAAATAATGATGCCAACAACGAACACGGTTATGACCCGCTGTCGGTGATGCAGCATCATCGTGCAGTGGCTGTCACGCGTCTTGCGTTGTGGCTCGTTGGACTCACGCAACTACTCATCGCGTTACCGTGGATCTTCGGTGCGACACCACTGTGGGATCCCACAACGTCTGCTGCGGAATCCCATCTCACTCGTGACGGTGTTATTGGTGTTTTGTTCGCGCTGATCGCAGTCACTGTCGCCGTCTCCCCACGGTTCGCCTTCTTTGCCGTCCCCGCTTGCGTGGTTCTCCTTATTTTGCAAATAATCACCCTCATAGTCGACCAGCAGACAGACCTTGTACACGTAAAGTTTGAGAGCATCCATCTCCTCACCCTCGCCATCACTGTCCTTGTTTTATTGGCTATGGCAGTTCCCCGGTGGGTACTGCGCCATAGCCAGCAACAAAAGATGCACAGTCGTAACACAACAGAAAAGAAGACACTCCGCTCAGTGAGATAAGGTTCGTACTCACAAGTAACCAACCTCCCTAAGGAGTATTCATGTCCCGATTGTCTCGTAAGACAAAACTCGTCGCGGCTTTTGCAGCGATCACACTCACCGCTGGCCTCGCCGCCTGTGGCGATGACGATGGCGGTAGCAGCAGCGACACCACCGCAGCCGGTGGAACCGGCGAAACACAAGAGTTGACCTTTGACGTTGTTAATGACGGTCAGCTCACCGTGTGTACTGACGCACCATATCCACCGTTTGAATTCGAAGACGAGAGCGGTAACTGGACCGGCTTTGACATGGACATCATGCGCGCGTTTGCAGAAACATACGCTCTTGACCTCAATGTCTCAGTTCAGCCATTCGATGGCATCTGGTTGAAGCCAGCTGCAGGTGATTGTGACATCGTTGCATCAGCAATGACCATCACTGATGACCGCGCAGAGAATGCGCTGTTCTCAGATCCGTACTACAACGCAGCACAATCTTTGATGGTGCGTAGCGATGACGCCGAAACCTACACCGACCTCGCATCACTTGATGGCAAGACCATTGCGGTGCAGGCAGGAACGACTGGTGCAACATATGCACAAGAGAACGCGACTGGTGCAACAATTCAAGAATTTGATGACCCAGCAGCAATGTTCTTGGCACTTGATGCAAACCAGGTAGATGCAATCTTGCAGGACCTTCCTGTAAACGTTGAGCGCGTCAAGGAAATGGGCACCACAACTGTGACTGCCACGTTTGAAACAGACGAGAACTACGGTTTTGCCGCAGCACTCGAAAACACCGCTCTGATTGAAGCATTGAATGCAGTTCTCGCTGAAATGCAAGCAGACGGTCGCTACGACAGTCTGTTCAGCAAGTACTTCAGCTGATCACGACAGAACGAATAAACCTGTACAGGTAGTTACCCAACGACAGGCAGGGGATCGCAATGGCGTTAAGCCCGCGAAAAAAATCGCAATACATTCGATACGGCGTCTACACGCTTTCGTTGATTGTGCTCGCGGTGATCATCCTGCTTGTCGATTGGGGCCGCCTCCAACGTGCGATGTTCCGCTGGGACATCATCACGGATCAATTCCCCGACATTCTCACCACTGCCGCACGCAACACTCTCATCTTCACCGGATTGGGTTTTACGGGTGGTCTTATCCTCGGACTCATCTTTGCATTAATGCGCCTATCAAAGGTGCGTCCGTATCGCTGGTTCGCCGCCATCTACATTGAAATCTTCCGCGGCATTCCACTTCTCGTTACCTTGCTTCTTCTCGGATTCGGAATTCCGATTGCCACTGGTTGGCGCTGGCCAAACCCGTATTTACAGGGCGCAATTCCGCTCGAGCTTGTTGCCGGCGCATACATGGCCGAAACAGTGCGCGCTGGCATTGAGGCCATTCCGCGCGGACAAATGGAAGCTGCTCGATCGCTCGGAATGTCATACCCGCGAGCGATGGGAACGATCATTGTTCCCCAGGCGCTACGCATCATCATGCCGCCACTCACCAACGAATTAGTTCTCCTCATTAAAGACACCAGTTTGATCTCCGTCCTCGGTGTCACTGCCGCCACAAAAGATCTCGCTCGATTTGGTCGCGACGGAGTCAACAGTTCCGCAAACGCCACCCCGCTCATTGTCGCCGGTTTCGTGTATCTCATCCTCACCATTCCTCTCACCCAGCTCTCTGCGTGGTTGGAACGTCGTGCAAAAGTTGGTCAACGATGAGCACAACCGAACCCGTCATCTCCATCCGCAATCTGCAAAAGAGCTTCGGCAGAAACGATGTTCTACGCGGCATCGACCTCGACATTCATCGCGGCGAAGTGGTGTGCATTATTGGGCCATCGGGCTCTGGCAAAAGCACCTTGTTGCGTTGCGTGAATCTTCTCGAGCAGCCAACTGGAGGCGATGTCTTCGTCCTCGGAACACACATCAATCATCCCGATGCTTTTGTGGATAAGTGCCGTACCCAAATGGGCATGGTGTTCCAATCATTCAACCTCTTTCCTCACATGACCGTGATGGGCAACCTGTGTGTCGCACAACGCAAGGTGTTAAAGCGTTCCGCTACAGAATCACAAGAAAAGGCGCGACAGCTTCTCGATCGCGTCGGTCTCAGCGAAAAAGAGGACGCCTACCCAGCACAGTTATCAGGCGGTCAACAACAACGCGTTGCGATTGCGCGTGCATTGGCAATGAACCCTGCTGTAATGCTGTTTGATGAAGCAACAAGTGCACTTGATCCCGAACTAGTGGGAGATGTACTGAACGTCATGAAGTCATTGGCCGATGATGGTATGACAATGATGGTCGTCACACACGAAATGGGATTCGCACACAGTGTGAGCACTCGCGTTGTGTTCATGGACGGTGGGTACATCGTCGAACAAGGCACTGCCGAACAAGTTCTTGATAATCCACAGGAAGAACGCACCAAGAAATTCTTGGTCAGCGTCAACGAACGCTGAACTCAACAACACGGGTATCCACCACTTCGTTTCGGTTTCTTGCCACGATGTGTAACCGTGTCGGACATCAGTGACAGCGTCATTCAATCACTCGCTGACATCACCGACTCTTTGCAGTGGAAACCCGTAACAATGCCAGGGCTGCCCGTTCCGTGGCTTGGTGTCCATATCCCTGAAATCAACACACATGGTCGTCCGTGGGTATGGGAAGTTGTTACTCCTTCGCAATACACAAGTTCGGACCAACTTCATGATGATCCCATGGTGTTATGCGTTGAACACGACACGGTCATTGTCACGATGCACAATCGAGACGTACCAAAGTCATCTGTTCGTATGCAGGTATCCGTCAGTCGAGTCCCAGAAAAACTTGAGATGCACTGCCCTCTTGACCACCACAACAAATGGTCAGTCACGATGGCCACGGGATGGTCAGTCGGTGCCATTGGTCGCGCTGCGCAGGACTGGATCGAGGACAACACCGACAGTTTGGCGCGTATAGACATCACCGAACCAGTGTTACGCCCCGATATTCGCTATCAGTTGTCCCCTGATATTGATGTGGAGTCGGCGGCGTTTGACTCACTCCTTACACTGTCTTTGCATGATGCTGGCATTGTGTCTTCCACGCTCTCCAGCATTCATGATGCACTGGCCACATATCGCTAATACTCATCCATACCAATCCTTCGCATCAGAGCTCATGTATCAATGGATTGCAAAGGGTGATTGCTGATGCAAACCACCTACGCCGTCTCACTCATTGCACCCGATGCCACCGAGGCACATCGCATCACTGCAGTTGACATCTGGTCCGATTGGCTTGCAGAAAACTATCCGTTTGATTCACGACCGGCCGGCACCAGTGTGCGCGTCCGTGAGCGAAGCGATGATCCTGTTTTTCGTATCACTGTGAACGAAACCAAGCGAGATCACACGAACGTCTTCACTGTCACGATTGCATTTCTTAATAATCAACTGTTACTAGACGCGCGAAACGTGGTGTTCCCCACCACAAGCAAGATTTCACCACAACCCTCGTTTGCTATCGCTCCATCGGTAGTGCGCGCAATCCGCACTACGTTGCAACAGATCGCAATGGAAGATGCCAACACACGGGTTTCAATCGAACCCCAACGTATTTCCACCGAAGTAGAGGGTCAGGTAGTTGGGGCTCTCATTCACGCACCAAGTCGTCGCTTACCAGTTGTTGTCGAGGTGTCTGATTTTGACCGTAACTCCCCACCCCTGTTTGACCGTGGATTAGGACCACTAGCAGGGCTCGTGCATCTGGTGCTGATCACCAATCCATCGGCACTTGCTGGATTCACAGAGTTAAGTGGACTCTCATTAATTACGCCCGGTTCTATTCATGCATGCTGGGCTGGTAGTACGGAACCGTTGCGCGTGGATACACATCAACTTCCCGTCGCATCACAACAACCAGAACTCCAACGTTTTGCCAAAACGATTATCGCAACAGCGGCGTTGTCTTTGCCAGTACCTCATCTTCCTACACCACCACGGGACGATGATTTTGATGACACGCGACCTTTCTCACGCCCCGAAAGAAATCACGTTCACAACACATCTGATGATTCACACGTCGAAGCACTGGAAGACTCAGAACGGCGCGCAGAAGAACTCGAATCGAAAGTCATGGAACTAGAAGCATCACTATCTAGTGCAGACCACATTATTGAACGTCAACGACATGAACTTGAACAAAAGGGTGTTCAACTTGATGAGATCGTGCTTCGTAACGTGGCTCTTGAAATTCAAGCAGGCAATACTCCTGGTGTCGTCTCAATTTCTTCTGTCGAAGAAGCACTTCGAATCGCGCGATCTCATTGTCCGTTCCTCATTTTTCATGAACGTGCAATTGAATCGGCCGCCGCGCTACATGGTCCGGATCCTGTTCTCGTACTCCAAGACCTCGTGCGCTTAAACGATGTCGCACGGCGATGGATGGCGGGTGAAATTTCTGACACCAGCATCGTGCTGGCGTGTCGTCATATGGGCCTCGATTACGCCGCGAAAGTATCCGACACTGCTCGACAAAAGTTTGAAGCGGACTACATCATCGAATGGCGTGGGCGGCCTGTAATGGCTGAAGCGCACATTCGACGCGGACGCCGAGCCCACCTCGTGCGAATTCACGTGTATTTCGATAGAGAGACTCACCAAGTGGTCGTCGCCTACATCGGGCGACACCTGCGTGACAAAGGCAGCGCCAGTTAACCCTCTACGCTTGTCGTCACATGTGGCTGAAACATCCCATTACGAAAACAATCGCTCTCTTTATTGTGATCTTCTCCGTAGTGGTTGGGGCATCCGTTGCGAAATACGTCATTGACCATCCCGGTGACTCGATCCAGCAAAATGTCGCTGCATGGGCACGCAATAACGACCTTGGCGCAATTGTCGACAGGCTTGAACAAATCATGAAAGGTGACCCGCCTTCAAAACAAGCAGCCGATGAACTCGCACTTGCTGTCGAGGACGACGTTGAAGAAGCGTCAGCAACCACAACTCCGCCGGCCACCACCCCCACCACCGTCGTCCCGGATCCATCCAACGGTGTCATTAACGACACCGGCCGTCCTTCACCCATCACTCCTGTTGTCGCACCCGCACTAGATGGTGAAGGTAAATGGGTGAAGTTTGCAGAGCTCGGTGGCTCACCAGTTTCCTATGCCACATCATTTCGACCCTTTGCTGACTTTGCATCTGTGCTCGCCACCGCGATGGTGATTGATCAATCACGACTCACCGCCGGATTATTCAACGGCAACGAACTTCCCGGTGGAAAATGGAACAACGGAGATCGAGTGATGAAAGAAGCTCTTCCATCACTAGTACATGCTTTCAATGGAGGTTTTCGGTTCGAGCATTACCAAGGTGGCTACTACACCGAAGGAACGATGCTGAAAGAACTGCGCGACAACGAAGCGACACTGGCAATTGACAACAACGGTCGTGCGACGATTGGGGTCTTTGGTCGCGACATCTTCAATGACGGCACATGGAAAACTCTTCGCCAAAACCTTCCACCAATTGTGATGGATGGTGAAATCACATTGGATCAATTCCGCAATACGTATTGGGGTGACGATTTCGGAAAAGTGATTTACACGTATCGCTCTGGTGCATGTCTGCGATTTGATGGTCGCCTTCTTTTTGCCGTCGCCGGAGATGTCGACATCGACATGTTTGCTGAAGTGATGAAGATGCTTGGATGCAAAACTGCAATGCAACTTGACATCAATGGAACGTGGCCTCAAGCCGCAAAATACAGCGGATTTGGAACAACCGATCGTGATGGAGAAGTGCTTGATCGTCGTATGAAAAACGGCAACCGCTACGTCAGTAAATCATCGAAGGATTTCTTTGCATTTTTTGATACAACAAGCCTTCCGGCAGGCATTGTAAAGTGACCTCATGGTAGAGAATCGTTCCGAAGAAACCAAAGACACTGGTCCAAATCTCGCGATTATTGGTGCCGGAGTAGCAGTCGTCATCCTCATCTTGTTTGTTGTCGCGAATACGAAAAAGACAGAGGTCAACTTCTTGATTTTCAGAGCAGACGATGTGTCCGTGTGGTGGGTCATCGTCTTGTCTGCAGTCATCACCCTGATCGGTGAACGACTTGCTGGTTTTGCGTGGCGTCGACGCCGTGCGAATAAAGACAAACGGAAATAGCGAGTTGTCAGGCGTGATGAGCGCCGGGGACTAATTGGTACGTCGACAGCAACCGTGGTTGATCGTTGTCGACCATTGTGACAACTCCATCGTTGAACAGTTTCCACAAGTGAGACCACACACTGCGTCGTGCTGGTTTATGCAGTGGTTGCGGAACATCAACATACAACACTTCAACAATGTCGTGAATTGATCGAGGACCTAGTTCTAATTGCGCGATGATCTGGCGTTCACGCTCATAACGATGCTGTGCATACGCGAGCAGAAATGGCTGCGGATCTGTGACTGGACCACCATGGGTTGGCCATAAGATGCCGTCATTTCTGTGAATCACTTTCTGCAGTGATGCCATGTAGTCAGTCATGTCTCCATCAGGAGGTGACACGACAGTAGTGCTCCATCCCATGATGTGATCGCCGGTAAACAATGCGTTCTCTTCTGCCAAAGCAACGCACATATGATTTGACGTGTGACCAGGAGTTGCAACGGCTGTCAATGAAAATTCTGAAGTGGCGATAAACGTTTCACCATCGACGACTGCGATGTCTGGAACAAAGTCGGTGTCAATGGTTTCTTTATGTTCCTCGTCAATTTCACTCTGCTCTTTCGACGATGGCGGGTCTAGGTGCGAATCGTCCTCATATACGTATCCCGCATGTTCAGCGTGAGGTCCGATCGCAAATCGTGGAGCACCAGAGAACTCATTGAGCCATGCCGCTAACGGAGAGTGATCCGCATGGCAATGGGTAACCGCAATACCGACCACACGTCGTCCATCAAGTGCGCGTTCTAATGCTTCACGATGTGAATCAATCTCTGGACCAGGATCGATCACTACAACGTCTTTCGTGCCGACGATGTACGTACCAGTTCCAAGATATGTGAATTTTGATGGATTGTTCGCGATCACACGTTGAACAAGTGGCGACACCTGTTGTGCAACTGCATATGGCGCGTCATCAATCCGTGGCACAAAGGGGATGCCACTCATGTGACATCGTTTCCACGTCCACCGTTGCCATTGCGACCAAAACGAGGTTTTCGTTGTGTCGATGTCTTCGGATCAGATCCACTAGTCAAGGGGTTTTCAATGACCGCATGTCGCGCTACACTGCTGCTCACCAATGCTTGTGCCATTGCAGCTGCAGGTAATGCCAGGATCGCACCCACCGGACCCATCACCGCGGCTCCCGCTAAAGCCGCACCAAACGCAAGTGCGGGATGTAGCTCCAACGTACGTGCTGTAATACGCGGTGCAAACAAGTAATTCTCAACTTGCTGATACACCACGATAAAGCCGATCACAATCAGTGCTTTCACCGGCGACTCGATGAATGTCAGAACCACCGGCAAGATGCCAGCGAGGTATGTACCGATAACGGGCAGAAACTGCGACACGAGACCAACCCACACCGCAGACGCGATAGGTGCAGGAGCACCAATTGCTTGAAATGCAATCCAGTGAAAGAACGCAGACAGTCCTGCGAGAAGCGCACGTGAGTACAGATAGCCGCCAGTCTTCGTAATGGCAAGATCCCATGTATCAAGAACGCGCACTTGTTTGTCGGGAGCAAGGCGACTACAGATCGCGCGGCGCATACGCGGTCCATCAGCGACGAGATAGTACGAAAACAAGAAGACTGACAACGCTTGGAGCAATCCATTTAGTGCGGTCAGAGATAGGGAAAACACTCGGTCTTGTTGGGAATCAATGAATCGTTGTACGGCGCCATTCGGATCATTGATTTCGTCATTGACTTCCGCCGGATCAATATTCGTATTGAAAGTGTCATTGATGAATTCGACGGTGTCATTCACATACTTTTCGCTATTTTGCGCCAAGTCTGCAATCTGACTTGCGACCAATGTCCCCACTGCACCTAAGAACACCAAAGTGAAAATCACAACAGAGAACAAGATGCCAGCTGTGGCCTTACGACGACCCCATCCCCTTCGCACCAATCGATTGACTCCGGGCTCAACCGCCAGCGCGACGAAGAGTGAAATAAGCAAGAGGATGAGAAAAGAACCCAAACGATCAAATACGTGACGAAACGACAACGTCGCCAGATACATCAACCAGAAAAAGATGATTGCCCGCGGTACCCAGCGAGGCATACGGCGATCCTCTCGTCCGTTGTTTGCCGGCTCAGAAGACGACGAAGTGGTGTCAGTCACAGTCGACAGGCTACTGGCAGGGAAATCACAGATAGTGCGTAGGAGTTGGGCCTATTTCTTGGCACGATTGACCCATGGCTTTGGCACTTGACGCACTCGCACCCAATCTTGAAAACGTGCGCGTCGCCTTGGCCTCCGCATTACGCGAGAGAATTATTGGCGACAACGCGGAAGAAAAGTCGCGCGCCATCATGCTGGCAGAAGGCCCCCGATGGTTTTCTGAGGACCGCCCGGTTCGGCGCGTGCACAGCGACGCATCCATGTTCATTGGTGGAATTCGCGCGTTGCTCTTGCAGTCGTTACATCCACTCGCAATGACAGGTGTAGCCCAACACTCTGACTTTCGCAATGACCCGTGGGGTCGCCTCCAACGCACCGCTGACTTCCTCGCAATCACAACATTTGGCACCGCCGAGATGGCCGACCAGATCATCGCCCGTATTCACGCTGTGCACGAGACAGTGGTTGGCACAACTCGCGACGGTGTGGCGTACTCGGCAAATGATCCGCATCTCTTGCGATGGGTACACGTTGCCGAAGTCGACAGCTTCCTCTCCACGTATCAAGCCTTTGCTGAAACACCATTGACCGCACAAGACGCTGATGGTTACGTCGAAGACATGGCCGTTGTTGCGCGCAAGATGGGAATCCCCGCTCCCCCCACATCCGTGCGCGGGTTACGCGATCAGTTGAATTCATATCGACGCGAGCTTCAAAGCACGCCCGAATCACGCGATGCTGCGAAGTACCTGCTCCTTGAACCGCCACTTGATGCAAAGGGGAAGGCCGCCTACGCAACGCTCTGTGTCGCCGCTATCTCCACTCTTCCCGTGTGGGCGCGTAAGGATCTCCGACTGCCCTGGCTACCAGTCACTGAGCGTGCAGTCTTTCGTCCTTTAGGTGTTGCAGCTACCAAAATTCTGCGTTGGGCAACGAGCGCCGAAACAGAAGTCGTCCGCTACCGCTGACCTTCTCCTGCTGACTTTTACACAATCACTATGCCCACGGTGTGAGGAATTTCACTCACACTACATTCTAAAGATTACTATCCAACTATGGAGCGTTTTCTCAAGGCGGCTACCCCCCGTTCTCATGTCCGCCGACACATGAAATTTCTTGTTGGGAGTGCGTCACTATTAGTCGGTGTATTCGGTGCGGCGCGATCAAGTGCGACGACAGTCATTACGCAGATGGGAAGCAACATCAACGCAGAAGCGGACTGGGATTACTCCGGTTCCGCGGTTGACATGTCCGGTGACGGTACCACCGTGATAGTTGGTGCAATGAACAACTCGGTCAACGGCACAAATTTTGGTCACGCTCGAGTGTTTCGCTGGATTAATAACAGTTGGGCTCAACTTGGCAACGACATTGATGGCGCTAATGGCGGGGATAAAGCTGGCTCTGCAGTCGCTATTTCTTCAAATGGAAACCGCGTTGCTGTGGGAAGTCCACGACACAGTAGTAGTCGAGGTCAAGTGCGCATATTTGACTGGAACGCCGCGACCACTTCATGGGACATTGTCGGGACTTCAATTGTTGGAACAACTAATGGCGAAGAATTTGGAAAGTCTGTTGATATTTCATCGAGCGGTCACCGCATCATTGTGGGACAACCCGAAGGTGCCATCGGACTAATTCGTGCGTATGAATGGAGCGGCTCCAGTTGGATCCAAATGGGTAACGACATTGTCGGACCAAGCGGCGTTGGACGTTTTGGCAACGAAGTTGCGATGTCAAGTGATGGCGGTGTGATCGCAGCGATCACTGCTCCGTTTCAGTCTTCCCCAATCGAAGAATTCAATCGCGGAAATGTCCAGGTATTTCGGTGGAGTGGTACAGCATGGGAGCAAGTAGGCGCCGACATCCGTGGCGAATTAAGCACGTTGATAGCTAATGGTGATGTCGCCTTGTCGGCAGATGGACTCAGCGTTGCAGTGGGGTTCCCAAGACAAGAACGAGTGCGCACGTATACATGGAATGGGAGCTCCTGGCAACAACGCGGTACCGAACTCGTCGGCTCAAACGATGACGGCTACTACGGATTCAAAATCGAGTTTGCAAAAAATGGAGACCGAATCGCAATAGGCGGCCCGTGGAACAGTAACTCCAGTGGTCGCGTGCGTGTCTTTGACTGGGATAATGCATCGTCCGCGTGGGTTGAAACCGTCAATCCCATAGCAGGTGACGTCGTTAGTACCCGTGGTGACGAACTCGGACACGGCATCGGTATGTCATCAGACGGCACCCGTGTTGCTATAGGCGCGCCGAACAACAACGGTGGTCATGTTCGCGTGTATAGCCTGCAATCACCGCAGCCAGACCCAGAACCTGACGAACAAACTTCAGGAAACAATCCCTCATCAGCGACTACAACCACAGTCGCCAGTGTTGTCAGTTCGAATAGTGACTCGCAGGCCTCTTTGTCGCAATCGGAAACCGCACCGCGCGAGAAGTCACTTCCCGCTGCTGGTAGCAAAACGCAAAATCCGTTATGGATCGCGTTGACCGTTATCGGTTTTGCTTTGTTAACAATCAGTCGGCGACAGAAATCGCCACGGTGTTGATCACAACATCGTTGAGGGGTTTATCAGAGCGATCAGTTGGAACTTTCTGCATCTGATCAAGCACGTCAAGACCTTTGATGATCTGACCAAACAATGCGTACTGAGGTGGCAATGATGCGCCACTTGGACCGCTGATCAAAAAGAACTGTGAACCATTTGTATTTGGTCCGGCGTTTGCCATTGCAACGGAACCAATTTGATACTGGCCAGCTTTTGGTAATTCATCTTCGAAGCGATATCCCGGACCACCGCGACCAGTGCCAGTGGGGTCGCCACCCTGGCACACGAACCCATTGATAATGCGGTGAAAGATGATTCCGTCGAAGTACTTATAACCGGCGAGAAACACGAAGTTGTTGACCGTATTGGGTGCCTTGATCGGATCAAGTGCAATCACCATCTGACCCATTGATGTGTCCATCGTTGCGGTGTATCGCTTCGACGGGTCAATCCCGAACTCGGGGACGTCGTTGAATTTCTGCGTGCGTGGCGCGGAGCCATCAAGTGCGGGGAAAGGAAAAGGCATAACGAAAAACGCTACAGACCATCTCGATGCTCACCACCGATCTACGATGAATACCGTGAATCCAGAATCCATTGACCTCGACCGCATCGAAGCCGATCTCGCCGATGTTGACACAGCGTTGCAGCGCTTAGAAGAGGGAACGTACTGGACCTGCGAAATCACCGGAGCACCCATTGATGATGTGGCTCTCGCTGAAAACCCCACAACACGTCGGGCGTAATCACCGCACATGGCCAATTTTGCTCATTCCATCCACGATGTGGGGCATCAAGCAAGTGCTTACAAGTACTGCGAGTTATTGATTACTTCGGTTCTCAGCCAGTGGATCGATGTGATTGAAGAGCCCTCTGCTCGTGCCATGTGTGGCTCTCACGCACACATCCATGCTGATCACGCACAGTTGTGGCACAGTCGCATTCCTATTTTGTGGGACAAAGATGCGTCCACATGGACAATTGACAGCGAAGATGCACTTGTAACAAAAGTTGCTCAACTCGCCACAAATTCGCCAACGTCCACCACAGCAAAACTTGAGTTGATGTATCACAATGTCTTGCCCGCATTGCTACAGACATACGGTGCGCATCTGGCAACGGTTGATCCCCGTGTAGATCCCGCCACCGCCCGCACTTTGCAAACATGTGTCATTGACACTCGCGATCACATTGAGCACGCAGTCGAGGTGATTGCCCGCCTCAAATCAGCGTCATAATCAACGGATGAGTTCGGTCCGGCACTCGTATAAAGACGTGACAGGTGCACGTCTGTCGGTTCTCGAAGCAGGTGACGTCGGTGCGCCAATAGTCATGTTGGTACATGGTTTTCCAGAAAGTGCGTACTCATGGCGTCATCAGATGCAACCACTCGCTAACGCGGGCTACCACGTGATCGCTCCAAACAACCGCGGATACGCCGACAGTTCAGCACCAAAAGATGACGTCACGTATTACGGCATTCAACATCTCACCAATGACCTCATTGAAATTGCTGAACAGTACGGACAGCAACAAGTGATTTACGTTGGTCATGACTGGGGTTCGTTCATCGTGTGGGAACTTGGGCGATTACGACCAGAGAGAGCAAAAGCAATTGTTGGTGTAAGCGTTCCTTACACACAATGGCCAATGCGCCCCACCGAACTATTTGCTCAGCGCTTTGGCGATCGCTTCTTCTACATGTTGTATTTCCAACGACCTAACGATGCAGAGCGTGAACTCGAGCACGACGTACGAAACACAATGCGTCGCATTTTGTGGATGGCATCGGGTGACGGTGCACGCACGCCGCAAGATCCTCTTCCACCAATGGAAGGAACGGGCTGGTTAACCCACACGGAAGACCCGCCGCCATTGCCGTGGTCGTGGCTCACCGAGAATGATTTTGAAACGTACATCGCACAATTTGAGCAATCGGGATTTTTTGGACCAGTGAGTTTCTACAGAAACCTCGACGCGAACTATGAGTTATTGAAAAACATGACCGGTGAACGACTGACAATGCCCTGCTTTTTCATCGGCGGCGAAAAAGACATGGTGATCGCAAATAATCCGACGGCTATCGCATCGATGGAAAAGAAAGTGGCCAACTTGCAGGGTGTATCAATCATCCCCAAAGTTGGCCACTGGATTCAGCAAGAAGATCCAACAGCATTTAATGCATCACTGTTGAACTTCTTGTCGAAGGTGTGATCTTCAGTTTTCGCGCAACTTTGCGAGCAAGCGCAGAATCTCGAGATACAGCCACACAAGAGTGACAAGCAACCCGAGTGCGCAGTACCACTCCATGTAGGCCGGCATCTTGTTCTTTGCGCCCATTTCGATCATGTCGAAGTCGAGCGCAAGAGTAAACGCCGCGATTCCCGCAACAAGAACACTGAAACCAATTCCCATTGGTGATGCGTCAGTGATGAACGACGGCATGGCGCCGAACATGCCAAAGATAAACGACACTAAGTAAAAGGCCATGATTCCAAGAAGCGCGCCCATCACAATGCGGCGGTATTTTTCCGTCACACGAATGACTCGTGAGCGATACAGCAACAACATCACAACAAACACACCAAGTGTTGCGCCCACGGCTTGAATGACGATGCCGTCGTATTCCACCGAGTACGCGCGACTAATCGCACCAACCACGATGCCTTCCGCAAGCGCGTAAACAGGCGCCAATACCTTTGACAAGTGTGGTTTAAACGTCGAAGCAATCACTGCGATGAGACCAATGATCAAACCGCCAATCACCCAACCTGTAGGAAATTGAATTTGTCCTTCAATCGGTTCATCAATCGTGAACCATGTGACGGTGGCGCTTGCAATCAGCAACAACGCGAGCATCAAAGTTGCAGACGCTGTGCCTGACACCGTCATGACACCGGTATCCCATCGCGACACCGGACCGTCACTGATTGGCGGATTCCATGTGCCTGCCTCACCGGTTTGCGTTGATGGAGCGGCCCAGCCGACTCCACCTTCATCACGGGCGACGGCAGAGCCCATCGACTTTTCGTTTAACAGAGGGTTTGACATGGCCCAAACGCTAACAACTGCAGAGTTTTTTGGGAGGTCATCACCACTAATTTCCCCAACATAAAAGGATCGTGTGACTCAAAAATGTTGTCCTTTTGCAAGTTGTCTGGCAGACCCCTTTCGGTATCCTGACCGATATTCGGCTTGGAGTTGAGTCGAATGGGAGGGAACACAGTGGCGAAGGATCGTGTCGACCGCGATGAAGAAGACCTTGTCCGTCTTTATCTCACCGACATCGGACAGTACGCGCTGCTGACCAAAGACGACGAGGTTCGTCTCGCAAAAGCCATCGAAGCCGGCAAGGAAGCCGCTGAGCAGATGGCAAACACCAAAGATTTATCAACAACGCAGCGTCGTGAATTGCGCAAAGTCGCACGCGCCGGCGAAATTGCTGAGCGTCAGTTCGTCCAAAGCAACCTGCGTCTCGTTGTGTCGATCGCCAAGAAGTACCAGGCGTCTGGTCTTCCACTTCTTGACCTCATTCAAGAGGGCAACTTGGGTCTCATGCACGCCGTCGAAAAGTTCGACTGGCGCAAGGGATTCAAATTCTCAACGTACGCCACGTGGTGGATTCGCCAGGCGATCACCCGCGGTATCGCAAATACTGGTCGCACCATTCGTCTTCCTGTCCATGCAGGCGACACCTTGGCCCGATTGCAGAAGGCTCGCTCGCGCCTTGAGTTGAAATACGGCCGTCCCGCCACGCTCGCCGAATTGGCAGCCGAGGTGGAGATGCCAGAAGACAAAGTCACCGAAGCATTGCGCTTTGCCGCCGAACCATTGTCATTGTCGGAACCGTTGCGTGAAGATGGTGACGCCGAATTGGGTGACGTTGTTGTCGACCGTTCCGCAGAGTCACCATTTGAAGCTGCGGCCACCGCATTGTTGCCGGAAGAAATTCAACGTCTTCTTGCACCGCTTGATGAGCGCGAACGTGAAATCTTGCGCCTTCGTTTCGGACTCGATGGTGTAGGCGAACAGCGCACTCTCGAAGAAGTGGGCGAACATTTCAATCTCACGCGCGAGCGCATTCGCCAAATCGAGGCACGCGCAATGAGCAAACTGCGTCACCCGTCAAGTGACACTGGTGC
>Ga0169931_10003053_pt1 | contig 26865 bp, 28 predicted proteins | sample Kivu_15m_20L_FD_129675 | JGI IMG/M metagenome (GOLD analysis project Ga0169931, IMG submission 129675) | Freshwater microbial communities from Lake Kivu, Western Province, Rwanda to study Microbial Dark Matter (Phase II) - Kivu_15m_20L... | ecosystem: Environmental > Aquatic > Freshwater > Lake...
CATTAACAATGCCTCCAATAGCAAACGATTTCATGCCTAATACATAGCTTGCCATGCTTGTCGTTGTTGTTTTTCCATGTGCGCCAGCAATTAAGATAATATTTTCATTAAACTTGATATATTCAATTAAAAAATCTGTTCGATTAACACAAAGAATATTGCGCATACGTGCAGCAACCATAAGCGGATGTGTTTCTTTGATAGCCGATGAATATACAACAAGTTTCACATCATCAGGAATTTGCGAAAGATATGCAATGCCTTGTTTTTGGAGAGCTTCTATTGGCAACGAGTCATCAAATCCGGATACATGATATCCAGATTGTTGAGCAATAATAGCAAGCGCTTGCATGCCAATGCCGCTCATACCTAGTAAGAAAACATGTTCATTTTTAGCGTCTATTTTCATATGCGGCTAGTTTAACATGTTTTTGCATTAAGTGAAAACTTGGCTGCTTTATTTTTTTGATAATTTATGATATAGAATACCTTATCGGGGTGTGGCGCAGCCTGGTAGCGCGCTTGCTTTGGGAGCAAGATGTCGGAGGTTCGAATCCTCTCGCCCCGACGCTCATAATACGCCGGATTAGCTCAGGGGCAGAGCATCTGATTTGTAATCAGGGGGTCGTTGGTTCAATTCCGACATCCGGCACCAGTATAATTTTTTAGTAAAATGTTTTAGTAGTCGTTTTTAGGCTATTGAATCAACGCATCATTTTTAATCCACTCATTAAGCTTGATAGTCGCTTGCGCAAGGGCTTCTTCATTAATATCGTGATCCATGCCTTGAATCATTGTGCCAGTAATCGGCAAATCACGTTCATTGCCAAATTCCAATGTTTGCTCAAACCACTCTGGCAGAATTATTTCATCTTCGCTGCCGTGTATAAAATATAACGGAGTCTGTCGCGCAGGTTTTTGTGTTGGAATTAATCCGCCACTAAAACATATACATCCATCGATATTTAAATCAGAATATGCTCCCAAATGTGCTGAAAGAAAGGCGCCTTGTGAGAAGCCTGCAAAAATCAATTTTTTGCGATAATCTTGTAACTGCGATGTGATATATTGAGCTGAAGTTTGTATATCATTCAGCCAATTTTCTCCCCCAAGATCAAACCATGAATATCCGCCAATTGTTAGTGCTGTTGGACCATCGATTCCAAGATAATTCCATTGTTTGAAATAATGCTGCCATTCATTTGCTAAAAATCTCAAATTTTCAGCATTTGCACCGTAACCATGTAGCAGTACGATTGTGCCAATTTCATCATCATATAATTTTAGATTAAAACTCATGTGTTTATCTTACACCGGTTGTGGGTGAGTGAGGTAGGGTGATCACTTGCGCCTAAACCAAGTTTCGATTTCATAGTGTGTGAAATACTTAAACACAGGTCTGCCATGATTGCAAATAGGGATATTGTTTAGCGCAGTTTCGAGTAACGATGACATTTGTGAAAATGACAATGCAGTATTCGCCTTCAGTGCGTTTTTGCAAGCAATATCAGCTACAAGTCTATCAATCAATATATCAATTTCAGAATGTTCATTTAAATTATTTTCAATAAAGTTTTTAAAATCGGTTGCAGGGAGTGTTTGTGGAATATGTGTCAGTTTGCTAGCATCAATTTTAATGCCATATATCGAAAGCTTTTTCTCATTTTGTTGTAAATATTCAGCCTGTTCTGATGTTAATATCAACTCAAGTGGTATGATCAGTTGTTGGCTATTGCCAGCTGTTAATTCGCATTTCATTTTCTCATAAATATGTCTCTCATGTGCAGCATGTTGATCAAAAATTCCTATAACATTTTCTGTTTCAAAGATAATGAATGAGTTTTTAATTTGCCCAATTATTTTATAAGCTTGTGTTGGAGTGCCAATCTCGATTGGTTTCACAGCTTTAAGAGTATGTTCCTGAAAGCTTTTATATTCCGTTTGTGCCTCATTTACAAAATGAGATGCTGATTGCTTGTATTCAAAATTAAATTGTGGCTCTTGATACGTTGTTGTTTCTTGAACTGTAGTATCATGATGGGCTTTATCATCACGTATGTGTTCTTTCTGTAATACCTTCTTAAAAAATGCAGGATTCAAGACAAACGAAAGCATTGCAAAAACATGGCTATAATCAACAATACGCACTTCAGCTTTAGCAGGATGCACATTGCAATCAACCAACATTGGATCAATTTCAATATTTAGAATGTATCCCGGATTTTCATTTTTCATATAATATTCACTGAAAATATTGCGCATATAATTGGCAATTGCTTTATCTTGCACCAATCGATTATTAATATACAATGCTGCAAAATTTCGTGCGCTGATATCAAGAATAAAACCATTAATTTTTATATTGTTATATTCATGTGCAAATGCATGAAAATCACTATTAAGTAAGATTGCAATGCGTTCAGTGGCGCTTGCATCATGTGGTATATGCCATATTTTTTTTCCATTATGAAATACTTGCCATGCTATTTTTGTTTCCTTAATAATGAATTTTTCAAGTAATAATTTAATAGCCGACCATTCGCTTTGGCTAGATTTCAAGAATTTCAATCTAGCTGGTGTATTGCTAAACATATTTGTCACTTCAATGCGCGTGCCTTTTTTAATGTGTGATGGCAACAACGCATCATTTGTGGCAATCCACTTTTTGCCATTGCTTTCGATTATCATGTTAGATATTGCACTAATTGATGCTAGAGCTTCGCCACGAAATCCAAAAGATTTGGTGCCAAACATGTGATCATTCTCTTGAGTTTTTGAAGTTGTGTGTAACTGGGCGGCAATTGCTAAGTCATCTGCATCCATGCCACAGCCATTATCGATTATAACAATGCTTTCTAATGCATTTTTTTCAATGTATATGTTTATTTCGCTAGCATGTGCATCGATAGAATTTTCTATCAATTCTTTAATTGCATTAGCAGGACGAGCAACAACCTCACCAGCAGCAATTTGTTTGATTAATTTTTCACTTAGCTTTTTGATTGTCATGCGCCTTTTTTCCGCCCTTTTTAAAGAGTCTGCGCATCAACAAAATCGCGCCGATTGTAATTGCAATATCAGCAAGATTAAAAATCCAAGGAAAACTAATTTCTTTATATGAAAGATAAATAAAATCTAAAACAGCTCCAAAAAGCCAGCGATCAAAAAGATTGCTGATGCCTCCGCCTACAATTAAGCCCCAAGCGATTACATCAAGTTTGCTTTTTGCTTTAACCCAAGTCATGATTATCAATACAAGTGCCAAGCAAATTGCGCAGTAAAGCAGCACATTGTAGTATGAATCGCCAAGCATTCCAAAGCTGATGCCTTTGTTCCAAACGATTTTGTTTTCAAAAAATGGTAAGATTACTTCAATTTGGTTGTAATGGAAGTGGATGGCCATCCGCTTTGTAAGCTGATCAATCGCCATTACGAAGAATGGAATCCAGGTATAATATGTCATATATTCATGATAATGTTTTTTGAAAAAATGTGGAATGTGGTTGTCAGCTTAATTTGTTGTGATCTTAATGTAGCTAATGCATGGTATAAATTGAGTTTTCCGCTATTCTAATTTGTTCTGGTTGGGTGGTAATCTATTAATTATTAATTGCTTGTATGTATTTGCGATTGCGATAGTCAGACTAAACCTTGTCATTTGCTAAAACTTTTGTTACGATTGTAATCGTAAATTCCTCGATAGCTCAGTCGGCAGAGCAATTGACTGTTAATCAATGGGTCACTGGTTCGAGTCCAGTTCGAGGAGCAGAAGAATCATGAGAGTTTCGTTATTTTTTTCAATAGTTTATATAGCGTTTGCAACAAGTTTTTTAAGCGGATGTTTGCCTGCAATAATAGCTGGAACTGCTGCAACAGCAGGTGTTGTTGGTTATCATGCATCAAAAACTGGCAGTTTCAAGGTGCAATTTCGTAATTTATATCTAGAAGGTTGCATTCACGGCATTTGGGAAGAGAGCGAATTAGATGAGCCATTTCTAGATGTTGTATGCGTACACGGCGTGCCAGTAATTTTTGGCGCAGCAACTTCAAAAGCGGGGCTAGAGAAGGCTCGCGCGCTAGCGTTTATTAAAGCTGACGATGTGATAGTTTTAGCAGATGGCGTGCAGATGGGCTCATGGAATACTGGGTTAGCATGCAAGGTAAAAACCAGATTGATTATGAGCGAAATCCGTTCGCGCAATTATTACGTGGCAGCTATTAGAAACATTGTTTGGGTGCTTGGTGTTGCATCTACAAATGCAGAAAAAAAGCAGGTTCTTGAGATTGTATCAAGCATGAATGGTGTTGAGACTGTGCATCATCATATTATTATTGTTGATGAGCATAATAATGATGGTTATATGGTACGTGAATAATGGATTTGTTTGCGACAAATGACAAATTAGAAGACGATTTTGCAAGTCTTGATATAGTAGGTATAGACGAAGTGGGTTATGGCTGTTGGGCCGGACCAGTTTATGTATGCGCGTTACGGCTCGACAAGTGTCATAAAGAAATTGATTGCAAAATTGGTTGATTCCAAAAGTATCAGCCACAAAAAACGTCTTGAGTTATACGATATTATTAAGGGTGTAGCCACGTGGCAAATTGGCATTGGCTTAGTTGGAGAAATTAATGAGTTTGGTCTTGCATATGCTTATCGCAAGGCAATTGAGCGTGCAATTGAGCCGTTTTTAAATTGCAGATTGATTATTGATGGTCGCAAGCCAAAATGGCTAGATCAGCATGGCTTAAACTGCATGGCTGTTATTAAAGGCGATTCAAAGGTGCCGGCAATTTCAGCAGCTTCTATTGTGGCTAAAATTGAACGTGATGCTCTTATGGAGCAATTAGCTAAACAGCATCCAGAATATTTGTTCCAAGAGAATAAAGGGTATGGCACAAGTGCTCATATTTTGGCTATTCGTGAGCATGGTTTTTGCACGCAGCATCGCACAAGTTATGATCTCAAGAAGTATGCTCAAAAATAGGGTCATATTTATATTTAGTTTTGCCTTTGCGGGCCTACATAACAAAATTACTGTGTTTGTGAAGCAAGCATAGAGTCGTTTGTTGGTGAATTGGATTGAGAGTTTGGTTCGGAGCTTTTTTGTGTTGGTTCTAGTTGTGAAGTCTTTGCAGATTGAACTGCCTCAGTGCGTGCTAATTCGTCACTTTGCAAGGGGTGCCCACATGTTTGCGTTCTATCTTTGATGCGCAATCCAATCATATCTAGCATTGAAAGCAATAATGCGTAGCGTTCTTGGTTGTGTTCTTTTGTGCTAGCAACCAAGCGTTCTATTGTCTTCTCCCCTTGTTCGAACATTGCTTTTTTATCATTGTCTTTTGTTCTTTCAATGAGCTCCTTCAAGTCGTCTAAAACAGTATTTGGGCCTACTTCAATATGGGGAGCTGAGAGTACGATACGATCGTTGATGCATACAATAGCAGGCTGTTCTATGTTAGTACATCCTGTGATGGATAGAATAGGAGGTTGTGGTCGCGCAGCATATTTAGCAAGGACTTTGACTATGATTGGAGGTTGCTCATCGGTCGCAGGTTGCTCATCGGTCGCAGAAAATTTTTCAAGAGCTTGAATCCAACAATATGTTTCAAGGTCAACGATTTTCTGACTATTCAAGGGCATTTCAAAATGGCATCCTCCTTGATAACAAACTTTCATTCTCTTTGTTGCGTTATTGGTTGTATAGTCAATTTCTACAACATGCACATCGTTAAAAGTGCCCCCAATATATGGATGCAGAGTAGGCCCAATAACTTGTCCAGGGAAAAAATTCAATCCACCTGCTATGATCGCATTTATGTCTATGCCAAAACGTATAGGTCCGCCGCCGATAGTTGCGCCTGAGCAACAGCCAAAGTAACGTCCGCCTTGAGCGATATATTCAGTTATCTGCTTATAGGATTTCATTGCCCTATTTGTTTCATAGAATTCACATATCGCGTAGAACGCTAGCTTTTGAGTTTCTTCAATATCTTTTCTAAATATTTCTTCCGTGGTTATTAGACTCGTTTCATTTTTGTTTGTTATCGCCTCGAACACTAGCTTTTGAGTTTCTTCAATATTTTTTCTAAATGTTTCTTCCATGGTTATTAGACTCGTTTCATTTTTGTTTGTTATCGCCTCGAACACTAGCTTTTGAGTTTCTTCAATATGTTTTCTAAATGTTGCTTCCATGGTTATTAGAATCATTTCATATGCGACTGTCGAACTTTTTAGATTTTGCGCGTCTTCTAGTCCTGCAAATGCTTCTTCTACGCTTTTTTGGCTGCCTACCAATGATTTCAAATATGAAATTAATCCACCACCAGGGATTGCAAGCAATGCTGCATCGTTTCTCCATTCGCCATTCGCCAACTTATCCAAAGTAAGAAATGAAATTTTATAATGAGGATCAACAGCGTTGTGTATGCTTTTTGCTAGTTGTGATGTTGATAATTGTCCAACCCGTGGTCCGTTGTATATATATATTGTATTTTTTTCTCCTATTCCATCTCTTGCTTCTGCGCTTGCTTCATTTTCGCATGGCGCATGAGAAGCTAAAACAAACAAGAGTAGGAAAGATGATTTGAACACAGACGTAAGTTAACAATAATAAAAAAAATTTGCAAGCATATGAAAATAAATTTTATTCTAGACATGTTGTTGCAAGTAATTGCCCAAAATGGGAGAAATTAAAAAAACAGCTTTTGAGGTTTTGTCTAGTAATTTTTAATATTACTCTTATTTTTTTTATATTTTGCGCGAGTAATATTCAACAATCAAATGTGGATTAACTTTGATTGGATATGGCACTTCATCTAGAGTAGGCACCTTAATAAGTTTTGCAGTTTTTCCTTCATTAGTCACATCAAAGTATGAAGGAACTGAGCGTTCTGCTAGATCCATTGATTCTTTAATTTTTGCGTGCTCTCTAATGGTTTCGCGAAGAGCTACTTCATCGCCTGCTTTTAGGATATAAGAGCATACGGATACAACTTTGCCGTTCACAACAATATGCTTGTGTTTTACCATTTGTTTTGATGCAAAAATTGTAGGTGCCCATTTCATTCTGTATACGAATGTATCCAAGCGCGCTTCAAGCATTCCAATGAATACTTGCGCAACGTTCTCTCTAGAGCGCATTGCTTTTGAGAAGAAGATTCTAAACTGCTTTTCCTTCATGGCATAGTAAAACTGAACTTTTTGTTTTTCAGCTAGCTGTAGACCGTAGTTTGAAAGTCTCTTCTTTTTCAAGCTGCGACCATGTTGGCCAGGCTTAGTATTTCTTGTATTTACTGGGCTTTTTGGGCGACCCCACAAATTAATGCCTAATCTGCGATCAACCTTATATTTAGGAACAGTTACTCTAGACAAAATATTCTCCTTTTTATTCACAGCGATTGCAAATTTCGTTATCCTGCTAACTCATTTGTCGCCTTAATTGCTATTAATAATCCTAATATGTTTTTCATACTATGTCAAACTCGGTTGATGTGATAGATTATGAAAAAGTTGGCGTGTAATGAGCAAATTGAAAATAGGCATAATTGGGTCAGGAAAGCTGGCAATAAGCGCGGTAAGCGCAATTGAGGCATCGAAAGAATTTCAGCTAGCTGGTATATATTCCAAACGTACAGATATTGAATGCACTCATGATTTGCCTGCATTAGTGGGAGATTCTGATGTGTTAATTGATTGTAGTATATCAGGTTTTGAACAGCGCCTTGCAGATATTGCTAAGCCAATTGTGATTGCCACAACCCAAGAATATGATGATAGAAAGTTACCTAATGTGCCGATATTAATTTTACCAAACGCATCGATTGGATGGAACATGGCGCATATTATGCTGGAAAAACTGGCTAAACAAGGTGGATATGAGTTTATTATCAGCGATATTCATCACAAGCACAAAAAAGACGCTCCATCCGGCACAGCGCGCAGATTGATTAAAGCGTTGCAAGATGCTGGAGCGCAGACATCTTGTTCAAGTTATCGCATCGGCGACGTGTGTGGCATTCATGATGTGATTGCAATTGGCGAGCATGAGATGATTAAGATAGAGCATTCTGCATCTTCAAGGATGGCATTCGGCCATGGCCTGTTAAAAGCTGCTTTTTGGTTGAGCAAGCAAAAAACTGGTATATATGATGCACGCGATTGGTTGAGCGCGTAGGGCAAGACGCGACGGGCAAGATCATCAAACTTTTATAGCTACCTGCTACACCTATTCTCGAAACCCAGATTCATGCTGTATCATTATTACATGTATAAACACATCAATAATATATATAGATCACACACATGTTCACAAATTGATTCGTCACAAATTGATGGCAGTGTAAAACTTGCAGGATTCGTGCGCAAGAAACGAGATCATGGCACTATCTTGTTCATTGATCTTGTTGATGCTTCTGGCGTTGTGCAATGCGTTATTTCCAAAACAGACGATATGCAAGCCAATCATGCTGATGTGTTTGCAATTGCCAATAAAGTTTCACACGAAAGCGTGATAAGCGTCGAAGGCAAGATTATCAAACGTAGTGCAGAGACTATTAACAAGCAAATTGGATCTGGCGAGGTTGAGTTAATAATTGAAAACATTACTGTGCTATCAGCTGCGCAAGAATTGCCATTTGCGATATATCAACAAGATTTGAGCGAAGAGTTACAGTTGCGTTATCGTTTCTTATATCTGCGTCGTAAAGAAATGCAGGAAACGTTGGCGCTGCGCACGCATGTTATTGATTTGCTTAGACGATATATGAAAGAAATGAACTTTTTAGAAATTCAGACGCCAATTCTAGCCTCAAGCTCTCCAGAAGGTGCGCGAGATTATGTAGTGCCAAGCAGATTGCATCCAGGTAAGTTTTATGCGCTACCACAAGCGCCACAGCAGTTTAAGCAGCTACTTATGGCATCTGGTGTTGAGAGATACTTTCAGATTGCTCCATGTTTTCGCGATGAAGATGCGCGTGCCGATCGTTTGGTCGGTGAGTTTTATCAGCTTGATTTTGAAATGGCATTCGCGACCCAAGAAGATGTGTTCAGTGTTCTTGAGCATGTTATGTATAATGTGTTTCACACGATTCGCCCTGGATATGAAATTCCAAAGAAATTTCCTCGTGTTCCGTATAAAATGGCCATTGAAAAATATGGAAGCGATAAGCCAGATTTGCGCAACCCGCTTGAAATTTTTGATATTACAAATGAGCCAACGCCGAATATATTTAAGCAGTTAGTTGCTGATGGAGGAAAATTGCTTGCCATTAGTGCACCTGTTGGAGTTCAATCGTCTGCATTTTTCGATTCTCTAACGCAGCACATGGTTCACCTTGGCGCAAAAGGTTTAGCATATTGCGTTTTGAAGGATAAATGGACTGGTCCGCTTGCTAACATGTTGAGTGAAGAAACAAGAAATAAGATATTGCATGGAAAAGATGGGCACGATGCAATTTTCCTTGTTGCAGATAAGAAAAATGTTGCGTATAAGTTAGCAGGGCAATTGCGCACGCAGCTTGGCATTAAACTGAACTTGATTCAGGAAAATGTTTTTGCATTTTGTTTGATTACAGATTTTCCTATGTTTGAATGGAACGAGCAAAAAGCTGGTGAAAACAAGTGGGATTTCATGCATAATCCATTTTCTATGCCGCAAAATCTCGATGCTCCAATTGAAGATATACTTTCATATCAATACGATATTGTGTGCAATGGGTATGAATTATCAAGCGGGGCAGTGCGAAATTATAATCTTGATGTTGTGCGCAAAGTATTTGAAATTATTGGCGATGATTGTGCCAATCTTGAAGAGCGGTTTCCACTCTATAAGTCGTTTAGATATGGCATTCCGCCGCATGCTGGAAGCGCGCCTGGCATTGACCGAATCATCATGCTTTTAAGCGATAAAACAAATGTACGCGATATCGTTCCATTCCCACTTAATCAAAGCGGAGAGAACTTGTTGATGCATGCTCCGTCTGTTATTCATGATCAATTGTTGAAGGAATTGAGATTGAAGGTTGTGGAGCCAGTTAAGGCATAATACACAACAGCCTATCGATTATTTTTATTCGCACACATCTTAGCGAATGTGGTTCTAACAGGTCTTTAGATTGGCTTATATTATCATGCAGGATTATAGCTAGTTTCATATATCCTTATCTTTTTCAATCACATTGCCCAATATCCACAACTGCAGCATAATGATAAATACAACAAACAAAAACGGAGCTAACGGGAGGTTATATGATAATAGTAGTTGGAGGAATTAAAGGCGGAACAGGAAAATCGACGATTGCATTTCACATAGCCACGCATGCATTTTTATCTGGCCATAAAATTGTTACATATGATTGTGATTTTCCACAATTTTCTTTCTCACGTTATTATGAAAATCGTAAGAAGAATAAAGATGTGAAAATTTGGGATGAGCATTATCCAATCAAAGATCCATCTAACATGCCCGCAATGAAAGATGATGTGATCAATATTATTGATACACCAGGCAGATATGATATTAATATTCTCAACATACACAAAAAAGCTGATATCATCATCACGCCCGTAAACGATAGCTTCATGGATATTGATACTGTTATGAAAATTGAGCAGGAACGTTGGACTCAGCCAGGTCAGTATTATGAAGTGATTTTTGAAAATAAGAAGAACAAAAAAGATTCGTTGTGGATGGTAGTACGTAACAGATCAAGCAACATCAATTCAAAGCATAAGCAGCTTGTTGAAGAGAAATTGGCTGATTTAGCCAAGCGATTGAATTTTGTTGTTATGCCTGGGTTAAAAGAACGTAATGTTTTCCGTGAATTGTTCTCGCATGGTCTGACTGTGCTTGATATTGCGTGCAATAAAATGGCAATTTCGCATCTTGCTGCTAAAATGGAAATAAAAGCGATTTGGAAAAAGGTGGAAGAGTATATTAAAAAGAACTAAATTGTTTTATTTATTTTCAAGCCGCATCCAATTAAATAAAATTCCACGCTATCATTGCAGCTTGCTTTTGGCTTAAACCTGTAGCTTTTTTCAAAACACTCCTTAAATTTTGCAAAAAATTCATTGAATGTTGCGCCATCAAAAATTTTAATACAAATATTTCCGCCATTTTTCAAATGTTGCTCGCTTAGTTGCAAAACTTCATAAACGATATTCATAAGAACAAGATGATCATGCTCCTTTTGGCCGCTACAATTTGGCGCTATATCGCATAGGATTGTATCGTATATATTGTTTCCAATAAATTCTTTCGTTTCTTGTGAAAAAATATCTGCTTTTAGTGTTCGCACTGAATATATTGGTTGTATTTCCAACAAGTCTATGCCTTCAGGTTGCGCTCCAAGCTTTTTTGCCACTTGTAGCCAAGCACCTGGGGCAGCGCCTAAATCAAGTATATGGCCATGTACTATTTTATATTTTTCATGAATTTCAATTAATTTATAAGCTGATCGCGCTCTGTATCCTTCTTGTTTTGCTTTTATGAAAAACTGATCTTGTTGACGTGTTTTTACCCATTGATGCGGATCGCGTCGTTTCATTTATCTTGGCCCCGTTGATTTGCTTGAGCTTGTTTTTTTCGTTTTTCAGCCAAGCGTTTTAAAAACCACGGTCTCTTTTTTTTAGCAGGCTGTTTCATATCGATTTTTTTATCAGCACTTTCATTAACAGAAACATGCTGTGTTTTATTCATCATATCTAAAATTATGCCTTCTTTCAGGCCATATTCAGAAAGGATAATATGTTCAATGCCAATGCGTTTGAATATCAGATGCACCCATGGCAGACCGCATTTAATTAAACGCATTTTTTTCGCGCCTATATTAGGCACTTTTTTCAATGCATTTGTATCCATTTTATTAAATATTTGGACTACTTTTGAAAGTTCAGCAAGGCCAAATTTTTGTCCTTCTACTGATCCATCGCGTTTCTTATGGAAATAATTATAAGCAATTTTAAGCGTATTGCATTTTGAGCAAATTATTCGAATATTTTTGTATTTTTTTATAAATGTATCAAGCTCTGCAAGCGTTTGATTGCGCTTTTCTTTTGTCGTGCCATTATTGATCAATCCAAGATCAAGTGAAATATAATCATGCACTTCAATATGATTATTGTTTTTTGTTACGTATGCAATTTCCGTGCTGCCAGAGCCTATATCAAGGACAATGGCTTTGTTATCAATTTGATCTTGGCATCCAAGAGCGGCTAAATAAATTTCATGCTCAGGCGCAATTACTTCAATCTTGATTTTATATTTTCGCTCTACACGCTCAATTATTTCCTGCGCACTTGGTGAATAACGTAATGCTGCAGTTGCTACGCATTTTATTACAATTTTTTTTCCCTTGTGCTCATCAATATATTTTTTGAATTTTTCAAAAATGCGCTCAATTCGATAAATTGTCTGTTTCGTTATAGCCTTTCCTGGCTCCATATTGCCGAAATTAACAACACATGTGTTATAGCTAAGCACGTTGAAGCGATCTTCAATGCTTGTTTGCTCCTGCCCAGCGATTGTGCCTGCTTTTCCATTTTTTGTAGGTTTTTTGTTCCCATTTTCTGCAAGAATAAAGCGACATAAATATGTTCCAAGGTCTATTCCAACATATATCATAGGTTATATTATAAACATATTTTGAAATTTTTGCGACAATGAGCAAAAATCATGCAACATTTACAACATAAGAAACATTAAGCTACCATAAAAATGATGACCGTGATCACATTAGCGGTAGCAAGCTTGTTTATGTCGAGCGATAATAGGAGTAGCTATGGAACTAAAAACATTAGAAGAGAAATTTCAAAAGAGCATTCATGTATTAATTGAAGATTTGAGCAAAATACACGCGGGCAGGGTTGCTCCAGCAATTTTAAAACCATTAGTTATTATTGATGAAGAAGGGCACAAGCATACTGCCATGGAAATTGGTCTTGTTAGAGTTGTGAATACACGTACATTGGCAATTAAGCCATGGCAAACTCAGCATATTGTATGTATTGAAAAGGCTGTCCGCAGTTCTAATCTTGGCATTAATCCAGTCACAATTGATAACGAAGTGCAACTTCCATTTCCAGAACTTACACAAGAGCGCAGAAAAGAGCTTGCAAAATCGATTAATACATTCGCGACTAACACAAAGAATGCATTGCGAGCAATTAGACATGACTTTATCAAAGAAAACAAAAAGCCTTCAAAAGAAGAGGAAGTTAAGTTTGAAAAGGATGTGCAGAAAATTATTGATAAATTTAATAGTGAAATTGACGATCATGTTGAAAAGAAACAAAAAGAAATCATGCATTTATAAAGATGCTGAGTAAGTTTTGCCTGCGCTAAAAGCCTCGCATTTGCGCGATACAATGTGCAATAGTTCTAGTTAATAGTTTTAATTATTTGTTTTATTCTGCAGCAGTGCGACGCTTACATGAATATGCAACATATGCAGTTGTTACAATAAATGTAGCGATTGTAAAGAGTGTCATTTCTAAATTGAACATGAAGCTGGCAAGCACGCACACGATTGAGCTTAATGCAATGAATTGATCAAGCAATGCCTTTGTGCTGCGTAGTAACATGTATGCACAGAACGCATAGATTGCTAGCGTTACATATACACATAAATCTGCAACAAAATCAAACTGACTCTTAATATGCATATGATTTACGGCAATGAATAAAACAGTTGATGCAATTGATGATAGCCATAGACCTAGGTAAGATGTATCGCTTTGCGCCTTTTTCAAAAAAGCTTTAGGAAACACATCTGTTTTTGCATAGATCAAGCTCATTTTGCTTGTAGCTGCCACCCATCCATATAGAGCGCCAAAAGCAGTAAATGCGATTAGGAAGGCTATATATTTTTCTGCGCTTGCTCCAAAGAATTTGGTAATGAGCAATGAAAATGGCATAGTGCTGTTTGCCAATTCTTCTGCAGGTACCACGCCTACAATAAATAGCGATGATGCTACATATAAGATTGTGCATGTTATCACGCCAATTAATAATCCACGTTTTGCATGTACGCCTGAGCCAAAAATTGCAGCTGTTTCAATTCCAAGGAATGCCCACATGCATGAAATACCTGTTGCTACGATATCTGATCCTGTTCCAGTTGAACCTGGTACGCTGAACATGTTTGGATCAATCATAAAAAGGCAAATTGGTAATCCTGCTAGGATCGTAAACTTCAAAACGGTTAATAGCGCCTCTACTCTCGCGACTACTGAATATCGCACAGCGCCGTTGGTGATTGTTAGCAATGTCATAATCAATCCGCCAGCCAGTACTGAATATTTGATGTTCAAACTTGCAACGATTACTACAAGTAGTCCAGTATTGCCGATGATGCAACCTATCCAATATACCATTGCTACTACACGTTTGAAGATACGATTATCAAAATAATCACTAAGTACGCTTGATTTTGGAAATAGAATATATAAGCGACCAAACATCATTGCGAAGATTATAGCCATGGTGCCAGCTATTGCCCAGCTGTAGATTAAATTAATACCAATAGGCGCTAATTTTGATGGCAACATAAAAAAGCCTGAGCCGACAATGTTGCCAATAACGAAGAGCGCTACAATAAAAGATGAGTTCATAATATATATATTATGAAAAAATACAGGATAATGAAATAGGTTTAAATTGGCCTAAATGGCTGAAACTATAAGTTTTTATTTTGCATTTTATCTCTTCTTAATTTTTCAAATCAGTAAGGCAGGTGCATGAAGGGATTTTTCAAGGTGTATGCTAAATATTTTATTCTTGCTAAATTCAATACATGATAAAAATTCACTCTAGCGCTGAATTTGAAAAAATGCGAAAAGCGGGCAAGTTGGCAGCTACTTTGTTGCAAGAATTAGGCCAACAAGTCAAGGTGGGTATTACGACGCGTATGTTAGATGATTATGCATATCAGTTTATTCAAAAATACGGAATTAAATCTGCATGTTATGGTTATAAAGGAGCGGGGAAAATTCCATTTCCAGGTTATATTTGCACATCGGTTAATCATGCAATTTGCCATGCTTTTCCAACTGATCAAGTACTTGAAGAGGGTGATATTATTTCAATTGATACAACCTTGATTGTTGACGGCTATTATGGAGATACATGTGCAACATTTCCTGTCGGCAAGATTTCTTCATGCGCGCAACAGCTAATTGATGCAACATATGATGCTTTAGAAACTGGAATTAAAGTTGCGCGTCCAGGCAATCATTTTGGCGATATTGGTTATGCAATCGAGCAGTTGATGAAAAATAAATATCACAATAAATATAGCATTGTGGAAGATTATTGTGGCCACGGAATTGGAACCACGTTTCATGCGCCTCCTCAAGTTGAGCACGTTGGCGTGGCTGGAACTGGGCATGCGATTCAAGAAGGAATGTTTTTCACAATTGAGCCAATGATTAATGCAGGTCAAAAAGATACGCGTTTGCTAAAAGATGGATGGAGTGTAATTACAAAAGATTATAGTCTTTCAGCGCAGTTTGAGCATACAATTGGCATTGGTGAGCATGGAGCTGAGATTTTTACTATCGCATGAGTGTTTGGCATTAGTTTTGCTTCTATTCAAGATTTCGCAAGCCTTTTATTTGCTTATAAATATAGTTTTTCAATATCATTAATTTGTAAGGAAACTCATGAGAAAAATGATTGAATTATCGAGCAGATTTATTATAGCATTTTTGTTAATTGCAACAGTTTGTTCAGATGCAGCTAAAAAAATTGCGTATATATATCAAGATCTTGGCGCAGGAGTTGTTTCATCTGTTCACGCAAAAAAAATGCTTGAAGAGGTTCTTGGAAACAGGTATGAGATTCGTGAAATCAATTCTCAGGAAATTATTCAAGGAGCTTGGAAAGAAAACGCTGTATTATTATTCATGCCAGGCGGCCGCAGTTCTGGATATGCAAAAAAGTTAGATGGTGAAGGAAACAAACAAATAAGACAATTTGTCGAAAACGGTGGAGCATATCTTGGTATATGTGCTGGCGCATATTATGGCGGATCCAAAGTTGAATTTGATAAAAGTGCAGAGCATGGGTATGTATTTACGCGTGAATTAAGTTTTTACAATGGCGTTATCGAAGGGCCAACATTTTATCCATTTTCATATGGTTCTTACGAAGGTGCCAGTGCCACGCCAATTGTTCTTCCAGATGGTAAAAAATTGACTGTATATTATAAAGGAGGATGTAATTTTCTTGAGCATGAAAAATGTGAGAATGTAGAAATTTTGGCATGCTATGAAAACGATAAAGTTGCAATAGTCAAAATGCCGTTTGGGTCTGGCATTGTAATCCTTTCTGGCGTGCATTTTGAAATTGATCCTAATTTTCTCATCAACGACGCTCCTGAGGATGGCGAACCTTTCCTTGAGCCAATAATTCCAGAATTAATGAATGATGATACTGAGCGCATAGCATTTTGTTCATACATATTAGGAGAGCTTGGAATTGCGAGTGAAGATGATGACCATGATTGTGAATGTCAGGATACTGATGCACAAGATAAATAAAGGACATATATTTTGTTTCATTTTTCTTAATTCATATTTATCATATTTTGCTCCATATATGAACGTTTCGTGAATTTTTGTTTTATTTTTTAACGTTTTGTTAAATGGTTAACTTTAACTTACTGCCATGTTTTATTTATTCTATACTTCGCGCAAGCAGAAGGTGATTGGTCTTAGTTTTTTGCGTATTACTTTATGGTTATTGTTTTTGGCGGTCATTAAACAAGGGTCTGTACATGCAACTCCAGATAATCCTATCTTGCCTGGTATTGAGGTTAGCAGTTCATGTTTAGAATATTATGGAGTTAAGCAAAAAGGTCAAGCTGTTGGATTGCTTGCATTATTTGTGCCAATTGAAGTATATGATAAAAATCCTGCAATGTTTTTATGGCATGTTGCAATACATCTTAGAATTGACGCAGAGCAAGATTTGCTTGCTAATGCTGCAAGATTGAAAGATGAGCAAGCGGTTGGGGTCTATAATGAGGAAGATAATATACTTGAGACTGATAGAAAATCCTTATGTGGATTCGAATATGCTGATTTATCTGAAGAAGAAGCTTATAGTAGTAGTGAAAATGTTGTGCTTAAGCCTAGAAGATTACATGTAATAAAAAATGCTGCTGTATATGGAGCTGGGATAGGAGCTGGGATAATCGCTGATATTGCAGATGTAGCAACAAATGGCATGTCAACGCAGTATGTTCCTAGGATATATTATACATTGCGTGGATTGATGCGATTATAGTTTGTAAGTATTGAGATTATGAGAAAAGGTTGCTAATTATTGGGCATTAAGGAGCGTGAATTAATTCAAGTAAATTGAGAAAATGAAAAACTGAGTAAGCATCGTGTGGTCTTACAGATTATTTAAATTCGGCATCTTGAGTTTTTCACTAAGCTCTATTTAAAATTGAATGAGTTGAATCAGGTTCAGATGATCATAAGGAAGCTCAATTGTTGCAAACCTATATGGAAGCCTCCGTTCAGGTTACAAAATTAAACGTTGAGCGCAGAGCATATAATAAAAAAGAAAAAAAGATAACCATGCTCTTTATAATCATTTTATTCGAGTGCCAGCAGCGAATTAGACAAATCGTAGTCAACGTTAGTTTCGGCAAAAAACTTATTATTAACGGATGCGCGATGTGGGTCTGTTGATTGCGTGCAATCGCATATTAATTGGTTTCGTTTGGAATTTTCAATCATATGCATTAATGTAATACGAGGTTGCATGACACAAATTTACATATTATGATTTGAGTTAAGCTATGAACTAGAAGATTCACAAAGGCTTTTGATTGGAGATAGAAAATCATTCATAGTGCAGGAGAACAAGCAATATGACAAAGCATTTTAATACCACGAGTTTTGGGATGATTTTGCCTTTTGTTATACTTTTTTTAGAAAATTTTTTATATATTGAAGGTTAACTATGATCCTCTTCTTTGCTCTTGTTTTGTTTCTTGCTAAATCCGCTTTTGCTATTAGCCATACGCATTATAGTGGAAATATGCTTATGGGAGCTGAAGTTAAGAATGGCAAATTAGAATATTGCGGCATTGTACAATTAAAGCCCTCTGTTGCTTTGTTGGGCTATCTGGTTTTTGGTCAGCGCGTGATTGATAATATTAGTCCTGTTATATATGGGTTTGATGGTAAATGCCCCAATCAAAACAAAGCGCTTCTTTCGTTGATGCGTTCGAATCGTCTTGTTCTAAATGATGATCCATTTTCAGAATTTGTTTATCTTGAATCTATGAATTATACAATTGCGTTTGCAAGTTTTATGCAAGGTGATGTGCGAGCATGCGTTGATGTGGAATATATCTTCAATTGTACGCCTGATGGATGCGTTGCTCATATTGATATTGCTAATATGGGCAATGGATATTTCAAAATTCCTATTAGGCAGAAAATTCGTTTTATTAAACTAGAAGATTATAATAGGTTGGGCAATTTAGATCCGGATACAGTTTATTATGTTATGGAAGAAGTTGAGACATCGGTTTGTGAACTTAAGCTTGAGAAAAACCTTTATAATGAGGTTAAGCTTTTTGGAAAAATCCGATTGCCTGGAGATGTTTGTGAGTCTACTGTGCAGAAGAAAGAAGATTTAGAATCTAAGTTAACTAAAAATCCATATAGATTGTTGGTGCGCGTGTTAGAAGATAAGGCATCTCAAAGTAATTTTTTAAAATTGTTGGAGGAATTTTATGAAAAAAAGACTCCTAGCTTGACTGTTTTTAAAATATCAAATACTAATATGATCTATCATCATTGCAAAACAATGAATAAGGCTAATTTTTATTTAGAAACAGGGGATGTGATTCACATATTTGGTTCAGGTCCATTTGATCATAATTATTGGACCCATCGATTTATTGCATGGTTTTATAATACAAGCTCTCCAGCTTTAGCGTCTGCTGATTTAGGGCAACAAATACAAAAAAATTGTGGCCATGCAGTAAAAGTGAGTAAAGCGGCAGCGACTCTTTCAAAAATGCCTTTGCGTGAACATGAGCATTCTCCTGAGCGTTCTGAACATTTTTATGGGAACTCAAGAAGTTTGTTGTCTGAAGATTATTATATATCGCAACGTTTGAATCAAATTTATATCGTGTATCATGAACTGCCATGTTGAGTTAGAATGAATCATGAAACAAGATATTTCAATTTTCTCTCATCAGCGTGCATTTGTTGTGCCAAGTTATGCTGCCGGATTTCAGATCGCGCATTTATCTAAAATATGTGATAAAGCTTGCGGTGATAATGCTTGCGCGAAGGGAGATGGCGGTTCAGCTGTTGGGCTAAAACGGCGTTTTTATACGCTTGATGGTCGGCACGAACATGATGGCCATGAAGCGAATTCCTACCTATTTGTTCCTCAAAAAATTGAAAACATAGTTGATGAAGTGGAAGTGTTGCAATATCAAGAAGATTATTCAATTCCACCGGTTATAGTGCATGAATTGCATGAGATAGTTGCACAAATTAAAGAGCACAAAAACAAGATGGTTTATATTGCAGCTGATGATGAGGAATTCATTGTGCATATGCTAGCAGCCTCTCGCGTGCGCTGTAATTATATTCTACAAGATGCCTTTTTTCAAACGGAAGAAGGCATGGCATGGCAGCTGTTATTTCAATTGCGTAACAAGCCATATGAAAGCAGGCTGCTCAAGCAAATTTGCATGCTTGCAAAAATTCATGATAAGCAGATTATGAACAATGTGTTTCCATATGTTCACCATTCTCCGTTGCATAATCATGCTCTTGTAAAAGAAATTGAATCGTGCGTTGCCGTTAATAATTGGCCAAAATTGTTCAAACATATTTTTAATCGCGATTGTCAATGGAATCCTGATATAAATCATGAAGAAAACATGCAATTTTTGAACCAAGCGATTTTGGTTAAGCGAAACATTGAACATGATTGTGATTGCTGGATTATTGATAAAAGTCTTGCGCCATATTTTGATAATGTAATTTCCATTGGTGCGGCGCCGGTGGCAGGAGCGAAGCTACATATTATTCACGATACATCATATATTAAACATGATAATTTTTCCTCCACTCTTGTATCGACTTTTGGGACCAAAACGGCCGCGATTCAAATCAACACGTTAAAAGAACAGAAGCTTGCGCTGCAGGGAAAAATTGGTCAGTTGCTCGCATCGAATTTAGGAGTGCTTGAGCATGAACATAGCCTGCATGCATATATCAAAAATTGTGTAATTGAAGAGATTAAAGCTCGGTTGAACGATATAAAAAACTATGATGAAAGCTGGAAAAATTGGCTTATGAAATCAGGTCTCGAGCATATAAAAATATTGCAAAAAGCCAAGTTGTTATATGAGACATTTTTTGAATGGCAGCAAAAACATGCATTTGAAATTCAAGAATGGGGGAAGAAAATAGATACTGAGCATGGCAGTGTATACTGTGATCTTTATGCTACTTGCCAAGCGCAAGGAATCGCACAACATGTTGTAGTGAAATTTTTTTGGAACACGCCTTCTCAAGCGGGCATTTATCGCGAAGATGCATCGTTTGCAGCGCTTTCGCAAAATGAAGATATCTCGCAAATTTTCTTGATGACGCCAGGCAAGGTTATTGAGCTAGAGCTGAAGAATTTTGATCAGCAAGCAATTATAAATAAAGGCGAGCTTGTAACAGATTCATGCCTCAAACACACGATTACGCGTGAGGATGATTTGTTTTATTGGCGTAGATGAGAAAGTTTGTAAAAAGCACAATGGCGCGCATTCTTTTGGGCTCCTTTTTTGTTTTTCAACGCTGATATCTATATAGCCCAATTTTCTAATTCATGTATAATAAGCGCATGAAACTTTCATCTTTATTTTCTATTATTACGGTATTATCGGGCTCTGCGCTTGAATACTATGATTATATGCTTTTTGCATTTATGCTTCCAGTTATTGGACCAATCTTCAACGGACCAGGTGATTCGCTCAGCGTTTTGCAATCATCATCATTCATTTTGTTTATGGGGGCATTGATGCGTCCACTTGGCGGATTACTTATTGGGTATATCGGCGATAAAAAAGGGCGCAACTTGGCGTTGTTCTGGTCTATGATGATCATGGCGGCATCTTCATTTTTAATCGCATTTTTGCCATCATATGCGCAAATTGGCGCCTGGGCTGTTTTCTTTCTATTTTTATGCAGAATGGCGCAGACAATGAGTGCTGCAGGCGAGTTGAACGGTGCAGCAATTTATCTTATTGAAACTCTTGATACTTCAGAATATAAGCGTTCGAAAAAAGGCTTAGCAAGCGGATTAGCATGGTCATTTACGGTTCTTGGCATGTTTGGTGGAACGGTGGCCAGTTATCATAGCAGTCCAGATTCTTGGAAATGGGCGTTTATGCTTGGCGGAACGATTGTTTTGTTTGCTATTCTTTTGCGTATGATGCCAAAAGCAAACCATGGTCCAGCTCATTCGCCTAAAAAAACTTTAGAAAATTTCAAATTCATGCGTAGTGTAACAGCAAGCATCTTGTTGGCTGCAGGTTTAAGTGGAATGTTTTATTATAATATGATCTTCTTGAATTTATATTGGCAGATTCGTATTGATAACGTGATTGTGCGTGAATATTATATGTATTATTTCCTTGCATATGCAGCAGCGCTATTGGTTGCTGGAATTATTAGCGATTATGTGAAAAAGAAGCATGTTATGATGCTTGTATCGTGCGTTTTGCTTGCAGCTTGTGGCATTCCAACATTGCTCAATAATAGTTTGCATTTTCATTTTATCAACGTGATTTTGTTGGCGCTTTATGTTGGTCCATCGCATTCTATCTTGTTCGATCTGTTTCCGCGCGAATATCGTTATCGTGGCGTTTCAACAGCTTATAGCATTGGAACATCATTAATTGGCGGTGCTACAACTTATTCATGTGCAAAGTTAGCAAAATACGGCGCAGATTGTGGCTGTGCTTATTATCCAGCGTTTTGGCTGATGTTTGTTGCATCGCTTGCATTTGCTGGTGTGTATATCGGCCGCCATGCTCTTGTTAGTTCTAAAAATTGATGATAGAATGAGTCTATGAAAAGAACATTTCAACCGAGTGCCATAGTTCGCAAAAGAAGGCATGGTTTCAGATCTCGTTCGGCGCTTGTGTTAGCTAATCGCAGAAGAAAAGGCAGAGCGCGCCTTTCTGCTTAAGTCATTTGCGGCGACAATACACAAGTTAGTGCGGATGTTATAGGATGAAAGATACTAAAAAAAATAATTCAAAAAAAACTCAATCCAATCAAGATATTGTTGGTGTTGCTAATTCCAAAGGATCTAATAATCAAGTTTATGAGCTAACTGGATTTTATGCGATTGATCAATTTTCAAAAATATTAGATATTCTCAAGAAATTGCCATATGGAGTGTATGTTAATTATGAGCACGCATCGATTGATACTGGCATTCGTATTATTCTTGATAATTTCAATGCTAAGAATATTAAGCAAGGCCCAGAACGTCAGGAAGTTATTAATAATGCTCAGAGCGTGGAATCTTCATCTACATATGCTAAAGGTTTGCTTGAAGAGTTGATGAATCGTCCTGCTGAAGTAATTGCAAGGGAACAAGAGACTAGTTTTATAAAGTATATGTGGCATTTTATTCGTCATCTGTTTAGCTATACTTGGGAAGTAGTTCGCTTTTTGCCAAAAATTTTGCGCAAGCGTGCTCAGCATGAATTTCAGCGTGAAATTGTAATGGAAGATACAATCAACAATTGCTATAACATGGGCGTGCAAGCTATTCCAATTGTGTTATTTTTAAGCTGCTCATGGGGTGTGATTGCTGCATTGCAATCATCTATGCAGTTGCGGACATTCGGAGCTGAATATTATTGTATTGATTTGCTTGTTTTTGTATTTTTCAAAGAAATGGGCATTTTATTAAGCAATATTGTATTAGCAGCTCGTTCTGGCAGTAGCATGATTGCAAAAATTGGCATCATGCGCATTTCAGATGAATGGAATGCATTGCAGGTTCTTGGCATTGATCCTGAAATATTTTTGTTGCGGCCTAGAATCATTGCGTTTATTATCCTTATGCCATTTATTTCATATATTTCAATTGCCGCAGCAACGCTGGGTGCTTATATAGTATTGCATAATACAATTGGTATTAGCGTATGGTTTGTGTTAGATGCAATTTCGCGTGTAGCAACTTGGTCCTTATTTCTTTCTGTTTTTTGGAAGGCGCCAATTTTTGGTGTGATTATTGGAATGATTTGTGCATATGAAGCAAAATCTATTACTCTAAATTCAGAAAATGTTGTGCAAGCTATTACGCGTGGCGTGGTTTACAGTGTGTTTGCATGTGTGTTGGCTGATATGTTTATCAACGTGATTGCTGTAACTTTAGGGTTTGGTTGATGTAACGGAGAATCTAATGGCTCAAGAAAGCATAGTTGTAAGAGATTTGGTAAGTAAGGTTCACGACAGATTGAATTGGGATCTGCGCAAGGGTGAAATTCATGGTATTATTGGCCCTTCAGGCGAAGGAAAAAGCTACTTTTTGAAAATTATGCTTGGATTAGCGCCTTATACATCTGGCAAGATATTAGATGAAGAGGGTGGTCATTGGGATTACTCAACAAAACGTGTAGGAGTGCAGTTTCAAAGCAATGGATTGCTCAACAATATGACAATTGGCGAGAACGTTATGATGCCACTAATTATTAAGTTAAACATGCCTTCCGATCATGCAGCATCAATTGCAAGGCATTATCTAAAATTAGTTGGATTGCAAGATCAAGTATTTGATTATTTTCCATTAGAGTGCTCGGGTGGTATGCAAAAAAGGGCTGCTTTGGCCGTAACTCTTGCTCTTGAACCGCACACTTTGTTTTTGGATGAACCTACGGCTGGTCTTGATTGTCTAGTATTGGAAAATTATGACCAATTATTGTTAGATTTGTCAAAAACTAGAAAGATGACGATTGTTATGGTTACACATGATTTTTCAAGATTGGCCAAAATTGCCGATCGTGTTTCAGTTCTCATGTGTGGGAAGATGTATACAGGCACATTTCCACAATTGCAAAAATGTGATAATATAATGGTAAGAGAGTTTTTAGGAAGCTATGTTCGAACGATTGCCACATTCTAGGAAATTTTTTGTTTATATCTGCTTTTTCGTTATTGCAGTTTTGAGTATGTTTTTGTTCATCTCATCTGGTATCAGTAATTTAAGCAACAAGAAATATGTTGTATATTTTGATAGATCCATTAGCGGGTTAAAGATTGGCAATCAAGTTTTATATAAAGGTGTTCCAATAGGCTTTGTTCATGATATTGGTGTTGATTTGCCAGAAGGTAAGCGTGTTAAAGTTATTATTAAGGTTTCAAAAACTATCTCGCTTTATGAAGATTGCACAGCGCGAATTGGCATGCAAGGACTTACTGGATATTGTGTGCTTGAATTAAGCAACAAAGGATCTAAGACTTTGTTAACTGGATTAATGCCAGAGATTAAGAGCGAGTATTCCATGTTAGAAACATTGTTTGAGCGGCTGCCTGAAATGGTTGCGAATGCAAATAATATTATTACTGCATTAAACGATATAATTCAACGCAACAAATCTAATATTAATTCGACTATTGTTAATTTGGGCACAACAGTGGAATCTATGAATGCAGCATGTCTAGCATTGCGTGATGCAGCTGGTGTTGTGCATAGATTTGGTATTAGATTTGAGGAAAATGTAATGCCTAAGGTTGAATCATCTATAGCTGATTTATCTAAGATGTTGAATAATTGGAATCAGTTATCAGAAGGTTCGTCATTGCAGTTGATGGAGTTTATCAACAACTTGAATAATGTTAGCTCAGCATTGAATGAGGCTCTTAATTCACGCAAGGGTTATCTAGGATATTTTTTGGCCGTATAGACTAGATTTTAGGTTTAATGAAAGGTATTTATGAAAAAGTGGGTTAGCAGCGCATTGGTTTTAAGTGGGATAATTTTAGCAGGATGCTATCGTGATGAGTCAGTCGCTTACGAGCGGGTTGATTTAAACAAGTGTGATAAACATGTTGTTTATTTTAGAAACTGTCTGGTAGCTCGTTCATTTAATACTCTCCATATTGGAGTATTTGGAAATGATATGATTTCATTTACCCAAGAGAGCTGGAAAACTACAATTCCTAATGAGATGTTTAATCATGTGTTGATTGAGGCTGCTAAGCGTGGTATTAAAATTACAAAGCTGCCTAACTTCAATTGCATTGATTGTTTTGTTGAAAATATCTTTTATGATAAAGATAAAAAAGAGGCTGTTATGAGCTTTACGATCAATTTTGCAGGTAAAATCAAGCCATTTTATGTAGTGGAGAAAGCAGATGGCGAGTTTGAGGCGGAAAAATTGCAGACATTGTTTACGCGTTTATTCCAGACTGCAGCTGAGCATGTTGCAGACTTTATTGTTAAGCACATTAAGTAATTAAAATCATTTTCATAAATACCTTTGTTTAATCATTTGTTGATTTCAGGTTGTTAAACCCAAAATTTAGTTTATGCGCTCAAAAAATATCCTAGATAACCCTTGCGTGAATTAAGAGCCTCATTCAATGCTGAGCTAACATTATTCAAGTTGTTGATAAACTCCACCCTATGCAACTGTTCGCCAATTTTGCTTAGAAACAAGCGTAATGAAATTTAATTTAATCATTTTGTCTTATGATTTAATCATAAGTAATATTTCATTGATCTTTTTTTCTTCAGACCATGGAACAAATCCTTCAACTTTGTGTACCAATTTGCCTTTGCTGTTGAAGACTAATAATGTTGGAAACGAAGTTAGCTTATATCGTTTTTGCAAACTATGTTGTTTATCATAATATGTTTTTAAATTTGGCGTATTCAAACGAATGAAATGCGCTTTTGCTAGCTTTAGCAAAAAAATGTTATCATCTTCAAGCACAAGAATAAGTTTTCCGCCAGCAAGTTCAATATGTTGCTGCAAGATATTGATATGAGGCAAGCTATAAACGCAAGCCGAGCAGTTGGCTGACCATACAAATACGCAGCTATGAGCTAATGAAGAGTTTTCAACAATTTTTGTTTTTGATTGGTCCTCAGCATAAATAATTACACCACGCGTGTTGTATGTCCACCATGCAGCCGTAACAGCTGCCGTAATTGCTGCAACAATTATCAATAACTTCTTCTTATTCATATGTGCAGTATATATTAAGCTAATTATTGAGTCCATGGTTGCTTGTTGAAAAAAGACTTTTATTATTATGTTTGATATGTGTTCTGATATGGTTAGTTTTTGTAGTGGCATATTATTCATATAGTTATTTGATTAATAAACAAAAATGTTTTTGCTTAAAGCAATTAGTGAATACATGTGCTATATAAATTTGTAATCATTTCATAACGTTGAGCCAAAAACTAGTTATTGCGTTTGATTGGTTAAGTATGCATCAGCATCATATTTTCTTGAAAGTTCTAGCCTTTTATGCCACTGTGTTTGATATTGTTCTGCAATTTTTTTACTTGTTATACATACAGAGTTTTCCACATTACGCATTTGCGCAGACTTTGTGAAGTTGAAGCTGCCAGTCAGCACAAGGTAGCTATCGATAATCATGACCTTGTTGTGAGCAATGCCTGCTGGTTTATCAATAAAAGTTGGAATCCCAGCCTGTACCATTTGCGCAATTAATGGCTTGTTTTCTTGGCTATGATCAAGAATGATTATTACTTTTATGCCGCGCTTGTGTGCTTGCATTAGTGCGTTTGCAATTTCAATTGAGGTGAAGCTATAAGATTGAAC
>Ga0169931_10003054_pt1 | contig 26865 bp, 18 predicted proteins | sample Kivu_15m_20L_FD_129675 | JGI IMG/M metagenome (GOLD analysis project Ga0169931, IMG submission 129675) | Freshwater microbial communities from Lake Kivu, Western Province, Rwanda to study Microbial Dark Matter (Phase II) - Kivu_15m_20L... | ecosystem: Environmental > Aquatic > Freshwater > Lake...
TGGCACCCGGCGAGCATCAGGCCCGCGAGACAAGCCCCGTGGTGATCCAGGACTCCTGCTCCACCCCGGCTTTTGGCGGGGATGCGGGGACAGCCGGGGGACGATTCAGCCTGCCGTTGACCTGACCTTTTCCGCCTAGACAGGTCTCCTGAGGCTTGGCGTTCCATGGACGAACTGGAACTTCCATCCGGGATATTGGCCGCCTTCAGGGATATCGACCGGGCCCGCTCCAACTGGACCGCGATCGCGCGCGCGCTGGATCCCGTGGTGTGGAAAACCATGCGGCCGGTGCTGCTGCGGGCGCTGGGCCGCTGTCCCGATCCGGACATGGCGCTCAACGCGCTGGACCGCCTGGTGGAGCCGGGTGGGGAATCACGCCTTCGCCAGATCGCGGGCCTGCTGGACCATAGGGGCCGTCCACTCGAATCGCTTGTCATCCTTCTGGGCACCAGCGCCTGGCAGGGGGACTTGCTGGCCCGCCACCCCTCATTCCTGGGTCGTTTCCGTCCCCCTGCCGGTCCACGCAGGTCCCCTTCCCGGGAGGAAATGGAAAGCGAGCTGCGTTTGGAACTGGATCGCCATGCCGGTTCCCGCCCGCAGGATGACGCCGCGATCCTAGGCGCCTTCCGCCGCTTCCGCCTGTCCCACCTGTTGCGTGTGGGCATCAATGATGTGCTGAGGGATCGCCCCCTGGAGGAGATCACACGCGACCTGAGCCGCGTCGCCGACGCGTCCATCCAGTTGGCGTGGGAACAGGCTTGGCGCACCATCTCCGCCCGTTTTGGCGAGCCAATCGCACCCGATGGAGCCAGGGTGCGAGGCTGTTGCCTGGCGTTTGGCAAACTGGGCGGGGAAGAACTCAATTACTCAAGCGACATCGACCTGATGTTCCTGTTCGACCGGGAGGGGGCCACCCAGGGGGGGCGGCTGCACCTTTCGGCCGGCGAGTTTTTCGCCCGCCTGGCGGCCGAGGTGGTGCGGTTACTTTCGGCCCCCTGCGATGCCGGGGCCGGCTATCGCGTGGACCTGCGCCTCCGTCCGGATGGAAGCCGCGGTCCGGTGGCCAGGGACCTGCTGGCCACCATGGCCTACTACGATTCGATGGGCCGCACCTGGGAACGCCAGGCCTTGATCAAGGTCCGCCCTGTGGCAGGCGATTCCGGGCTGGGCCGGGAGTTCCTCAAGTCGATCGAGCCTTTCGTTTATCGCAAATATCTTTCCTTCGCCGAGATCAACGAGATCAAGGCGCTCAAGCGCCGGATCGAGACCCGGGCCAAATCGACCGGTGGCGAGGACCTGGATGTCAAAACCGGTCGGGGCGGCATCAGGGACATCGAGTACACCGTGCAGTTTCTGCAGTTGGCAAACGGTGGTGACCTGCCGGCCCTGCGGTTGCGCGGCACCTTGCCGGCGCTGCTCGGCTTGGAGCGGGCCGGTTGCCTCACCGACCAGGAATTCAGGCTGCTGGAACAGTCGTACCGTTTCCTGCGCAAAATCGAGCACCGCCTGCAGATGTTGTTCGACCTGCAGGTGCACCGGTTGCCTTCGGAAGGGGAGGGGCTGGAGCGTTTGGCCCGTCGGATGGGATTTTTGCCCCTGGAGGATGGCTCCAGCGCGGCCACCGCCTTTCTGGCCCAATACAAGGCCGGCACCGGTCCCACCCGTGCCATCCTCGATCACCTGCTGCATCTTTCCTTTGCCGATGAGGGGCAGGCGGAGCCGGAAACCGATCTGGTTCTGGATCCCGACACCGATCCGGCGGAGGCCGAGCGCGTGCTCCGCGGTCACCGGTTTTCCGACCCGGCCAAGGCCCTTGCGAATCTCGCCCTGCTGGCCCGTGAACCGGTGCCTTTCCTAAGCGCCAGACGGTGCCGTCACTTTCTGGCCAGTATCGCCCCGCAGTTGCTGCGGGCGCTTTCGGTCACCCCTGATCCCGACATGGCGCTGGCCAACCTGGAAAGAGTCACCGCCAGTCTGGGTGCCCGGGGTGAGCTTTACGAGCTTTTCCGCCTGCATCCACCGTCTCTTCGGCTGATGGTGGACCTGTGCGCCTGGAGCCAGTTCCTCAGCGAGATACTCGTCACCAATCCGGGTATGGCGGACGAGTTGCTCGACGCCCTTGTTTTGGACCAACCCCCCGTGCGGGCGATGCTGGACACCGAGATCGCCACCTTGCTGAAGGGCGCGGAGGACCCGGACACCATCCTCCGCAGCTTTCAGGACAAGGAATTGCTGCGTGTGGGTGTGCGCGACATTTTGGGGAAGGATGATTCCCGGGCCACCTGCCTGGCCCTCACGGAAATCGCCGAATCGATCCTGGTTTCCTTGGCCGACCGCGCGGTGGCCGCATGTGAGGCCCGGTCTGGCACCCCGGTTCTGTTGGAGGGTCCGCGAGCGGGGCAACCGTGTCGGTGGGCCATCGTGGCCATGGGCCGACTGGGCGCCCGGGAGATGAGCTACCATAGCGACCTCGACCTGGTCGTCCTCTACGAGGGCCCGGGCCGTTATGCCTGGGAGGGGCGTTCGGTGGTCGGTCCCTCCGCGGATTGCCACCAGCATTTCACCGAGTTGGCCCAGCGGATCATCCATCTTGCTTCCCGGCCAACCCGCGCGGGGCGGGGGCGTCTTTATGCCGTGGACATGCGGTTGCGCCCTACCGGACGCTCGGGATCCTTGGTGGTGAGTCTTCCCGAATTCGCCCGTTACCATGCCGAGGGAGGCGGGGCCCAGCTTTGGGAAAGGATCGCGCTGGCGCGGGCCCGGGTGGTGCACGGGGACCCGGAATTTGTCGCGGAGGTCCGTTCGGTGCTGGAAAAGGCGGTTATGGCGACCTGGCCCGAGGGCGGTGTCCAAGAAATGGTTTCCATGCGCCATCGCTTGGAGGCCAGCCGGCCTGAAAGCGATCTCAAGCGTGGTCCGGGCGGTCTGGCGGACATTGAATTCATCGCCTCGGTCCTCCAATGCCAAAACCCGGGAGTGCTGGGCGGCACACTGGAAACCAACACCATGGAGGCGCTCAACCGTCTTGAGGAGTCCGGGCTCGTCAGCGTGATTCAGGCGGCCCAGTTGCGGGAGGCGCACGCCTTCCTGAATCGTTGCCTGATGCGCATGCGCATCATGCATAACCGCGCCCTGGATGAATTGCCGGCGGATCCGATGGAATTGGACAAACTGCGCCGCCGCCTCGGATCGGACGCCCCCTCTGATTTGTCCGGGCATCTGGCCCGGCTCAGGGAACGGACCCGGGCCCTTTTCAACCTGTTGATGGTCTGACTGCGGTGCACCCTCACAAAATCCCGGGCAGCGTGCTTCCCTCTGGCCAGAAATCGGTGGGACGGTTTTCCCGGTCGTTGAACATCAGCGGCCCCTTCAGGCCCAGCGCGGTGAAAACCGTGGCGGCGATATCCTCCGGACCGCACGGCTTGTCCGACGGGTAGCCCCCCACCCGGTCGGTGGATCCGTGCACCTGCCCGCCCCGCACGCCGCCGCCGGCCATCAACACACTCATCGCATGCGTCCAGTGGTCCCGGCCGGCCCCGTTCACCCCGCCGGAGCGCACATCACCCACCTTCGGATGCCTGCCCATCTCGCTGGTTACCAGAACCAAAGTGCTGTCCAGCAAGCCGCGAGATTCCAAGTCGTCCATCAGGGCGCTGAACGCCTGGTCGAATTCAGGCAGCAACCAGTCCTTCAGGCATTGGAAGTTGTTGCCGTGGGTGTCCCAGCCACCCCCGCTGGCGCATTTCAACTTGTCACTTTTTTTCAGATCTCCGCGCCAGTACACGCTCACAAACGGCACCCCCGCCTCCACCAGCCGTCGGGCCAGCAGCAGGGAGGATCCGTTCACGGTTCCTCCGTAACGGTCCTTGAGTGCCGTGGGTTCACCGGATAGGTCAAAAGCGCTACGGGCCCTGGGCGAGGAGAGCAGTTCGTAGGCGTGCCGGGCCTGCAGGTCCAGGTCGGTGCCCAGTCCATCCAGCGAGCGGGGCAGGGAGTCCAGTTGGCGTGCCAGGGATTGGCGGTGGTCCAGTCGCTCCACCGGCAGATCGCCGGCCAAAGTCAGCGAGGGCACGCTGAAATCTTCCGGCTTGGGGTGATCGGCTATCAGATAAAACGGGTCATTCAAGTGGCCCAGTCGCGCGGCGAATTGCCCCGGCCGGGTGAACTCCGGCGCGCCGGGTTTTTCCGGCAGGGCGATGGTGGCGGGCAAGGGGCTCTGGCGCGGCAGGGCTCTCCCTGCCAGACAAGCCATCGAGGGCCAGTCCGTGGGCTCCGGTTTTCGGTTGTTGCCCAATGTCAGGAAGGTGGTGTCGGGCGCGTGGCCGGTCTGGTTGTAGTAGTAACCCGCGTGGTGGTCTCCGGTCAGGTCGCGCTTGCGCATGCCCAGCGACCGCACCAATGCGACCTGGTGCATCCGCTTCGCCAGCCCTGGCAGGTGCTCGCAAACCTGGATCCCGGGCACGCTGGTGCTAACCGGCCGAAAGGGCCCACGGTATTCGGCTGGCGCGTCCGGTTTCATGTCCCAGGTGTCGATATGCGAGGCACCACCCGAAAGCCAGAAAAGGATGACCGATTTGGCCTTTCCACCCACTGGCCCTGCCCGCAAGGTATTGAATGCGTGGGGCAAACCCGCGGCCCCCAACCCGGCCTGCAGGAACACCCGCCGGTCCAGTGCGAATCGCAGTTTGTCGTGGGGCCTGGCCATGGGGTTTTCCGGGACCGGGTTCAGGAGAAAATGGAAGGGTAGGCCAGCATCCGCGTCCACGCGGGGCCCAGATCGGCCCGCAGCCTCAATCGTTGCGTGTCCAGCAGCGTGTGCCAAATCTGGCCCAACAGGTGCTGGTTGGTCACGGGGGGCCCGGAGGGGCGGGCTCCATCCCGGGTCGATTGGCCGTGCACGCCGCCGCGGGGCACCCCGGCCCCCGCCAGCAACAGGGGACCCAGGTCGCCCCAGTGATCCCGCCCGCCCTTGTCATTCACCTTGGGCGTGCGGCCCATCTCGCCGCACACCACCACCAGGGTGCGATCCAGCAACCCGCGCTCCCCCATGTCGTCCAGCAGAACGCTCAGGGCATGGTCCAGCGGCGGTGCCAGCCAGTCCATACCGTCCTTCACCGGGGCGTTGTTCACATCGGCGTGCATGTCCCACACGAACGCCGTGTTCACTGTCACCACACCGGCGCCGCTTTCAATCAGCCTCCGGGCCAGCAATAACAGTTTGCCCAGCGATCGCACATGTTCCTTGTAGAAATTGTGGTTGTTCAGCTTGGTACCGATGGACGCCTCGCTCACCAGGCCCGCGGTGTCGTAGCGGGCGATCATCCGGTCCGGCTCCTGGTTCAACTGGAAGGCCTTGCCGGTGTTGGCCAGAAGCACCCGCAGGGCGCGCTCTCTCGGACCCTCCGCGCCCGCCAGGGCGTCCATCCCTGTCTTTGCCTCATCCAGCCGTTTCAACAGGCTGCTCCGGTCGCCCCACTGATCGGGGGGCATCCGCAGGGTCATGTTGGCCAGCGCCGGACCGGTACCCCCGGGAATAAAGGGCGCGTTCGATCGCGCGAAGGGCCCCGTGGCAGTCTGCAACTCGGGCAGGCCAAAGTCAGGGGGCGGCACGCGTTTCTCACCCACCGCCCCAGGCATGAGGTGCATGCTGCTGGGCAGGGCGGTGATTGGATTTTGCGGCCCCGCGATGGAGTTGTAAGCCGCGCCCAGGCTTCCCATCAGGGAATGCTGGCTAACCAGGGGCTTCAAGTCGTGGTTACCGTCACCGGGCACATAAGACCGCACCACGCAGAAACGGTCTGCCCGTTCCGCCAGCTTGGGAAAATGCGAGCCGAAGCGGACGCCCGGAAGGCGTGTGGCCCTATGTCCGGTAACCGTGCGAATGTCCGCCGGGGCATCGGGCTTGGGATCCCAGAATTCGTATTGGCTGGGCCCCCCATGCAGGAATAGGAACAAGACAGACCGATCCCGAAGGGCATCCCTCCGGTCCCCCTCCGCAGCCGAGGCCCGTTTTCCCAGCCATGTGTCGGAAAATCCACCGGCAACAAAAGGCAGTCCTACCTGCAGGAAGGCGCGGCGGTGGGTTTTCAATTCTGGAAATACCGGCATGGGGGGATGTCCGGTCGGTTGGTTGGTCCCAAAGTCGGGCGGAATGCCCCGGGCGAGTTCCTCAAAGTTAACCCTTTTTCAGATTCTTGGCCAGCAAATTCACCAAACAGGGGGGCTAGGGGCCAGGTCACCTTCAAAGCCAGGGAATAATCAGCTGACTATTCCCCAATCTCCAGGCGCACTCTTCCGCTTACAGCGGCAAAACCAACCATGACGGTCGTGATGGCCGTGCCAGCCGAAGCGGAGGTTGGCATCGAGCCCGATTCCTATTCCCCGGCTGACTGGGCGGGAAAATCAGACCGGGCTGTTAAAAAAGGAGGATGTCCGGACAATCCTCGGGCACACTGGCCGGTTGGGGGGTGGCAATGTTCCGGTTGCAGGTCCTCTTGGTGGTGGTTCTGGCAATCGGCGTGCCTCTGGCCCTGTTCATCTTCATCCGCAAAAAGCAATTGTCCACCTCCCCGACTCATCGGTGGGCCTTGCGGGTGGAACAGTTGGAAAAGGAATTGCGCCGGTCCTTGTACACCGCCGAATCCCAAGTCAAATCCGCCAATGCCGAGCACGCCCGCAACATCACAAGGGACAGGGCCGAGGCGCTGAAAAAACACCTCTCAGGACTGGACCTCGACCTCCTGTTGAAGGCCCAGGGAATTGGCCCCTCCATTCTGGAGGGTCTCCGTTCCGCGGGTTTTCGCGATGTGGGCGCCGTTGCCGAGGCGTTTAGCCTGCAGGGAGTCCCGGGGGTCGGCCCGGAACGGGAGAAAACCCTGAAGGCCACCGCCAAAAAAATCGCCGATGGAGCCACCCGCGATTTCAACAAGGGAATCGGCCCCGAGGCGGCCAAGGAGCGTGAGCGGGAGGCCCGCGCCACCCGCGAATTCGAACAGGCCATGCGGGAACCCAGGCGTACCATCGCGGCCTTTAGGCAGGCTTTGGAAAATCTGGGCCCCCGGTTGGCATTGGCCCATCAAAACGGTTCCGGCCTGGTGTTCACCTTCCGCCAACCCGCCCTGCTTTCACCCGACATTCTCAATGCGCCTCTGCCCACCATCGACGAATTCATGGGCTGGCCTGTCGAACCCGTGCCGATGCCCCCTTCCCAGGCACCAGTCCCGTTGCCTGAACCCCCTCCGGAAAAAGCCGGGAAGGCGGAAGAATACGATGAGAATTCTAACGACGAGTTTCTCAAGCCCCGCAAAAGCCGGCCCCAAACCCCGACACCGGCACCTTCATCGCCAAAAAAAACGGAAGATCCGTTCGATCCCTTCGCCGAACCTGGCTCCCCGCCGGCCAAATCGCCGACACCTGCCTCCCCGCCCTCCAAACCAGCATGGACCCAGTCCCCGGGCGAGCAGATGATCGCCTGGTTCGATGCCATGGTGGACCTCGGATTGGCGGCGGCCAAATGTGATGGCCGTGTGGTGGAAGCGGAGCGCAAGAACCTGATCAACGCACTGCGCGAACGATTTTCCGCCGAGAGGGCCGTCACCGGTCATGTGGAGATCGACGCCTGCCTCGCCGGCCGGGAACCGGTGGAATTGGACGCTCTGCGGGAGCGTTTGGTGGTGTTGCCCAGCGACCAGCGCCGGTGGGGCTACCGCCTGTGCTGCAAAGTGATGGGGCCGGCTGCCGACCGCAACACCCGGGAGGCTGAGTTCCTGGCACTCCTCCGAAGGATGCTGGGTTTGAAGGCCGACAATCATGGCGTCCTGGATCCATCCGATCCGGAAAGTGTCCTCGAATTCGATCTGGAACGGGATGTCACCCCCGACGGGATCCGCCGCCAGAAAAACCTGTTGTGGGACAAGTACGATCCGGAAAAGGCGTCCAGTCCGGCCGAGGTGGAGCATTGCAAGGCCAGGCGCGCGCAAATCGATCAGGCGGCCCGCGAATTGCTCAAGAGGTTGGGGGCCCCGGATGAGGCCCCTGCTGCCGCGGAAGATCCCTTCGCGGCGCCCGGTTCACGCCACAATCCCGACCTGGATGACATTCTGGGTTGATCAGGTTTCAGAACCTGGTGTGGGAACGGTCAGCAGGATCAGGACTGCCAGCACCGCCAGGCAACTCCCATAAGCGAAGGCTGCCATCGGGCCGCTCGACTGGTACAGCAACCCGCAGACCAGGCTTGCCGGCAAAGCCGCGAAACCACTGGTGAAGCTGTACCAGGCGTAGCCCATACCCCTGCGCCCTTTGCCCACCAGGTGGCCCACCAGGGTGCGTTCCGTCGGTTCCACCAATCCCATCACCAACCCATAAGCCAGGAAAAGCGCCCACGCGTGCCGGGGCGAATCGGCCAGGGCGAACCCGGCGTACACCACCGCGAAACCGGACCACGCGAAGGGAAGCAGCCGTCGTGCCCCCCAGTGGTCCACCCACCGGCCCAAAAGGAAATTTCCGCTGCTTTTGGCGATATGGCAGGCGCACCACAGCAGCGGCAGTTGGCCAACAGGCACGCCCACCTCGCCGGCTCGCACCAGCAGGAAGGCGTCTGAGGAATTCCCCAAAGTGAACAGCATCAGGGCCATCATGTACCGGACAAATCCGGCGGAGTAGCGCGGGCGACCATTCCCCTCTTCCACCAACGGCACCACCACCGGGCCCCGGGTATCCGGTAGCCGAAAAGCCAGTAATGCCACAACCATCAGCCCCGGCAACAGCGTGAGCAGAAACAGGTTCCTCAGATGATCCGGCCAAAGGGCCAGAAAAATAGCGGCAATCAGGGGCCCCACGGCCGCCCCCAGATTGTCCATGCCCCGGTGGAAACCAAAAGCCCGCCCCCGCAATTCCGGCGCGGTGGTGTCCGCGATCATGGCATCCCGGGGCGGGGTGCGTATCCCTTTGCCCACCCGGTCGGTGATGCGGACGGCGAACAGGTGCCAGGGCAGGGTGGCCAGTCCGATCAGGGGCCGGGCCAGGGCTGGAACCGAATACCCTAGGACGATGAATGCCTTCCGGGAACCGCCTCGGTCGGCCACATGCCCCATCCAGATTTTCAGCAGGCTGGCCGTGGCGTCCGCGCACCCCTCTATCAGGCCCAACAGAAACCGGTTGCCTGCAAGAAATTGCAGTAAAAAATGCGGCAGTAGCGCGTAAACCATCTCGCTGGCCGAATCATTCAGCAGGCTGGCCCAGCCCAGCACCTTGACCGTGAGCGGTAGTCGGGAAGGCTCACGCTTTCCGGCAACTGGGGTCGACACCGGAATTCCTTTGCAATCGCCACATGGTTTGAATGGGCCATTTTATCCGGCCTGGAACCTTGGTTTCAGGGGCTATCCCACTTGCGACCCCAATTTGTCCGTGAGAAACTGGAATTCCCGCCCGTATTGCCTTCTCTCTGGGCATGTGCATGAATTGCCTCGCACTTTTCCTGCTGGTGACTCCGGCAGCCGATGGCGCCAAAAGCGCCCCCGCGTTGGACCCTTTGGTTTACCCGGGAAAAATCAAGCCCCTGTTTGCTGTGCGTTGCCTTGCCTGCCATGGCGCCTTGGAGCAAAAAGGCGGCCTCCGTGTCGATACGGTGGCGGACATGATCAAGGGCGGAGACTCCGGGCCCGGGATTATTCCCGGCAAGCCCAAGGAGAGTCCGGTGTGGCTTCGGTCCGCCGGTCATGGAAACAAACGGCGGATGCCCCCCAAGGGCGAAGGGGAAGAGGTCGGACCCGAGGATCTTGCCCGGTTGGAGCAATGGATCGCTTCCGGGGCACCGGCACCTGATCGTGAGCAGCGCGACCCCGACCCGCGGGAACACTGGGCATTCAAAAAACCGGTCCGTGCAGTCGCCCCGTTTCCCGGTTCCAACCCCATCGATGCCTGGATTGAAAAAGGCTGGCGAGAAAAGGGTCTGGCCCCCAGGCCCGAGGCGGACAAGCGAACCCTGCTGCGAAGGGTTTACCTGGACCTGATCGGTTTACCACCCACCCCGGAGGAAATGGACCGTTTCCTCGCGGATGGCGGCCCGGATGCCTACGGGCGCGAAGTCGATCGGCTGCTGAATAGCCCGCGCCATGCCGAGCGTTGGGCCCGCCATTTCATGGACATTTGGCGCTACAGCGATTGGTGGGGGTTGGGTGCGGAGGTCCGGAACAGCCAGAAAAATATCTGGCACTGGCGCGACTGGATCATCGAATCCCTCGAAAAGGATCTTCCCTACGACGAGATGATTCGGCAAATGTTGGCAGGCGACGAACTCTATCCCGCCGACCCGTCCAAGCTGCGGGCGACAGGCTATCTGGCCCGTCAGTACTTCCTGTTCAACCGAACCAGTTGGATGGATGAAACCATCGAGCATACATTCAAGGGGTTCCTGGGCCTGACAGCCAATTGTGCCAAGTGCCATGATCACAAGTACGACCCCATCAGCGCCGATGATTATTACCGCCTTAGAGCGGTCTTCGAGCCGTACCAGGTCCGTTTTGATGCCCCCCAGGGATCGATTGATCCCGCCCAGGGCTTTCCCCGGGCGTTCGATTGCAACCTGGACAAGACAACCCATAAACACATCCGCGGCGATGAGGCCCGGCCGGACACCCGCCGGAAAATGCCACCGGCGTCCCCCCAGTTTTTGAATTTTGCCACCCTGAATGTGCGGGAGATTTCCCTGCCTCCCGAGGCACACGCGCCGGAAACCCGGCCCGAAGTGCTGGAACTTTTCTTGAGCCAGTCAAGCGAGGCCCTGACCTCTGCCAAAAAGCGGCAGGAGGAGGCGCGGCATTCTGTCATTCAGGCGGAAAACCGTCCCAAGGCAATGGAAATCAAGCCGGGAAGGGTGTTGTTGGCCGAACCCTTCAATCAACTCGATGCCGCGATTTGGTCCCCTGTCGGGCCGGGCAAATGGAAATCCGAAAACGGGGCGGCCTTGCTGGCCGATGCAAGCGATAAGCGCTCTGCGTTGAAGCTCCTCCGCCCTGTTCCGCCCGACTTTGAATTGACCCTGCGGTTTCGCATCACCGGCGGGGAGCCCTGGCGCTCGGTGGGCGTGTCGTTTGATGCGGCGCCTGGGCGAGAAAACAATGTGTATGTCAGTGCCAACGCGAGTGAGCCCAAACTTCAAATCGCCTTCGAGCGCGACAGCCAGTACACCTACCCCGAGGCGGGTAAGCAGGCTCGCCCCATCGCGCTGAACAGCCCGATGGAACTCACCATCCGTGTTCAGGGGACGGGGGTGGAGGCGCTTCTCGATGGCAAGCCGGGCGCTTTTTTCAGGGTTCCAGATCGCAAACCAGGCGACCTGCTGCTCACGGCGTTCACCGCCACCTGCGCTCTGGAAAACCTGGAAATCCGTGAGCTCCCGGCCGGCTACCAGTCACCCGGTCTCAAAAAAAAACTCACTGTCGATCAGGCAAAGGCCCGTTTGGAGTGGACCAACGCTGAAATCGCCGTTCTGGAGGCCGAGCCTGCCACATTGCGTTCAAGGTACCAAGCCAGGCTGGACCAATTGACCCTGACCCCGGAAAAGTCCAAACAATCTATGGCCCGGGCTGCCAGGCACGAGGCTGGCCTCGCCGTGTTGAAGGCCAAGGCCGGGCTGGCAAAAGCCAGACTGGATCTTGCCATGGAGGGGCAGGGTAAAAAGACCCAGGTGGAAGCCGCGCAAAAGGCCTTGGCGGAGGCGGAAAAGAAGGCCGCCGATCCCGGCGAGAAATTTACCCCGTTGGTTGTCTCGGCAAAAGCGCCGGAAAGCAATGTGGAGTCGGCGGAAAGCAAGGCCCGCCCCTATCCGGCCTCCAGCACCGGCCGCCGTGCCGCCCTGGCCCGCTGGATCACCGACCCGAACAATCCGCTGACAGCCCGTGTGGCGGTCAACCACCTGTGGAATCGGCATTTCGGTCAGGCTCTGGTCCCCTCCCTGTTTGATTTCGGGCGCAAGGGGCAAGCGCCTTCCCATCCTGAACTGCTGGACACCCTCGCGGTCGAATTGATGGAGCGGAATTGGAGCCTGCGCCATCTCCACCGCTTGATCGTGACATCCAGGGTGTACCGGTTGGACTCGTCAGCTTCCCAGCCAGCGGAGCAAGGCAAGGACCCGGAAAACAAACTCCTCTGGCGATTCCCATCGCACCGGGTGGAGGCGCAGGTGGTGCGCGATGCCCTGCTGCATCTCGCCGGCACGCTCGACCTGACCCGCGGGGGCCCGCCGGTGCCGGTGGCCGATTCCTCCAGCCGGCGTCGCAGCCTCTATTACTTCCATTCCCATAATGAGCACCAGAAGTTCCTGGAGCAGTTCGATGACGCGGGCGTTTTGGAGTGCTACCGCCGGGAGCGGAGCATAGTTCCCCAGCAGGCCCTGGCCCTCACCCACGCCGCCCTAAGCCTTGAAGCTGCTGCCGCAATTGCGGCGCGTTTGTCCAGGCCCGGCATGTCAGACAACCGTTTCATCGAGGAAGCGCATCTGGTTTTGCTGGCCCGTTCCGCTGATGCCGCGGAGCGGGAACTCTGTGCCGGTGCCTTGCGGGATTTGCGCGCTGAAAACGGGCAGGCGCCCCCGGAAAGTGCCCGGGCGCTCATGGTGCTGGCTCTTCTCAACCACCATGACTTTTTGACAAGGCGGTAGCGCATGGACAGTCTCGGTCATTTCCGCCGTCGACGCGCGTTTCTGGCCAAATCTGCCGGTGGTTTCGGCTCGCTGGCTTTTTCGGCGATGGCTGGTCGCGATCTGCGCGCCGATGCCGGCCCCGAGTGGCTTCCACCCGATGGCCATCCCCATTTTGCCCCCAAGGCCGATAGCGTCATCTGGGTCTTCCTGAATGGAGGCATGAGCCACCTCGAAACATTTGATCCCAAGCCGGAGCTCGACAAGCACGCGGGCAAGACCATCGCCGAATCACCGTATAAGGATGTGCAGGATCCTAAAAAACTCGCCCAAGCCCGTGTGACGGTCATCAACGACGCCAACGGCCAGCAGCGCGACAAGCTCTATCCCACCCAGATCAAATTCAAAAAGCGCGGCCAAAGCGGCATCGAGGTGTCCGATTTTCTCCCTCAAGTGGGTGGCGTGATCGATGACTTGGCTGTCATCCGCGGCATGTGGACCACGGACGACAACCACGGGGCCCAAACCCAGTTTCATTCCGGGCGCCACATGCTCGACGGTGAGTTCCCCACGCTGGGAGCCTGGGTCCATTACGGACTGGGGCGTTTGAGCGACAATTTGCCCCAGTTCATTTCCATGGGAACACGGGAATACTGGAACAAGAAGGATGGACATTACCTGGGGCCCAGGCACGATGCCGTCCCGGTGCGTGTGGATCCGGCCAATCCCCTCGATTTCGGCAAACCTGAAAAACCTCTCAGCCCGGCCGAGGAACGACTGGTCTTTGACCTCACCGCCCGTTTGGACCGCCACCGTGCGGTGGCGGAACCGGCCGATGCCGCGTTGTCAGCTCGGCTGGCCAGTTACGAACTGGCCTACCGCATGCAGCGGGCTCTGCCAGTCGCCCTCGATTTTTCCGGGGAAACCCGTGAAACCCAGAGTCTATACGGCCTGGACCGGCCCGAAACCCGTGAATTCGGCATGCAAATGCTGGCCAGCCGCCGTTTGGTCGAGCGCGGGGTCCGTTTCATCCAGATCCAGCATGGCGGAGGCGGGGCCGGGGCCTGGGATGCGCACGGCGACCTGAAGGGCAATCACACCGCCAACTGCCTGAAGATCGACCAGCCGTTGGCAGGCTTGGTATCTGACTTGAAGCGGCGGGGAATGCTCCAGCGGACCTTGGTGGTGTTGGCCACCGAATTCGGCCGAACCCCCGGCAGCCAGGGAGGCACTGGCCGCGACCACCACATTTTTGGTTTCACCGTCGTCATGGCCGGCGGTGGCCTGAAGGCAGGAGTGGTGCACGGTGCCACCGATCCCATCGGGTTCCACGCCGTGGAAAACCGTCACTATGTTACCGACATCCACGCCACCATCCTCAGGCAAATGGGCCTCGACAGCCGCCGTCTCGAAATCCCCGCCCGCAAACGCCTGGAGATCGACCACGGCCGGGCGATCGGTGAAATTATTGCCTGACTGTTGTCCTAAACGCGTACAATGGAACCATGACCACTGTCCAAATCACTTTGCCTGACTCTCTTGCCCGGGAAGCTGCTTTGGCCGGCTTGCTGGACCCCGAAAAGATTGAAAAATTGCTTCGTCAGCAATTGGCCGAGGGGCGGGTTGAAAAATTAATAGAAGCCAAAAAGAAATTGAATCAAAACCCCATTCCACCAATGACCGAAGATGAATTGGCTCGTGAAATCGAGGCCTACAGAAGCGGCTTGAAGGATGCGCCTCTTGCTTGATACCAACACCGCCTTGTCGGGGTTGCTGTGGAATGGTTCGCCGGGAAGATTGATCGATTTGGCGATCACCCAAAAAATCTTGCTTTATTCCAGCACGGCCCTGGTGTCCGAATTGGAAGGCGTGATCCTTAGGCCAAAATTTGCCGCAAAATTACAAGCTTTAGGCGTGACGGTAAGTGATCTGATCCTGGGTTATTCCTCATTGGTGACGATGGTTACCCCGGCCCCGATTATCCCAACCATCCTGGAAGATCCTGATGATGACCACGTCCTTGCGGCGGCAGTCTCGGCAAGGGTGGATCTGATTGTTTCCGGTGACCGACATCTACTGGGGTTGGCGGAATTTCAAGGGTGCCGCATAGTCGATGCCGCCACGGCCCTTTCTCGTCTGAGTTTCGAAGCCTGACGATAATTTTGCCAAAAAAGCGAGAGACCCCGACCAAACCTGGCCGGGGTCTCTCGCATGATCCAAAATAATCGGATCCTCAGGAACCTGTCACCCAGGGCCCATCAACTGGGCCCCAGGAAACCAGTTCCTCGGGCCGGAACCACAAGGCCAGTTCGTTGGCCGCGTTTTCCGGGCTGTCAGAACCGTGGACCAGGTTGTTCTGGATGCTGATGGCGTAATCGCCCCGGATGGTGCCCGGGGGGGCCTTGGTACCGTCGGTGGCACCAACCAGGTTGCGCACCACGGTCACCGCCTCACGGCCTTCCAGGGCGATGGCCACGGTGGGACTGGAGGTCAGGAAGCTGAGAAGGTCCTTGAAGAACGGCCGGGCGGCATGCACGGCATAGTGCTTCTCGGCCAGCGCCTTGTCGGCATGAACCAGCTTCAGGCCGATCAGCTTCAGCCCCTTCCGCTCGAATCGGGTGATCAGATCGCCAACCAGACGACGGTGAACAGCGTCGGGCTTAAGCAAAACCAGGGTACGTTCCATGCTTGCAATGTCCTCGATAAAACTTCAATAAACCAAAGAAGGTAAATAGTGTTGCGCCAGGGCCAACCTGACGGCAATCCCGAAAAAAGGGATCAGCGCCCCCGCAGCCGGTTGCGCAGCTTGCCGAGGAGGTTTTGCGACCTGTCCTCGATCCGGTCCTTCACCCGCCGGATTACGCCCTCGTCGTTGCCCCTGTCCAGGAATCCAGCGGGCGAAACAGTCGAGCCAGGGTTGCCGGCAAGTTTGTCCTCTTGGGCGTTGCCCGCATCGGCCGTTGCCTTGGTCTTTTTCACCACCCAGATGTTCCGGTACTGAACCGGGTTGCCATGGTCCTGAAGCAAAATCGGGCCGCCTTCGGCAGGGTTGCCACCCAGGCCCGAGGTGGTGTTGTCCTTGGTGATCTTCTGCTGGTCATGGATGGTCACACCGTTCTGCTTCACGGTGATCACGCCTTCCTTCACCTTTTTGCCGTTTTCAAAAACCGGCGGGTTGAAATCAATGTCGTAGGCCTGCCAAATGGTGGGTGCCTTGCATGCGTTCACCAGCGGCTTGGCCACCCCGTAGATCCCGCCGCAATCGTTGTCCTTGCTGTCCAGCCCGTAGCTGTCCAGCACCTGTACCTCGTACCGGCCCTGCACATACACGCCGCTGTTGCCCCGTCCCTGGCCGCTGGCCTTGGGCATGTAGGGCACCCGGAATTCCACATGCAGGTGAATGGGGGTGGAGAACTTCTCCTTGGTGACGATGTCGCCCCCCTTCACCTCCAGAAAACCCTCGGGAGTCACCTTCCAGCCGATCGGCGATTTGCCGTCGCGGTGCTGGAACGCCTCGGTTGATTTGCCGTCAAACAACACTACCGCCCCGGCCGGTGCCGGAGTGCCCGGGTGATCCTGGGTGTCAGCCGGCTTCAGGATCTTCAGTCCGTCCAGGGGACCATACGCAGACTGTCCGCCCGCCAACAGCGCCAGGCACAAGGTGAAACTATGCATCTTCTATCCTCCGTTTCAAAAAAGGGGGTTATTTGCCTTGCAGTTCGTCGGCCAGCGGTGAGGCGTCATACACCTTCCGGAGTGCCTCGGTGATCACTTGCGAGCAGACCGAGACCGCCCGCGCCTGGTCGTCGGAATAGGCGAAGTCCAGCACCAGCGACTGGATGTTGCCGTCGAAAATCAGCCCCACCACCTCGCCGGCCTTGTTCACCACCGGGCTGCCCGAGTTGCCACCAATGATGTCCGCGGTGCTCACAAAGTTGAAGGGAGTCTGCAGGTTGATGGAGTCCTTCTTCTTGGCCCACAGGGGCGGCAGGTCGAAGGGGGCCTTGTTGTTCTGCCCCTTCGAGCGCTCGTACAGACCGCCAACGGTGGTGATGGGGGCCACCTTTTTGCCGGCTTCCTGATAGCCCTTCACAGGCCCGTAGCTCAGCCGCAGCGTGAAGGTGGCGTCCGGGTAGGTCGAGGTCCCTTCCAGGGCGAACTTCACCTTGGCGATCTGCGAATAGGCCTGTCGCCGGGGTTCCTCCACCTCGTTCTCCATCACCTTCCGCAGCTCGCGCGATTCCGGATCCACCAGAAGCGCCAGTTCGATCATCGGGTCCTTGCTGGCGGTGATGGCCGGCAGGCCGTCCTCATACAGCTTCTTCCGGGTGGCCACATCCTTCAGCTTGCTGCCGTTCACCAGCTCAGCGGCGCGGTCCACAGGCGATTTGCCCGCCAGCACCTTCACCACCAAGGGGTCGTTGTACCCCAGTTGCTCCGCCAGGGAGGCCAGACTGTCTGCCAGCCGGATGATCTCGAACCCCTCGTAGATCGGCTCTTCCGAGAAGAGTTGAAGTTCCAGGGGTTGCTTGTTGCTGTCGATGAACTCGCGCAGCCGTTCAGCCTGCGGCTTGTCCCGCTCCTGGGCCGAGCGCACCAGCGTCCGCGCGATGCCGAACAGATCCGAGGCGAAAGCCGCCCCGCCTTCCAGCATGCCGTGCCGTTTCAGGATTTTTGCCCGGGTCTTGTACACCTCGGCCACCTTGTCCCAGGCCCCCTTGGCGTCAGCCAGCTTCGGGTCCTTTTCGGCCGCCTCGCGCAGCTTGGCCTCTTCCGCCCGCTTGCGGGCCATCACGGCCGGGTCCATCAGGCCGCCCAGGCCTCCCAGACGGGCCTTGCGGCTGTTCTGCACGCTGAACAGCAGTTCCTTGGCTTGCCGGGCGTTTTCCTCACTGCGGGCGCTGAAAGCGTTCAGCAGCACTTCCATGCTGTAGAGCCGCTGCATCAGGTAGGGGTACCCGATATCGCGGGTGTACTCCAGCTCCGCCACCGTTGCCAGACGGTTGGTGCGTCCCGGGTGACCGGAAACAAAAGTCAGCTCCCCGTCAGCGCATCCGTTGGCGCTCCATTTCAGGAAATGTTTGATCTCCGCCGGCTTGTCGTTCTCGTACACGCGGAAAAAAGCCGCGTCCAGGCAGAATCGTGGGAACTCGAAGTTGTCCGGGTCGCCGCCGAAGAAGGCGATCTGCTGCTCCGGTGCCCACACCAGCCGCACATCGGTGTACCGCTTGAAGCGGTACAGGTGGTAGGCACCACCCTGGTACAGCGTCACGATGTTCGAGCGCAGCCCGGTCTTCTTGGTTTCCTCATCCTCGATGGCGTTCATCACGGCCCGGCGGGCCTTGGCCGCCTGGTCCGGTTTCATGTCGCCTTTCACGGCGCCTTCCACACGGGCAGTCACATCCTCGATCGACTCGAGGACATTCAACTCCATCGCCTCGCACTTGCGCTCCTCGCCCCGGGTCTTGGCGTAGAAGCCGTCGCGGTAGTAGTTCCGCTCGGGGGTGCCCATCTTCTGCAGGGCGTCGGCGGCCACATGGTGGTTGGTCATCACCAGGCCATCCTTCGACACGAACGAGCCGGAGCCCCCCGAGTTGAAGCGCACCGAGCTCTTCTGCAGGTGCTCCAGCCAATCCTTGCCCGGCTCGAAGCCGTAACGCTCCTTCAATTGGGCGAGGGGCGGGTTGGTGTAAAGCCACATGCCCTCGTCACCCAGCAAAGCGGGTGTCCCCGCGGCCAGCACGCCCATGGATGCGACTATCCTCCGGATGGTTTTTCCCAACATGGTCATACTCCCTGAACTGAGGATGAAATAAGACTTGCCAAATGCCAAAGGGGTTTGAAAAAGTCGGTCAGCTTGGGGCTGAATCGGCGGATGGTTTTTCGGTCTTGCGGCCCAGGATCACCAGGCTCAACGCCAGGGCGAGGAAAATACCCAGCGTGATCAGGTCATGCCATTTGCCGATCCCCCAGCCCTCCACCAGGTGATGCTGCTCCAGCAGCTTCTTCACGCCGGGCGTGAATTCCAAAAAGGCAAGCAGCACGCCGCCCAGGCTGCCACCCGCGATCAGGCCCGAGGCCCACAGCACGCCGGGCGAGCTTTCCGTCTTGGCGATCTTTTCCACCTCGGCGGCCTGCCTCTCGGCCTCCGTGGCCCCCTCGTGCAATTTCACCTGGTGCGCCCGGTCCGCCGCCCACCGTGCCAGCCCGCCAATGAAGATAGGCATCGTCGCGCTCATCGGCACATACACACCCACCGCGAAGGCCAGGGAAGACACGCCGCACATCTCTAAGGTCAGGCTGATCATGGCCCCGATCAGCACCAGCGTCCAATTGATTTCCCCGCCCAGCACACCCTGGATGATCAGCCCCATCACCTGGGTCTTCGGCGCCCCGAATTTGAATTTGACCGGCTCGGGATTGTTCTTGTAAACCAGCGCGCCCCGTTCGTCCGTCAGGTATTCCCCCGGGGCCACCCCGGCGGCGGTAAGTGCTTCCGCCAGCTTCAGCGTGCCGGCCAGGCTGGCCACTTTCTTGGCCTCCTCGCGCAGTTTTTCCAGCGCCTCCGGGGTCAGGCTGGTCACCAGTTTCAGGGTTTTCCCGTCGGCCTGGGCGGTGGATTTCACCTCGCCCAGCATCGCGGCCAATCCGGGTACCGGGGCCGCGCCCTCGTTGGCCTTGAAATCGTCCCTTTGGTCGTAACGACCGGTGATGGTCGGGTCCACCAGATACCCGATAAATCCGCCGCCATCCACCAGGTATTTTCCATCACCCAGCCCGGGGATCTCCTTTCGCTGCGCCTTGTTCGGCCGCCACTCGGAGTAGGTGGTCGCGTTCACGGTGCGCTTGGCGTTGTTCGCGTACTCCGCCTCGAACTGTTTCACCGAGGTGGTCGGCAGGTCCCGCGTGCTCAGCACCTCGCCCGCCTGATTGAACAGCAGTAGCGTCCCGCCGATCACCAGGGCGCTGGTCAAGGCCCCTACCAGAATCGCGCACTGCTGCAGGTAGGGGGTGCCACCCACCAGAAAACCGGTTTTCAGGTCCTGCGAGGTGGTCCCGCCGTTGCTGGCGGCGATGCACACCACCCCGCCAATCGACAGGGCCAAAAGCGCGTCGCGCGATCCCGTCATCCCCAAAGACAGGAAGATCAGGCAGGTCAACAGCAGCGTGGCGATGGTCATGCCCGAGATCGGATTGCTCGATGACCCAATCTCACCGGTCAGCCGGCTCGAAACCATCACGAACAGGAATCCGAAAAACAAAACCAATAGCGCGCCGCTGATGCCGCCCCACATCCCCACCTGCGGCACCAAAAACCAGGCCAGCAGTCCCGCCAGCACCAGCACGCCACCCGCCACCACGATCGGCGGCAGGTCCCGCTCGGTTCTCGGCAACTCCGTGGAGGCCGACCCGTCCGCCAGTGCCCCCGCTTTTTTGGCTCCCATTCCGCCCACTGTGGAGAAAATAGCCCCAAAGATGGTGGGCAAAGTCTTGATCAGGCTGAAGATGCCCGCAGCCGCCACGCACCCGGCCCCGATGAAACGCAGGTAGGTGCCCTGCATCTTGTCCGCTGTCATCTGGCCGATGGGGGCGGAGGCCGGTGCAAGCACGCCATCCCGCCCGTCCCCGAAAAAGGCCATGCTGGGCAGCAGCACCAAAGCTCCCAAAATGGACCCGGCCAGCATTAAGGCGCCCACGCGCAAGCCGATGATGTAGCCCACACCCAGTAGTTCCACACCCATGTCGCTGGAAACACGAGCCACGCGGGAGAAGAAACCCAGCGGTGCCTCCAGCCCGGCCTTCAACAGGCCCGACCCCTCGCTGATGATCTTGTGGCCAAACGCCACCAGGAACCCCGCCATCACCGCGCCGCCCTGGGCGCCACCACGCTCGGCGCTTTCCAGCACCTTGGCGCACGCGGTCCCCTCGGGGTACAGCAGCGTATTCGGCTGTCCCGGGGCCCCATGCATCCGCACGATGAACAGCCGCCTCAGCGGAATCATCATCAGGATGCCCAGCAGGCCCCCCATCACCGAGACCATCATCACCCGGGCCAGGTCCATGTCGAAGCCGATCAGCATCAGCGCGGGCATCGTCACGCCCACGCCGAAGGCGATCGATTCGCCCGCGCTGCCGGTTGTCTGCAGGATGTTGTTTTCCAGGATGGTGGTGCGTTTCACCAAGCCCGTGGAGCCGAGGATCCTGAACAGGGTGATGGCCAGCACAGCCACAGGGATACTGGCCGATACCGTCAGTCCGACCTTCAGAACCAGATAGAGGGAGCTTGCGCCGAAGATGATCCCCAGCACCGCCCCCAGCAGGACGGCGCGCAGCGTGAACTCGGCCATGCCGGCCTTGGGATCGTTGGCTTCGGTGGCTGTCTGCAGCGTGGGCATTGCCTCGACTCCTGTGGGATCAGCCTGTTTTCAAAGGTGGAAGGTCAGATGGGGCAAACCGGCCGGTCGGCGAAATCCAACCCGGGTTCGCCGGAAACTACCTCACCCACCAGGAACGCGGGAACACCCATCCGTTCCACTTGCTTGACGATACTTTCCGCGAAATACCGACTGACTACCAGGACCATTCCCAGGCCCATATTGAAGACCCGGAACATCTCCTCTTCGGAAACCCCGCCCAGTTTCTGTAGCCACGGGAATAGTGCGGGGACCTGCCAGGAGTTTTTCCAGATGCGGGCCCGGGTCCCGGGTGGCAGGATGCGGGGCACATTCCCCTCCAAACCCTCACCCGTGATATGGGCGATCCCCCGTACCACTTTCCGTTTGATGGGGTAGTGGTTCAGCAGTTCGGTGACCACCTTGGCGTAAATGCGGGTGGGCTCCAGAAGGGCATCACCCGCCGTGCGCCCCAACTCGGGAATCACGCTGTCCACGGTCAAACTGGCCCGTTCAAAAACAATCTTCCGGGCCAGGGAATAACCGTTGCTATGCAAGCCCGTGCTGCCCAGACCAACCAGCAGGTCCCCCGGCCGTACCCGTTTGCCAGTCACCATCCGGTCCCGTTCAGCAACCGCCACGCAAAACCCGGCCAGATCGTAATCACCTTCCTTGTACACTTCGGGCAAAATGGCGGTTTCGCCCCCCACCAGTGCGCACCCAGCCTCAATGCACCCGTCGCTGACCCCCCTCACCAGGGCCTCCACCAATGGGGGATTGTCCCTGGGGATTGCGATGTAATCCAGGAAAAAAAGAGGCTCGGCACCGGCGCAGAGGCAGTCGTTGACGGACATCGCCACCAAATCAATGCCCACGGTGTGATGGCGGTTCATCATCGCCGCCACTTTCAGCTTGGTCCCCACGCCGTCGGAGCCGGACACCAAAACAGGATGTTTGTAGTTCCGTGCGAAAAGCCTGCTGTTGAAGTCCAAACTCACCAGGCTGGCAAACCCGCCAAACCCATCCATCACCCGAGGAGTATGGGTCCGGCGAACCCAATGGGCCATCCCGTCCAGGGTCTGGTTGTAAAGGTCCAGATCCAGCCCGGCAGCCCGGTAATCCAAGCCCTGACCCGATCCCGACTGCACGTTTTTATTCTGTGTTTCGCTCATGACATCAACTTAGGAAAAAAAAATGGGAAATCGATCCAATCAGAATGGTCTCGAAAGTACGAAAAGGATTGATTTTGAAATATATTGATTAAAATAAATATTAATTAATATATAAATTTTCCATATTTGTAGGGTTATTCCGGCTATAAGCCACGAGTGGACGCATTGTTTTTTGAGAAATCCAAGAAGATCAATTGTTTGGATGCTTGAAATGGATTTAGAAATAGTTTAAAGGTAACTTGAGCGGTATTCGGCCCTCCTTTCCGCTCATTGATCTTCATAAGTTTTTACTTTCTGGGAGGTTCATCATGAAGCGTCGTGGTTTTACGCTGATCGAACTGCTGGTGGTGATCGCCATCATCGCCGTTCTAGTCGGACTTATGGTTCCCGCCGTGCAAAAGGTGCGCGAAGCGGCAAACCGAATGAGCTGCACCAATAACCTGAAGCAGCTCGGCTTGGCAGCTGCCAACTTTGATTCCACCAACGGCACCCTGCCATCCGGTCAGGTCGGGCCCTCCATGACCGAGCAGTCCGAAATCGGTACTGGCACAGGTGGCTGGTTCAACGGGCCCTACACCGGCGTGCTCGTTCCCTTGCTGCCTTACATCGAGCAGGACAACCTGTTCAAGATGCTCCAAATGGCAAGCGTCAACGCCGACCAAAACGGTCTTGGCTACCCCAACAACCACTGGTTCCAATTCAACGCAACCACTCCTACCAGCCCTCGTTATCCCAACGTGGCCAACTACACGGCCATGAGGCAGGCCAAGATCAAGTCGTTAGCTTGCCCCTCGGCTCCCTCGACCGATGGCAAGAATATTGTGCTTGGTTTCGCCCACTTCACGGTCACACGTGTTGGAACCTATTCCGGTTTCTGGTCCGATGACTATGTGGGTGTGGAAATCTACCGGCCCTTCGGCAAGACCAACTACATGGGTTGCGCCGGTAGCGGTCCTCGCACCGTCTATGCAGGTGTGTTCACCAACCGCTCCAAGAACAAGCTCGGCGCCATCATGGACGGCACTTCCAACACCATCGCCTTCGGTGAGACTGTTGGTACTCGTTGGCCCAGCGCCGGTAACGGCAACGCCAACGACTACACCCACAGCATTTTCAGCGGCTCCATTTTCGTAAACCAGGGCCTGAACCACGGCGAGGTGTCCTCCATCCGCCAGTTCAGCTCCAACCACTCCCAAGTGGTCAACTTCTGCTTCCTGGACGGCTCTGTTCGCGCCATGAACAGCGCCGGCACCCAAACCGCTAACAGCGCCCAGAGGAACACCCTGTTCTACCTGAGCGGTCTGCAGGATGGTTTTGTGATTCAGGACAGCCCCTGATTTATTGGGTTAACAAGGAGTTTGGTTCGATGAGACTGCTTGCCTCTTTGATGACTGTGGCTTTTGTGATTGGCTGCGGTGGCGAAAATTCTCAGGCGGTCAAGGGTAACCTTGCCCCCTCGAAGGATGTGGCCACCAAGAACAAGAAGACCGCAGTAGTGGTGGACAATGATGAATTGCCCCCACTGCCCGGCGCGGCCAAGAAGTAATACCCGACTGTCAAAATGCAGTTGAAAAGAGGAGGGGAGCCTTTTGGCTTCCCTCCTCTTTTTGGTTTTTGTTTTTGGATGGAGGATTCTGAACCTCGGTTATAGGAACAGCTTTTCGATTATTAGTGTTTAATGAGCCTGTGGTTTAAGTTAAGCTTTTCAAAGGTTTTGGTGCCAACCTGTCCGGCCGGTCGGAACAATCCGATGGATACCCCGGGACATTTAAATCAAGCCAACGGCAATCGCCCAAACGGTTTTCTATTCTCCTGGCAACGATTGGCTTTAGGAATGCTGGTCGGCGTCTGCGCTTCGGCAGGCGTTCTTTTTGCTATTTTTTCCTGGACCCGGGAGGCGCGTCGGGCGTCGCTGCGGCAAGCGGTGATGTCCTCATTCCAGGAAGGTCGCTGGGATGATGCGATCCGCTCATCCAGGGAGTGGCTGGATAATTTCCCCGGAACCGTGGAGGCCCATGAATTCCAACTGGAGGCTGGCCTGCGGGCCAGACGGTTGCCAGTCGCCATAGAGGCGGCCAAAGCCCTGTTGGGCATAAACCCTGCCCGTTCAGACCTCAAGGAGAAAGTGGTCCTCTGGCTATTCCTGACCGGTAAGCTCGAGGAGGCCGACACCTTGTGCCTCAACCTCCGGCAGGAGAATCCGGATCGGAAGGACCTCATTCAACTGCACGCCGATATTCTGATGAGGTTGGGGGAAGGGGAAAAAGCCGGCGGTTTGCTAGACACCTTGCTGCGGGCCGGGGTGAAAAGTTCCCCGGTGCTCACCATGCGGGGGGCTTTATACCTCGACGAGGGGAATTATCCTAAGGCCGTTGCTATCCTGCGGGAGGCTGCTTCCCTGCCCGGCCAGCCCTCGGAAAAAAATCTGCATTACCTGGCCCTGTCATTGGCCAGGACCGGGGATGCCAAGGGGGCGGAAGCCGTCTTTGCCCAACTTCGCTCCCGTCAGAATCTTGAAATTTGGGAAAAATACGGGCGTCCGAATTCCGTCGCTTACAAGGTGAGCCTTGCCGAATCAATGCTCCAGATGGAAAAGCGCGACGAGGCCCTTGGGCTGCTGGGCGAAATTCGTCGGGAGACCCCGGATGACCCGTATGTGGAGCGCTTGTTCGCAACCGCCTCCGCCATGCCTGCGGGGGGACGGAAATGAACCCCCTCCAGCCTGACAAAAAGTCTCCCGGACAAGGGGTTGCAAGGGCTGGTACGGGTTTGATTTTTGTCGCCTTGGCCTTGGTGGCGGCTTTGGTGATCCGCTGGTGGCAGCTTCCGTTCATTGCCCCGCATCTGGATCAACAAGCCGCTCTTCTCCCAGATAGCTCAGGCATGGATGGCACTCCATGGTTTGAGGATGTGACCGCGGAGGCCGGCATTGGCTTCAGGCATTTTGATAGCGCCACCCCCAGGCACTTGATCCATGAAACCCTGGGCAGCGGTCTCGCCTGGATTGATTACGATGCCGACGGGTGGATGGACCTTTTTTGCGTGCAATCTTCACCTGTGGAAGGGGACCGGCCAGAAAACCTGACCAGCAAGTTGTACAGGAACAAGGGTGATGGCACCTTCGAGGATGTCTCGAATACGGTGGGTTTGTCGAAGGTCGGTTTCGGGATGGGCGCTGCTGTTGGTGATTTCGATAACGACGGCTTCCCGGACATCCTGGTCACCTACTTGGGCGGACTGGCTCTTTATCACAATCAGTTGGGAAAAGACGGGGCCAGGCGGTTGGTTGATATTGCGGTAAACGCCGGCCTGAAAAATCCCCATTGGGGCACCAGTGCAGGATGGGGGGATGTGGACGGGGATGGTGATTTGGATTTATATGTCTGCAACTACTGCGAGGTGGACCTGAAAAACTATCCGGTCTGTCGGGAGCCTCGGACCCAAGTGGCCATGTGCTGCCCGCCCTCGCATTTTCCAGCCGTTTCCCACAAACTCTTTCGGAACAACGGAAATCTGACGTTCACCGATGTCAGCGTCGAAAGCGGCATCGCCGCGCCACCACCCGCGCCTGGTCTGGCTGTGGTTTTGGTGGACCTCGACCTCGACGGCAAGCTGGATATCTATGTCGCCAATGACATGAAACCGGCCTACCTGTTCCACAATCAGGGGGCCGGAAGGTTTGTGGAAAAGGCTCTGGTTTCTGGGTGCGCCCTTGGTCTCGATGGGTCCCTCGTGGCCGGAATGGGAATCGCCATCGGGGATGTCGATGGCAGCGGTTTCCCCTCTGTTTTTGTCACCAATTTCGAGAAGAAGCCCAACATCCTTTTTCTCAACCGGGGCAATCTTGATTTCCGCGAATCCAGTATGCGCAGCGGTCTGGGCGGGCCAAGCATTCCGTTTCTGAAGTTCGGGACGGAATTCCTCGATGCCGATCTGGATGGCAATCTCGATGTGGTGGTGGCAAACGGCCATATCCACCGTGCGGCCAAGCAATTTTCTGACAGTGATTATCCACAGACAGCCCAGTTTTTCAGGAGGCTTGGATCGGCCAAATTTGCCGATGCGTCCGCCAGATCGGGCCCGTATTTCTCCAAGCCAATGGTGGGACGCGGCATCGCCGTTGCGGATTACGATCGGGACGGGCTTCCTGACCTGGCCTTCAGCCATGTGGGTGACGGGGTGAAATTGCTCAAAAACGCGACCCGAACTCCGAATGCCGCGATCAGTGTCGACCTGATTCCCAAAGGGGCTGCTTCGCCCTGCAATGCCGTCGGTTCCAGGATAATTGCTAAATCTGGAGCCACAAAATCGACAAGATTTGCGGTCGGCGGGGGTAGTTACCTCTCCGGTTCCGAACCCCGCTTGGTTCTGGGTTTGGGAGAAGACTCCAAGGTCGAGGGGCTGCAAATTGTTTGGCCCTCAGGTGCCAGGCAAGACATGAATTGGGATTCGATGAAAGAAGGTGGCGCCTTCAGGATAAAAGAAGGATTCCCGCCGGAATCGTTGGGAAGTCCCCAAAAATCAAAACGTGTTTTGCCACATAAATAAAAATTAAGGTTTATCAAATTTCTGAAAAAAGAAGAAAATGTGTAACCTTTCAGCCGACTGCCGTAACTTTTGTTGGCAAAGGCGGTAGTTGCCCTGAACGCACGTAAGACTTCAA
>Ga0169931_10003056_pt1 | contig 26859 bp, 29 predicted proteins | sample Kivu_15m_20L_FD_129675 | JGI IMG/M metagenome (GOLD analysis project Ga0169931, IMG submission 129675) | Freshwater microbial communities from Lake Kivu, Western Province, Rwanda to study Microbial Dark Matter (Phase II) - Kivu_15m_20L... | ecosystem: Environmental > Aquatic > Freshwater > Lake...
CGCCGAGATAGACGCGGTTCAGGTAGATCGTGAGGATCTGGTCCTTGGTGAAGCGCCGCTCGAGCCAGAGCGCCAGGAGGAATTCCTGGATCTTGCGCTCGAGGCTGCGCTCGTGGGTCAGGAAGACGTTCTTCGCGAGCTGCTGGGTGATCGTGCTGCCGCCCTGCACGATGCGCCCGGCGCGCAGGTTGACGATCGCGGCGCGCGCGAGGCCGATCGGGTCGACGCCGAAATGGCCGTAGAAGCGGCGATCCTCGGTGGCGAGCAGCGCCTGCGGCAGGTGCGCGGGCATCTCGGCGAGCTGCACCGGCCCCGCGAAGAGGTCGCCCGTCGTGCCGACGACCTGCCCCGACGCGTCCTCGAAGCTCATGCTCGGCCGGCGGTCGAAGCTCGCGATCGCCCCGATGTCGGGCAAGCGCAGCGCGTACCATGCCATGACGAGGGCCACCGCGATCGCGCCCCAGATCGAGAGCGCGATGCACCAGCGCAGCAGCGCGAGCAGGATCCCCCGGCGCCGCGGCCTGCGCGGCGGTTTTCCCGCGCGCGGCCTGCGCCCGCCTTCCGCGGCCGCCAGGCGTCGCGCCTTCTGGTCGCGGGAAGGCCCGCCGCCGAAATGCGGCTCGTGTCGCTGGTTTCCCGGGCGTCGCACGCGCGGGTTCCTAACACCGCATTCTGGCAAGAGCTAGGCGCGCCGCGCCGCGCTCGCCTATAGTCCCGCCGCCCATTTCCAAACCCGGAGCAGGACAGACATGGCAAGCCAGTCGATCAAGCGCATCAAGCCAGGCACCCGCATGAGCCAGGCCGTCGTCAGCGGCGGCATCGTCTTCGTCGCGGGCCAGGTCGCCCAGAACCCCGGCACGACGGTCGGCGAGCAGACGGCGCAGATCACCGCCCAGCTCGACGAGCTGCTCGCGGCCGCCGGCTCGCACAAGACCCGCCTCCTCTCCGCCAGCATCTGGCTGACCGACATCTCCACCTTCGCGGAGATGAACGCGGTGTGGGATGCCTGGGTCCCGGCCGACAAGGGCCCGGCCCGCGCCACGGTGGAGGCAAAGCTCGCCGCGCCGCAATACCGCGTCGAGATCGCGGTGACCGCCTCGGTCGGCAAGCCGGTCGTCGCCGCGAAGGCGCGGCCGAAGGCGAAGACGAAGGCGAAGCGCCGCTGAGGCCGTCGCCAAGGACCGCAAGGGCCGGTCCCCGGGAAACCGGGGGCCGGCCTTCTTCGTTCCCGGTCCCGGTCAGCGCGCGATGACGCCCTCGGCGCGCAGGAACTCGAGCAGCGGCAGGAGCGGCAGGCCGAGGATCGTGAAGAAGTCGCCCTCGACGCGCGCGAAGAGTTGCGCGCCCAGCCCCTCGAGCTGGTAGGCACCGACCGATCCAAGCGCCGCGTCCCCGATCGCGGCGACGTAGCGCTCCGCGAAGCCCGCCTCGAAGCCGCGCATCGTCAGCAGCGCGACATCCGTCTCGTCCCAGACCCGCATTCCGTCGCGCATCGCGACCGCCGCGCTGTAGAGCCGGTGGCTCCGTCCGGCCAGCGCCAGGAGTTGCGCCACGGCACGGGCCGGATCCGCGGGCTTGTCGAAATGCCTGCCCTCGCACTCGATCATCGAATCGGCGCCGATGACGAGCGCGCCGGGATGGCGCAGCGACACGCGCGCGGCCTTCAGGTGGGCGAGGCGCAAGGCGATCTCCGCCACCGGCGCGCCGCGCGCGCGCATCTCGTCCTTGACCGCGCCCTCGTCGATGTCGGCGGCGTCGCATTCGACGTCGACGCCGGCATTGGCGAGCATGCCACGGCGCGTCCGGCTCGCCGAGGCGAGGACGACAGGCGTCCGCCTGGCCGGCCCGGGCAATGCTATCTCCATGTCCTCACCTTTCCCGAGGCGGCGTTCCTGGAGCAGCGCGAGGATCGAGGCCGCCGTCTCCTCGATCGAGCGGCGTGATGTCTCGAGCACCGGCCAGCCCCGTGCGCCGAAGAGCCGACGCGCGGCCTGCACCTCCTCGCGCACGCGCTCCGGATCCGTATACCCGGTCTCGCGGTTCTCGTTGAGCAGGCGCAGGCGATTGCGCCGCACCGCCACCAGCGCCGTCGGGTCGTTGGTCAGGCCGACGACGAGCGGCCCGCCTTCCGCGAAGGGCTTGAGCGCGTCGAGCTCCGCCGGCGGCTCCATGCCCGGCACGAGCGGCACGTTCGCGGCCTTGAGGCCACGGTTGGCGAGGTAGATGCAGGTCGGCGTCTTGGAGGAGCGCGACACGCCGACGAGCACGACGTCGGCGTTACGCAGGTCGCCGAGCGCCTGGCCGTCGTCATGCGACATCGCGAAGTCCATCGCCGCGATGCGCGCGAAATAGTCGGCGTCGAGCTGGTGCTGGCGTCCCGGCCTGTGGCCGGCCTCGGCATGCAGGAACTCGCCGAAGGCCTCGAGCACGGGGTCGAGGACGGCGATGCAGGGCACGCCAAGGCGCGAACAGGTCTCGATGAGCCGCGAGCGGATGCGCTGATCGACGAGCGTGAACAGGACGACGCCGCGATCCGCCGCGACGCCCTCAGCGACCTTGTCGACTTGGCGCTCGGTCCGGATCATCGACCAGACATGCTCGATCGGCTCGCAGGACTCGAACTGCACGAGGCAGGCGCGCGCGACGGCGAGATTGGTCTCGCCGGTCGAGTCCGAGACGAGGTGGAGATGGAACTTCTTCATTCACGGGTCCCGCGGGACGAAAAGTGGAACGGGTGGACAAGCCGGCACTTGTCCTCAGCCCGGCCAGAACCACCCCTGATGGCCGGATTCCCTGCCCCTTCCCCCCAACAAGGGGGCTGAATCCGGTGAAGCCTTCGGATCGCGTGGAAAACCCTCATGCGGCGCAGACTGTCCCGTCCATGCACATGCAGTCCATCCATGTTTTACATGTTGAGGGGAAAGCCGAAAACCAACCCGTCCCCAGCCTTGTCCACGTAGTTCCCGGCCGCGGGCCAGGACGTGGATGGATGCGTGGATTGCCACGTGCCTGCCGTGATCCACGTCTTCTACAGGCACCAACCTCATCATCATCTTTTTTCATCGGTCTTCCGTTTTGATGTATTGAACCGCGCGAGATGAAAAGACCCGAGACGCCGCCACGCCCGATCCTCGTCCGCGCGCTCGCAGGCGAGGCGACGTCGCGCGCGCCCTTTTGGTTCATGCGCCAGGCCGGCCGCTACCTGCCCGAATACAGGGCGATCCGGGCGACGGCGCCCGACTTCGTGGCCTTTTGCCTCGACCCCGAGAAGGCATGCGAGGTGACCCTGCAGCCGCTGCGCCGCTTCGGCATGGACGCCGCGATCCTCTTCGCCGACATCCTCCTCGTCCCGCACGCGCTCGGCGCCGGAGTCGCCTTCAAGGCTGGGGAGGGGCCGGTGCTCGAGCCGGTGCGCGACGCGGCCAGCGTCGCGCGCCTCGAGCAGGGCCTCTCCGGCGCCGCCCACGCGCTCGCCCCGGTCTACGAGACGGTTGCGAGGGTGCGCGCCGCGCTGGACCCGGAAAAGACGCTGATCGGCTTCGCCGGCAGCCCCTGGACGGTCGCGACCTACATGGTCGAGGGAGGCGGCGGCCATGACTTCATGCGCGTGCGCGGCCTCGCGCAGCGCGAGCCTGACGTTTTCCAGGGGCTCGTTGACCTGCTCGTCGATGCGACGATCGCCTATCTCGGCCGCCAGGCGGAGGCCGGGGCCGACGCGCTCCAGCTCTTCGACACATGGTCCGGCGTTCTGCCCGCCGCGGGTTTCGAGCGCTGGGTCGTCGCGCCGACCGCGCGCATCGTCAAGGCCCTTCGCGCGCGACATCCAGGCGTCCCGATCATCGGCTTCCCGAGGGGAGCGGGGACGAACCTGAAGCGTTATGCGGAGGCGACCCGCGTCGACGCAATCGGCCTGGATGCCGGCGTGGCGCCAGCCTGGGCGGCCTCGGAACTGCCACGCCACGCATGCCTCCAGGGGAACCTGGACCCTCTTCTCGTCGCGCTGGGCGGAGAGGCCATGGACACCGCGGCGCGCGGCATCCTGCACGCGTGGCGCGATCGTGCCTTCGTGTTCAACCTTGGGCATGGAATCACGCCGGACGTGCCCGTCGCGAATGTCGAGCGGCTGAGCGCGATGCTGCGCGAATGGCGCCGCGAGGAGGCTCCGTGAGGATCGCGATCGCGCTGTTCAACCTCGGCGGGCCCGACGGACCCGACGCGGTAGAGCCCTTCCTGTTCAACCTCTTCTCCGATCCCGCGATCATCCGCGTCCCGGGCTTCGTGCGTGGCTTCCTCGCGCGCCTGATCTCGCGCCGCCGCGCCCCGAAGGCGCGCGGGATCTATGCGCGCATCGGCGGTGGCTCGCCGCTGTTGCCCAACACGCTGGCGCAGGCGCGCGCGCTGGAGGAACAGCTGAAGGACCTCGGCGAGGTCCAGGCCTTTCCCGTGATGCGCTACTGGCATCCGATGACGGCGCAGGCCGTGCGCGAGATCGCGCAATACGCGCCCGACCGCGTCGTGCTCCTGCCGCTCTACCCGCAATTCTCGACCACGACGACGGCGTCGAGCCTCGATGCGTGGCGCGAGGAGGCGAATCGCACGGGCCTCTCCGCGCCAATGCGCACGCTCTGCTGCTATCCCGTCCAGGCGGGATTCGTCGAGGCGCTGGCCGCGCTCGTGCGCGACGGCGTCGAGGCGGCGTGCGGCAAGGGACGGCCGCGCATCCTCTTCTCCGCCCACGGCCTTCCCGAGAAGGTCGTGAAGGCCGGCGACCCCTACCAGTGGCAGGTCGAGCAGACAGCCGCCGCCGCCATGGCGAAGCTCGGCGACATCGGCGCCGACCATGTCGTCTGCTACCAGAGCCGGGTCGGGCCGCTCAAATGGATCGGGCCCTCGACCGAGGCCGAGATCGCGCGCGCGGGCAAGGACGGCGTGCCCGTCGTCGTCGTGCCGCTCGCCTTCGTCTCGGAGCACAGCGAGACGCTGGTCGAGCTCGACATCGAATACGCCGAGCTCGCCCACGAAGCCGGCGTCCCCGCCTATGTGCGCGTCCCGACCGTCTCGACGCATCCCGCCTTCATCGCGGGTCTCGCCGCGCTCGCCCGGGCAGCGCTCGCCCGCGACACCGCCGATCCGCTCCCCGACGGCGAGCGCAGGATCTGCGCGCCGGGCTGGTCCGGATGCCCGTGCCGCGATCCCGGCAAGGCGGCCTGAGGCGATGCGCGATGCCATCCTCGCGGCGCTGCCCTGGCTGCGGGCGCTGCACGTCGTCGCGGTTATCTCCTGGATGGCGGGGCTGCTCTACCTGCCGCGCCTCTTCGTCTACCATTGCGCCGCGCAGCCGGGTTCGCCGCAATCGGAGACGTTCAAGGTGATGGAGCGCCGCCTCCTGCGCGCCATCATGAACCCGGCGATGATCGTCGCCTGGATCGTCGGGTTGGTCCTGGTCTGGGCGCAGGACCTCTGGGGCGCTGGCTGGATGCAGGCGAAATTCGCGCTCGTCGTGGCGATGACCTGGATGCACCAGGTGCTGGCGCGCTGGCGCAAGGACTTCGCCGCCGACCGCAACGCGCGGCCCGCGCGCGACTACCGCATCGCCAACGAGGTGCCGACCCTGCTGATGATCGGCATCGTCGTCCTGGTCTTCGTCAGGCCTTGGTAGGCGGCGCCGGGTACGCCCGATGTTGACTTGGCCGCGCGCGGCCGCTTAAATCCGACGACGTATCGCTCCATCGTCCGATGGCTCGCGGGATCCGCAAGGCCCCGCCGCGATTCCAAGGAAGCCCAACCATTCCCGCCGCTGGCCACGCGCGCCCAGCGTTCCTCCCGCGGGCGAGGTCGCCGGCCAGGCCCGGCGACCGTTCCAGGACCAGGCGCGACCCTTTCCCGAAACAGGCGACCAGACCCGGCCATGAACCTCCAGGACCTCAAGCGCAAGAGCCCCACCGAATTGCTGGCGCTCGCCGAGGAACTCAACATCGAGAACGCGTCCACGCTGCGGCGCCAGGAGCTGATGTTCGCCATCCTGCAGCAGCAGGCCGAACTCGGAACCGCGATCTACGGCGACGGCGTCATCGAGGTGCTCTCCGACGGCTTCGGCTTCCTGCGCAGCCCGGAATCTAACTACCTGCCCGGCCCGGACGACATCTACGTCGCGCCGCAGATCCTGCGCCGCCACAGCCTGCGCACCGGCGACACGGTCGATGGCCAGATCCGCGCGCCGAAGGATGGCGAGCGCTACTTCGCGCTGACCTCCGTGCGCACGATCAACTTCGACCAGCCCGAGGTCGCGCGCCACCGCGTCAACTTCGACAACCTGACGCCGCTCTACCCGGAGGAGCGGCTGAAGATGGAGGTCGTCGACCAGAGCGAGCCCGCGCCGGCCCCGGCGCCCGCGCCGGTGGCGCGCTCGCGCCGCGCCCAGGGCGACGAGGACGCGGTTGCGCTGCGCACCAGGCTCTCCGGCGCGCGCACCGAGCGCCTCGCCGCGCGCGGCACCTCGAACCATCCGGCGTTCCGGCGTGATTCGACCCACCGGATCATCGACCTCATCGCCCCGATCGGGAAGGGCCAGCGCGCCCTCATCATCGCGCCGCCGCGCACCGGCAAGACGGTGATGCTGCAGAACATCGCCAACTCGATCGCCGCCAACCACCCCGAGTGCTACCTGATCGTGCTGCTCATCGACGAGCGGCCCGAGGAGGTCACCGACATGCAGCGCTCGGTGAAGGGCGAGGTCATCTCCTCGACCTTCGACGAGCCGGCGACGCGCCACGTGCAGGTCGCGGAGATGGTGATCGAGAAGGCCAAGCGCCTGGTCGAGCACAAGCGCGACGTCGTGATCCTGCTGGATTCGATCACGCGCCTCGGCCGCGCCTACAACACCGTCGTGCCCAGCTCGGGCAAGGTGCTGACCGGCGGCGTCGACGCCAACGCGCTGCAGCGCCCGAAGCGCTTCTTCGGCGCCGCGCGCAACATCGAGGAAGGCGGCAGCCTGACGATCATCGCCACCGGCCTGATCGACACCGGCAGCCGCATGGACGAGGTCATCTTCGAGGAGTTCAAGGGCACCGGCAACTCGGAGATCATCCTGGACCGCAAGCTCGCGGACAAGCGCACCTTCCCCGCGATCGACATCACGAAGTCGGGCACGCGCAAGGAGGAACTGCTGGTCGAGAAGGGCATCCTCGCCAAGATGTACGTGCTGCGCCGCATCCTCATGCCGATGGGCACGACGGACGCGATGGAGTTCCTCATCGACAAGCTCAAGAGCTCGAAGACCAACAAGGACTTCTTCGAGGCGATGAACACCTGAGGCGCGGCGGGCCGGGGATGCTCCTCGTCGGCCTCACCGGGTCCATCGCGATGGGCAAGAGCGTCGCGTCCCGCATCCTGCGGCGCGAGCGCATCCCGGTCCACGACGCGGATGCCGCCGTGCACGCCCTGATGTCGCGCGACGGTGCCGCGGTCGCGGCGCTGGAAGCGGCCTTCCCGGGATGCGTGCGCGACGGTGCCGCGGATCGCTCGGCGCTGCGCCAGCGCATCAGCGGCGACGACGAAGCGAAGCGCAGGCTGGAAGCGATCATCCATCCGCTCGTGCGCGTCGCGACTCGCCGGTTCGTCGCGCGGCATGCGCGCGCGCGCCGTCGCGCGGTCGTGCTCGACATACCGCTCCTCTACGAGACCGGGGCGCAGCGTCGCCTCGACGCCGTGATCGTGGTCTCCGCGCCATCGTGGCTTCAGCGCGCCCGGTTCCTGCAACGACCGGGCATGACGCCCGAACTCCTCGCGGCCTTCCTCGCGTGGCAGGTGCCGGACCGCGAGAAGCGCCGCCGCGCGGATGCATGCGCGACCTCCGCGCTTGGACGGGCGCGCACCCGCCGGGACCTCCTCGCCGCGCTGCGCGCGATCCCGGCGGTGCGTGGCCGCGCCTGGAAGCCGGGCTGGAAGTGACCGGCCGGCGGCGATAGCCTCCGCCGCACATGCGCGAGATCGTCCTCGATACCGAAACCACCGGCCTGGACCCCAGGGCGGGCCATCGCATCATCGAGATCGGCTGCGTCGAGCTCGTGAACCACATGCCGAGCGGCCGGCATTTCCATCGCTACGTCGATCCGGAGCGCGACATCCCGGCGGAGGCCATCGCCGTTCATGGAATCACCGCCGAGAAGCTCAAGGGCAAGCCCGTCTTCGCCGAGATCGCGGGCGAGTTCGTCGACTTCATCGCCGACGCCACGCTGGTCATCCACAACGCCGACTTCGACGTCGCCTTCCTCAACGCGGAGCTGGGCAATCTCGGCTTCCCCGCGATCGCGCGCGGGCGCGTGATCGACACCATGACCATGGTGCGCCGCAAGCTGCCGGGCCAGGCGGCGTCGCTCGACGCGCTGTGCCAGCGCTTCGGCATCGACAACTCGAGGCGGACCTTCCACGGCGCGCTGCTCGACGCGGAGCTGCTCGCGGAGGTCTATCTCGAGCTTGTCGGCGGCCGGCAGGTCTCGATCGACCTCGTCGCCGGCCCGGTCGCCGCGGAGCAGCGCGCGCAGCGCCGGCACAGGCAGGCGCGCGCGCACGCGCCGGCCGCGGAAGAGATCGCCCACCACGAGGCGCTGGTGGCGAAGCTCAGGAACCCGATCTGGAAGGCGGCCGGCTGACCGCGGCCGTCAGGCCTGGGCGGGATCGGCCTGGACCTGGGCGGCGATCTGGCGGCGATAGAGGTCGGCGAAGTCGATGGGGTTGATCAGCAGCGGCGGGAAGCCGCCGGCAGCCACCGTCGCCGAGACGATCTGGCGCGCGAAGGGGAAGAGCATCCGCGGCGCCTCGATCATCAGCAGCGGCCCGAGGACCTCCGGCGGCAGCTGCGGCACGGTGAAGATGCCCGCGTAGTCCATCTCCACCAGGAAGACCTGCGCGTCGCCCGCGGTGGCGGCGACCTCGAGGTGGAGCGTGATCTCGTAGGTGTTCTCGCCGACGCCGCGGCCGTCCACGCGCACGTTGACGCCGACCTGCGACTGCGGGCCCTCGGCGACGAAGACCTGCGGCGCGCGGGGGCTCTCGAAGGACAGGTCCTTCAGGTACTGGAGGTTGACCGAGAGCGGGACGCCGGTCGGCTGGGGGGAAGTCTGGGGCTCGGCCATCTTTGTCTCTCGCGGGAAATGGGGTCGCGGCGCTCTACCATGGGCGCCGCGCGGCCGTCCACGAGCCGCCGGGGTCAGGCCGAGGGATCGTGGAAGATGATCTCGGCGTTCTGCGCCTGCCTGCCCGTCAGCGCGCGCACGAAGCCCCAGTGAGTGACCACCGCGACGTCCCGCCAGTCGGCCCGCGCGGCCATCTCGGCCCGGAAATCCGCCGCGCGCAGCCCGAGCTCGTCCTCGGTCTCCGCGCGGCCGAGCGCGAGATGGTCGTGCCACCAGGGGTCGCCCAGTCCCGCGAAGTCGAGGTCCGGGAAGCGGCGCGCGAGCGCCACGGCGGGCGAGCCGATGTCGCAATGGAAGGCGGCGCGCTCGCGCACGCGCGCGTCGATCGAGATCGGCAGCGAGAGGCGCCCGGCGATCACCTGCGCGGTCTGGATCGCGCGCGTGTAGGGGCTGGCGACGATGCGGCTAAGGCCCTTGCCGACGAGGCGCCCCGCTGCCTCCTCGGCCTGCAGGCGGCCGACTGGCGTGAGCTCGGGATCGGGGATGCCGGGATCCACGCGGGTCAGCGTGAAGGCGGCGTTGAACTCGGACTGGCCGTGACGGACGAGGAGCATGGCACGCTGCTTGTTCGACATGGAGGAACGACTTATGTAACGTCCGGGTAGCGCCGATCCAGCAGGAAAAGGCGTCCCTACGGCCCGCGCCGCGGGCCGCCGGCTTCTTGCGAAGCGATCAGGAACGGGACCCGCGGGGATTTCGATGGACCAGACCGGCATCGCGTTTCTCGACATCATCTTCTTCGCCATGGTCGCGGGGTTCCTGATCCTGCGCCTGCGCAGCGTGCTCGGCCGCCGCACCGGCGACGAGAACCCCGAGCGCTGGAAGCCCCATCGCCCGGGCCAGGCGCCCGAGCAACTCCCGGACAACGTCACGCGCTTCCCGGACCGCAGCGCCTCGCAGGACCCGGCCGAGCAGGCCGAGGCCGCGCCGCCGCCCGCGCCGGGCAGCGTCGAGGCCGGTATCGCCGCGATCCGCACCGCCGACCCGTCCTTCGATGCCCGCGGCTTCGCCGAGGGCGCGCGCGGCGCCTTCGAGATGATCGTCCAGGCCTACGCGCAGGGCGACGTCGCGGCGCTGCGCCCGCTGCTCGCCGATGGCGTGAACCAGAGCTTCGTGGCGGCGATCCGCGAGCGCCAGTCCCGCGGCCATGTCCTCTCGACGACGCTGATCGGCATCGGTTCCTCGGACATCGTCGACGCGCGCCTCGAGGGCGCGGACGCCTTCGTGACGATCCGCTTCGTGAGCGAGCAGGTGAACGCGACGCGCGACGCGTCGGGCAACGTGGTGGAGGGCGACCCGAACAGCGTGGAGACCGTGACGGACATCTGGACCTTCACGCGCAATACCCGCTCCCGCGCCCCCGACTGGTTCCTGGTGCGCACCGACACGGCGCAGTGACGCGTCGCCTGGCGGCGAGCCTCGCCGCGCTTCTTCTCCTGGCCCTTGCGGCCTGCGCGCCCATGGCGCCGACGGGCGTGGCGAGACTCTCGCCCGTCGCGTTCCGCGAACTGCCCGGCTGGGGCGACGATCGCGTCGCCGAGGCCTTTCCTGCGATCGCGCGATCCTGCGATCGCATGCGCCGGCTGCCCGAGGATCGCGCGCTCGGCCCGGTGGCCTATGGCAAGGCGGGTGACTGGCGCGTCGCCTGTACGGCCCTGCCCGCGCGCCCCGACGAGGCTTCGGCGCGCGCCTTCCTCGAGGCGCATTTCCGGGCCATGGCGCTGAGCGATGGCGGCCAGGCGGAGGGGCTCTTCACCGGCTACTACGAGCCGCTGCTGCGCGGCAGCCGAAAGCCGGGCGGGGCTTTCCGGACGCCCCTGCTGGCTCGTCCGGACGACATGGTCGCCGTCGAGCTCGGCCAGTTCCGGGAGGCGTGGCGCGGCGAGCGCGTCGTCGGCCGCGTCGTGGACGGCGCGCTGCGGCCCTACGAGAGCCGCGCGGAGATCGAGGCGGGGGCGCTCTCCGGCCGCGCGCGGCCCATCGCCTGGGTCGACGACCCGGTCGATGCCTTCTTCCTTCAGATCCAGGGATCCGGCCGCGTCGCGCTGGCAGAGGGCGGCGAGATGCGCGTCGGCTACGCGGCGCAGAACGGCCACGCCTATGTCCCGGTCGGCCGCATCCTCGCGGAGCGCGGCGAGATCCCGCGCGAGCAGGTCTCGATGCAGTCGATCCGCGCGTGGATGGCCAGGGACGCCAGGGCCGCGCAGGACCTCATGAACGCCAATCCGTCCTTCGTCTTCTTCCGCGAGCTCTCGGGCGAGGGGCCGGTCGGCAGCGAGGGCGTCCCCCTCGTGCCGGGCCGCAGCCTCGCCGTCGATCGCTCCCACGTCGCGCTTGGCGTCCCGGTCTGGCTCGACGCGCAGGACCCGCTGGACGAGGCGCGGCGGGTGCGCCGGCTCATGGTCGCCCAGGACACTGGCGGGGCGATACGCGGCGTGGTGCGGGGCGACGTGTTCTGGGGCACCGGCGAGGATGCGGCGGAGCGCGCAGGGCGCATGCGCTCGCGCGGCCGGGCCTGGGTTCTCCTGCCCCGGGAACTCGCGTCGCGCGCCGAGGGGCGTTGACACGGGACGCGGCTTGGCCGAAGGGGTTCGTCCCGGGCCGCCTCGCGGCCCGGCCCGCGAGACGCAACGATGGACGAGGCGACGTGAGCGAGACGCAAACCCGGGCGAGGCCGCGCGTCGGCCTCTTCGCCACCTGCCTGGTGGATCTCTTCCGGCCCAGCGTGGGCTTCGCGGCCGCGAAGCTCATCGAGGATGCGGGCTGCGACGTCGAGGTGCCGGAAGGCCAGACCTGCTGCGGCCAGCCCGCCTTCAACTCCGGCGACAACGCCGACGCGGCCGAGCTCGCGCGGCGCGCCATCGCGATGCTCGAGGGCTACGACTACGTCGTGGTGCCCTCGGGATCCTGCGGCGGCATGATCCGCGAGCACTATCCCGAGCTGCTGGCCGGCGACCGCGAATGGGCGCCGCGCGCGCGCCACGTCGCCGCGCGCACCTGGGAGTTGACGGCCTTCCTGCACGAGGTGCGCGGGTTGCGCGTCGAGGGCGTTCGCCACGACGGCGTCGTCACCTACCATGATTCCTGCTCGGGCCTGCGCGAGCTCGGCGTCAAGGCGCAGCCTCGCGCGCTGCTGTCCGGCGTCGCGGGCGCGACGCTGAAGGAGCTGCCGGGCGCCGAGACCTGCTGCGGCTTCGGCGGCACGTTCTGCGTCAAGTATCCCGAGGTCTCGGACAAGATGGTCGCCGAGAAGGCCGCCGACATCCTCGCGACCGGCGCCGGCACGTTGCTCGCCGGCGACATGGGATGCCTGATGAACATGGCGGGCAAGCTCAAGCGCATGTCGATGGAGCAGGGCACGCGCGCCGTCGAGGTGCGCCATGTCGCGGAGGTCCTCGCCGGGATGGCGAAGGACGCGCCGCCGATCGGGGAGGCAGGGTGATGCAGGCGACGTCCAACGCGTTCCGCGCCAACGCGCGGGTCGGCCTCGCCAACCCGACGCTGCAATCCGCGCTGGGCAAGATGAAGGTCGGGTTCCCGACCAAGCGCGCCGAGGCGGTCTCCAGGCTTCCCGAGTTCGACGCGCTGCGCGACCAGGCGCGCGACATCAAGAACCACGTCCTCGAGAACCTCGACTGGTACCTCGAGCGCTTCGAGCGCCGCGTGACGGAGGCGGGCGGGCACGTGCACTGGGCGCGCACGCCAGAGGAGGCGCGCGAGATCGTGCTCGGCATCTGCCGGCGCCTCGGCGCGCGCACGGTCACCAAGGGCAAGTCGATGATCGCCGAGGAGATCGGCCTCAACGCGCACCTGGAGAAGCACGCGATCGAGCCGGTCGAGACGGACCTCGGCGAGTACATCATCCAGCTGCGCAACGAGGCGCCCTCGCACATCATCGCGCCGGCGGTGCACCTCACGAAGGACGCGATCGAGGCGGATTTCCGCCGCGCGCATTCCCATCTCGACGCGCGCCGCGACCTCACCGAGCCGCAGAGCCTGGTCGCCGAGGCGCGCGGCATCCTGCGCAAGCGCTACTTCGAGGCCGATGTCGGAATCACCGGCGCCAACTTCCTCGTCGCGGAGACGGGATCGAGCGTCATCGTCACCAACGAGGGCAATGGCGACCTGACGCAGCTCCTGCCCAAGGCGCATGTCGTCCTCGCCAGCCTCGAGAAGATCGTGCCGACGCTCGAGGACGCCTCGGCGATCCTGCGCGTGCTCGCGCGCTCGGCCACCGGCCAGGAGATGTCGGTCTACACGACCTTCTCCACCGGGCCGAAGCGCGCCGCCGACCTCGACGGGCCGGGCGAGTACCACGTCGTCCTGCTCGACAACGGGCGCTCGGCGCTGCTCGGCACGGAGTTCCAGGATATTCTGCGCTGCATCCGCTGCGGCGCCTGCATGAACCATTGCCCGGTCTACGGCGCGGTCGGCGGGCACGCCTATGGCTGGGTCTATCCCGGCCCGATGGGCGCGGTGCTGACGCCGAGCCTGATCGGCGTCGAGAACGCCAGGCCGCTGCCCAATGCCTCCACCTTCTGCGGCAAGTGCGAGAGCGTCTGCCCGATGCGCATCCCGCTGCCGAAGATGATGCGCCACTACCGGGCGCGCGAATGGGAGCGCAAGCTCGGCACGCGCGTCTCGCGCCTGGCGCTCGGCGCCTGGGCCTGGGCCGCGCGCCGGCCGGCGCTCTATCGCTTCGCCGCCGCGCGCGCGATGGCGACGCTGGGCTGGCTCGGCCGCAGGCATGGCAGCTTCTTCAACCTGCCGCTGGCCTCGGGCTGGACGGCGACACGCGAATTCCCCGCGCCGCAGGGCCGCACCTTCCAGGACCTCTGGCGCCAACGGCGCAGGGCGGGAGGCGGGCGATGAGCGCCGCCCGCGACGGCATCCTCGGCGGCATCCACAGGTCGCTCGGCCGCGGCGCGCTGGACGCAACGCGCGTGGCCGGGCTCGAGGCGCGCCTCGATGGCCATTCGCGCGGCGAACTGCCGGCGCGCGCGCAGGGCCTCGACCGCGCCGGCCTCCTCGACCTCCTCGAGCGCCAGGCGAAGGCGGTGGCCTGCAGCGTCGCGCGCGTGCGCAGCGCCGCCGACGTGCCCGCCGAGCTCGCGCGCTACCTCAAGAGCCAGAACCTGCCCTCGCGCGTCGAGATGAGCCCGGATCCCACGCTCGACGCGGTGCCATGGGCCTCCATGCCGATGCTCGAGATCGCGCGCGGCAAGCCGTCGGGCGAGGAAGGCGTGGGCGTTACCTCCGCCTGCGCCGCGGTGGCGGAGACCGCGACGCTGATGATCGCCTCGGGCGCGCGCTCGCCCGCGACCATGAGCTTCCTGCCCGACACCCATGTCGTGGTGCTGCCCGCCTCGCGCGTCGTGGGCCCGCTCGAGGACGCGTGGGACAGGCTGCGCGCGACGAGCCCCGCGCCGATGGCGGCGGCGGCGATGCCGCGCACGGTCAACCTCGTCACCGGCCCGTCGCGCACCGGCGACATCGAGCAGAAGATCGAAATGGGCGCGCACGGGCCCCGCCGCCTCCACCTGATCGTCGTCGAGGATGACGCGCTCGCGTGAGCCGCGCCCCGCGCCGCCGGAAACGGAGGACGCGGCGCTCTGGCAGAGGGCGATGGCCGACGTGAAGCCGCTGCGCCGGCGCCGCCCGCGCAAGCGGCGCGCCGCGGCCACCGCCCCTGCGCCGGAAGCGCCGGCCATGCCCATCGCCTCCGCTGCGCCGCCCGTGCCCGCCCAGCCGCCGCCCGCCCAGCTGCCGCCCGCGAAGCCGCCCGCCGCTCCGCGCGCCCAGCCCGGGACCGGGATCGACCGTGCGACGCTGGCGCGGCTCAAGCGTGGCGACCTCCCGATCTCCGGGCGCATCGACCTCCACGGCATGACGCAGGCCGACGCCCACGCCGCGCTCGACGGCTTCATCGGCCGCGCCGCCGGTGCGGGCAAGCGCCTGCTGCTCGTCATCACCGGCAAGGGCAGCGACGGCGACGGCATCCTGCGCCGCATGCTTCCCCGCTGGATCAACGCCGGGCCGCATGCCGCGCGGGTCCTGCGCATAGAGCCCGCCCATGCGCGCCATGGCGGCGGCGGCGCCTGGTACGTCTACCTGCGCCGCGACCGCGGGCGCGAGGGTGCGTGACGCCCTTCGGCACGAGGCTGCGCGAGCTGCGCCGCGCGCGCGCCGTCGCGCTCAAGCGCATGGCGGCCGACCTGCAGCTCTCGCCTGCCTATCTCTCCGCGCTCGAGCATGGCCATCGCGGCCGTCCGACGCCGGCCCTCGTCGTGCAGATCTGCGAGTACTTCAACCTGATCTGGGACGACTACGAGGAGATGCACCGGCTCGCCGCGCTCTCGCAGCCGCGCGTGGTGGTCGACACGTCGGGCCTGTCGCCGCGCGCGACGGAGCTCGCGAACCTGCTCGCCGCCAATGTCGCGAGGCTCGACGACGCGGCGGTCGAGCGGATGATCGAGGAGATCGGCAGGGCGGCGGCCGGCGCGCCGCGCCCGCGCCTGGTGAGGCCGCGCCGACGCTCGAGGAGGGGTTGATGGGAACGGGGATCGCGAGGGTCGGCGTGCTGGGCGCCGGCACGATGGGGCACGCGCTGGCGCTCGTGCACGCGCTGGGCGGGCTCGAGGTGCGCCTGCAGGACAATTCGCCCGCGGCGCTCGACCGCGCGCCGCGCCTCGTCGATGGCGCGCTCGACACGCTGCTCCGCGGCGGCGAGGTCACCGCCGCCGAGGCCGACGCGGCGCGCGCGCGCATCGCGACGACGCCAGACCTCGCGACGGCGCTCGAGGGCTCCGACCTCGTGGTCGAGGCGGTGGTCGAGGACAAGGAGGTCAAGCGCGCGCTCTTCGCCGAGATCGACCGGCTGGCGCCGGGGCACGCGCTGGTCGCGAGCAACACCTCCTACCTCGACATCTTCCCCTACGCCGCGCCGCGCCGCGCGCGCACGACGCTGGTGGCGCACTGGTACACGCCACCCTACCTGGTCGACCTGGTCGACCTCGTCGGCGGCGAGGAGACCGACCCCGCGGCGATCGAGGCGCTGCGCGCGCTCTACGAGTCCTGGGGCAAGAAGCCGGTCGTGCTGCGCCGCTTCATCCCCGGCTATGTCGCCAACAGGCTGCAGGCGGCGCTGTCGCGCGAGGTCAACTGGCTGCTCGACGAGGGCTACGCCACGCCCCAGGACATCGACGACGCCGTCATCCACGGCCTCGCGCTGCGCCTCCCGGTCCTCGGCCATCTCATGAAGGCCGATTTCACGGGCCTCGACATGACGCGCCGCGCGCTGGCCAACGCGACGGTCGTGCCCGCGCCGGACCGCACGCGCTGCGAGACGCTGGAGAAGCTGCTTGCGGCGGGGCGCGGAGGCGTCATGAGCGGCGCGGGGTTCTTCGACTATGGAGGGCGCTCGCCCGACGAGCTCTTCCGCGCGCGCGACGAGCGGCTGCTGTCGCTCAAGCGGCACCTGCGCGGCATCGGCGGCATCTGAGGAGGACCGCGCCATGATCTCCGCAGACCTCTCCGGCCGCGCCGTCCTCGTCACCGGCGCCTCCTCCGGCATCGGGCTCGCCACGGTGCGCCTCGCCGCGCGCTGCGGCGCGCGCGTCGCGCTCAACCATCTCGCCGACGACCCGCGCGGGCCGGCGCAGGTCGCCGCGCTGCGCGCCGAGGGCCTCGACGTGGTCGCGGCGCCTGGCGACGTCTCGCGCCGCGCCGAGGCGGAGCACATGGTGGGCGAGGCCGTCGCCGCGCTCGGCCGCCTCGACCATCTCGTCAACAACGCCGGCACCGCGCATGTGCGCGAGCCCGTCGAGATCCAGGACCTCGACGCGGTGACCGACGAGCTCTGGGACGCGGTCCTCGCCACCAACCTGCGCGGCACCTTCGCCTGCTCGCGCGCCGCGGCCCCGGCGCTCAGGGCAGCGCGCGGCGGCATCACCTCGATCGCCTCCGTCGCGGGGCTGAGCCAGCCGGGCAGCTCGATGGCCTATGGCGCGAGCAAGGCCGGCGTCATCAGCCTGACGCGCAACCTCGCGCGCGCCCTGGCGCCGGAGGTGCGCGTGAACGCGATCGCGCCAGGCCTCGTGCTCACGCCCTGGACGCAGCCCTGGCCGGAGGCGCGCAAGTCCGGCAGCGCCGAGGCCGCGCTGCTCAAGCGCAACTGCACGCCCGAGGACATCGCAGAGGCGGTGCTCTTCTTCGTCGGCGGCGCGGCGATGGTGACCGGGCAGGTCCTGGTCGTCGATGGCGGCCGCGTGCTCTGAGCTTGCAAGCGGCCAGCGGCTCTGCTGGCATGCAGCGGCCATATCCGGGGGGAAACGTCGTGTTCGTCATCAATCCGCTGCCGCCGCAGGTCGATCCCGTGCTCGTCGAGCTCCTCGTGCGGGCCGAGCCGGCCACGATCGGCCATTTCCTGAATTTCGGGTTCATGGACCCGGCGATCCGCGCGCTGCTGCCGGACCGGCGCATCGCGGGCACCGCGGTCACCGTCCGGTTCACGGGCGACGACTCGACGATCGTGCACTACGCGCTGGGCCAGCTGCGCCCGGGGGACGTGCTGGTGATGGATCGCGCCGGCGACACGCGGCATGCGGGCTGCGGCGGCGGCGTCGCCTTCGCGGCGCGCGAGGCGGGATGCCGCGGCATCGTCATCGATGGCGTGGCCACCGACATCGCCGAGCTGCGCGACTACGACATGCCGGTCTGGGCGCGCGGCCTCTCCACCGTGACCACGAAGCGCTACTTCCAGCAGGGCGAGTTCTGCGTGCCGATCAGCTGCGGCGGCGTCCCGGTCATGCCGGGCGATGCGATCCTCGCCGACGAGAACGGCGTGCTCGTGCTCAAGCCGGCGCAGATCGAGGCAGCGGCCAACCGCGCGATCAAGATGCAGGACGACGAGAAGCTCCGCCTCGCCGAGGTCAGGGCCGGCGCCAAGCTCCCGGACCTCAATGGCACCAATCAGCGCATCCGCGAGATCCTCGCGAAGCAGCAGTCCGGTTCCTGACGTTGCGCGCGGGCCGGACGGTCCGTCCGGCACCGGCACCGGCGACGCGGCGCGGGGACGAGGTCACCTGCGGGCTGGAGATGCCAGGTCAGGGCCCATGACGAGGTCGGGGATCCAAAGCGTCAGGCCGGGGACGAAGGTGACGAGGACGAGGGTGATGACCAGCGGCACCAGGAGGGGCAGCGTCGCCTTCGTAACCTTCTCGAACGACTCGCCGCTGATCTCGGCCATGATGTAGAGGCCAAGCCCCATCGGTGGCGTCGCGAGGCCGATGAGCAGCGAGAGCGTCAGGATCAGCCCGAAATGGACGCGATCGATGCCGAACTGGTCGATGACCGGCAGCAGGACCGGCACCAGGATCAGCTTCGCGGGCACCGGCTCGATCAGGCAGCCGATGACCAGCAGGAAAACGATCAGCAGGAACAGGAAGACATGCTTGTCGGTGGTGACGAACAGCACCGCCTCGCTCATCATCTGCGGCACGCGCTCGATCGCCAGCAGCCATCCCATGACGGTCGAGAAGCCGATGATGATCATGATCACCGAGGTGATCAGCATGGTCTGTGTCAGCGCGTTCCAGATCTTGCGCCAGCTCAGCGTGCGGTAGAAGGCGCCTAGCGCGACCGCGTAGAAGCAGGCGAGCACGCCGCCCTCGGTCGGCGTCGTCATGCCCCAGGTGATGGAGCCGAGGATGATGATCGGCGAGACGAGCGCCGCGATGCCGTGCCAGGCCGACGACGCGACCTCGCCCATCGTCGCGCGCTGGCCACGCGGGAAGCCGCGCTTCGTGGCGATCAGGTAGTTGAAGACCATCAGCGACACGCCCAGCAGCACGCCTGGCAGGATCCCGCCCAGGAACAGCCGCGCGACCGACGTCCCGGATATGAAGCCGTAGACGACCAGCGGCACCGAGGGCGGGATCAGCGGGCCGACCAGCGCCGAGCAGATCGAGAGCGCCGCGGCGAAATCCGCCGGGTAGCCGTGCTGGCGCATGGCCTTCACCTCCATCGCGCCGAGCCCGGCGATGTCGGCGACGGCGGTCCCGGAGGAGCCCGCGAAGATCATGGAGGCGAGGACGTTGACCTGCGCGAGGCCGGCGCGGAAATGGCCCACCAGCGCATTGGCGAAGTTGAAGATGCGATCGGTGAGGCCGATCTCGTTCATCAGCATCCCGGCCATGATGAAGAAGGGCACCGCGAGCAGGGCAGGGCTGTCGACGCCCTCCAGGATCTGGACCGGGACGATGTAGAGCTCGCCGCCGAAGCCGGCGTAGAGGAGCGTCGCCACCACCGCGCCGCCGATCGACATGCCGATCGGCACGCGGAGCATCATGAGGGCGATGAAGAGCCCGAACAGGAGCCAGGTCATGTCACAGCACCGCGCCGTGGCCGCGGGCGCGCGACGGCAGACCGATCGCGGCGCGGGCCAGGTCGAGCGCGACGTCGAGCGCCACGAGGAAGGAGGAGACGAAGAGCGGGAGCGAGAGCGCCCAGCGCGGCAGGCCGGTCAATTCGATCTCGCCCTCCTGGGCGGCGAGGACCTCGGGCGCTACCAGCAGGATGGTGGCGAGCACGCCCAGCACGACCAGGTCGGCGAAGACGCGCAGCGCCGCCTTGCCGCCGCCGCCGAGCCGGTCATGGACGAAATCCACCGTGATGTCCGTGCCGCGGCGATAGACGACATACATGCCGATGAAGGTGCACCAGACGAACAGCACCGTGGTCCACGGGAAGACCAGGAGGATGCCCCGGTCGGAAACGCCGCGGACCAGGATGTTGGCCATGTTCGCGACGAGCATGGCCGCGAGGCAGGCATTGGCGGCGCGCAGGAAGAGCGTCTCGAGCGCCGCCAGCCAGCCCTCGACGCGGTCGATCGTGGCGTTCATCGCGCGCACGCCACGGCCGCGTCGCGCGGCGCGGGCGTCACTTGCTGCGCGCCGCGGCGACCGCCGCCATGTAGCCCTTCGGCAGGGTGCCCGACCTCTCCGCCGCGTCGTAGAACTCCTTCATGCGCGCGACGAAGGGCGCGATGTCGATGTCGCTGTACGTGACGCCCTGCGCCTTCATGCGCGTGATCGACTCGTCGGCCTCGCGGCCCATCAGGTTCTGGCTGTAGGCGCCCGCCTCGGCATAGGCGCGCATCAGCGCCTGCCTCGCCTCCGGCGACAGGCGGTCCAGCGCGCGCGCGTTCGTCATGAACGCGACCTCCTGGTAGTACTCGTTGTGGCGCACGATGTGCGGCGCGACCTCGTAGAAGCGCATGGACTCGACCAGCGCGATCGGGCTGTTCACCGCTTGCACGATGCCGCTGTTGATCGACTGGTAGACCTCGGTCCAGGGAAGCACGCGGGTCTCGGTCCCCAGATGCGCCCAGACGTCCGCGGCCAGCTTGTCGGGATGCAGCCGCAGCTTCAGGCCCTTCATCTCCGCGAGGCTCGCGACCGGCTTCCTGGTCACCAGGACGCGATATGGGCCGCGCACCATCGCCCCGAGGTCGCCGATCACGGTTATCCCCGCGACCTTGCGCGCGTCGGCGATCCAGCCCTGGACGAGCGGCCCGTTGGTGAAGCGCACCCAGTGCTCGCGGTCGTCGAACAGGAACGGCGCGCTGATCCACTTCGCGTCCGGAACCCATTTCTGCAGATAGGTCGCGCCCTCGGCATAGATGTGGATCGTGCCCATCTTGAGCTGCTCGAGCACGGCATCGTCCTTGCCCAGCTGCTCCGACGGATACACCTGGATCTTGAACTTGCCGCGCGAATGTTGGTCGACGAGGTCGGCGAAGCGCTGGAAGACCTTGCCCTCCGGGCTTCCCGCGGGCTGCTTGGTCGACATGCGCCAGGTCTGCGCGACCGCCGGCGACGCGACGGCGGCGAAGGCGAGCGCGGCGCCCAGGAGGGCGCGACGCAGGAAGCTGGAGCTGCGCGTGAAGCTGTTCGCCGGCATGATCGGATCCTCCCTGCATGAACGGGACCGCGGCCGGCGTCGCCGCCATCCGCCATCAGCTATGGCGACTATGCCCGGGCCGGTGCCGCTTGCAAGGGGCGATTCCCCGCTTCGCCGGCGCCAGCGGCGGCGCTAGCCTGACGACCGCATGATCAAGCTCGTCCTCGTCGACGTCGACGGCACGCTCCATGGCGCCGGCGGCGTCCATCCCCGGGTCTGGGAGGCGGCCGACCGCGCGCGCGCGCGAGGCCTGCATCTCGGCATCTGCACGGGGCGCTCGGGCGTCGGCGCGGCGCTCGACTATGCGCGCCGGCTCGATCCCGGCGGCCTGCACATCTTCGACTCGGGCGCGGTGATCCTCGGCGGCGATGGCGCGGTGGCGCGCGCGGCCGGGCTGCCGCGCGAGCTCTGCCAGCAGGTCCTGGAGCTTGCTTGCGCGGAGGACCTCGAGCTCGAGCTCTACACCGCGGAGGGCGGCTACTACGTGCGCCGGCTGACGCCCGACATCGAGACGCACGCGGCCATGCTGCGCCGGAAGGTGGAGGTCGCGGACCTCGCGCGGCCGCCCGGCACGCCGGTGCGCGTGCAGTTCGTGGCGCGCGAGGGCGACGCCTGGAGCCGCGCGCGCGCGGCGACGGTCGCCATGCCGGGCGTCGACATCCACGAGGCGGGCGCGCCGACGATGCCGGGCATCGTCTTCGCCTCGGTGACGGCGAGCGGCGTGTCGAAGCTGTCGGCCGCGCGCCATCTCGCCGCGCATTACGGCCTGCCCGACCTCGCGCGCGTCGCGATGGCGGGCGACGGCGACAACGACCTCGAGCTCATCCGCGCCGCCGGCCTCGGCATCGCCATGGGCAACGCGCCGGGCCACGTGCGCGCGGCGGCGGACCGCGTGGTGGGCCATGTCGACGAGGCGGGCCTCGCCGACGCGCTGGACGCGCTCTAGCCCGTTACCTTCTCCTGCGACCTTGTGCCCATCCGTCGCGCGGCGCCGCACGGGCAGGATCCCGCCAGCGCCACGTGGCGCAAGCCGCCGGGGGATCCCAGCGCGATGCTCTTCGCCGCCCGCGACCGCGCGCTGTGCGCGCTCCTGGCCGCCCACCTGCCCGGCAGCACCTGCATTCCCATCTCCACCATCGACACCGGCGCCTGCCCGCGCGGTGGAACCTGGGAGCGCCTCTGCCACATCGTCGATCGCGCGCGATCGTCCTACGTGGTCCAGCTCGACGCCGACACGCTCGTGCGCGGCCCGATGGACACCGTGCCGGGCCGCGCAAGTCCCCGCGGCGCGCCCTCAGAGGATGAACTTGCTGAGGTCGGCGTTGCGCGCGAGGTCGCCCACCTTGCCGCGCACGTAGGCGGCGTCGACGCGCAGCGAGGTGCCGGGCTGGTCGGTCGCCGCGAAGCTGACCTCCTCGAGCAGCCGCTCGAGGATCGTGTGCAGGCGCCGCGCGCCGATGTTCTCCACGCTGCGGTTCACCTCGGCGGCCAGCCGCGCGATCTCCTCGATGCCGTCCTCCGCGAAGTCGAGCGCGACGTCCTCGGTCTTCAGCAGCGCCTGGTACTGACGCAGCAGGCTGTTCTCCGGCTCCGTGAGGATGCGAACGAAGTCCTCGCGCTCTAGGCCCTTGAGCTCGACGCGGATCGGCAGGCGGCCCTGCAGCTCGGGCAGGAGGTCGGAGGGCTTGGCAAGGTGGAACGCGCCCGAGGCGATGAACAGCACGTGGTCGGTCCTGACCGGCCCGTGCTTCGTCGCCACGGTCGTGCCCTCGATCAGCGGCAGCAGGTCGCGCTGCACGCCCTCTCGGCTGACATCTGCGCCCGAGCGGCCCTCGCGCGCGCTGATCTTGTCGATCTCGTCGATGAAGACGATGCCGTTCTGCTCGACCGCGGCCCTGGCCTCGCGCAGCACGCGCTCCTGGTCGAGCAGCTTGTCGGATTCCTCGCCGATCAGGATGTCGTGGCTCTCGCGCACGCTCATGCGGCGCGGACGCGACCTGCCGCCGAAGGCCTTGCCCAGCATCTCGCCGAGGTTGATGACGCCCATCTGGCCCGGCATGCCCGGCATGTCCATCTGCGGCACCTGCAGCCCGGCGCCATCCTGCACCTGGACCTCGATCTCGCGCTGGTCGAGCGAGCCCTCGCGCAGCATGCGGCGGAACTTCTGGCGCGTCTCAGCCGAGGCGTTCTCCCCGACCAGCGCGTCGAGCACGCGTTCCTCCGCGGCGAGCTCGGCGCGCGCGCGCACGTCCTTGCGCAGGCGCTCGCGCGTCATGCCGATCGCGACCTCGAGCAGGTCGCGCGCGATCGACTCGACGTCGCGCCCGACATAGCCGACCTCGGTGAACTTGGTCGCCTCGACCTTGAGGAAGGGCGCCTGCGCGAGGCGCGCGAGGCGTCGCGCGATCTCCGTCTTGCCGCAGCCCGTCGGCCCGATCATCAGGATGTTCTTGGGCAGCACCTCCTCGCGCAGCTCCGGCGGCAGCTGCAGGCGCCGCCAGCGATTGCGCAGCGCGATCGCCACCGCGCGCTTGGCGGCGTTCTGGCCGACGATGAAGCGGTCGAGCTCGGAGACGATCTCGCGCGGGGAAAAGCTGGTCATCGCTGCGTCCTGGATGGAGGTGTCGCGCCGCAATGGCGGCTTCCGCATTTATGCCGCTCGCACCGCGCGATCAAGCGCCGTGCCGCCGCCGAGCCCGCGGCGTCAGACGATCTCCTCGATGACGACGTTGGTGTTCGTGTAGACGCAGATGTCGGCGGCGATGCGCATCGCGCGCTCCGCGATCTCGCGCGCCGACAGCCCGTCGACGCCGGCGAGCGCGCGCGCCGCCGCGAGCGCGTAGCTGCCGCCCGAGCCGATCCCGACCAGCCCGTCCTCGGGCTCGAGCACGTCGCCCGTCCCGGTCAGGACCAGAGAGACCTCGCGGTCGGCGACCGCCATCATCGCCTCGAGCCGGCGCAGGTAGCGGTCCGTGCGCCAGTCCTTGGCGAGCTCGACGCAGGCGCGGGCGAGCTGGCCCGGGTGCTGCTCCAGCTTCGCCTCCAGCCGCTCGAACAGGGTGAAGGCGTCGGCAGTCGCGCCGGCGAAGCCCGCGAGGATGGCGCCACCGCCAAGGCGCCGCACCTTGCGCGCGTTCGACTTGATCACCGTCGCGCCGAGGCTGACCTGGCCGTCGCCCGCGATCACGACCCTCCCGCCGCGGCGCACCGACAGGATCGTGGTGCCGTGCCAGAGCTTGGCGGTGGAATCGTCCGTCATCGCGCGAAAACCCCTCGGGGAAGGAAGGTCCACCTAGGCATCTCCCGCGCGGCGATCAAGCGCGGCGCGGCTTGCCGTGGCGCGATCCTGCCACATCTCGAGCCGCGCCGGGGGCTTGCCCCGGCCAAAGGATCAGGGAGGTCCACATGCAGTCCAGCTTTCGCGCCCTCGCCGGGGCGCTCGCGCTTGCCTTGGCAGCCATCCCGGGGGTCGCGCTCGCGCAGTTCGCCCTTCCGCCGCTGCCCTATGCCGCCAGCGCCCTGGAGCCGCATATCGACACCATGACGATGGAGATCCACCACGGCCGCCACCACCAGGCCTTCATCACGGCGCTCAACGCCCAGGCGAAGGACAACCCGGCGCTGCGGCCCGACGCGGTCGAGGCCACGCTGCGCGAGATCTCGAAGCACCCGGTCGCCGCGCGCAACGCGCTGGGCGGCCACTACAACCACTCCCTCTTCTGGGAGGTGATGGCGCCGGCGAGCCAGTCGGGCAGGCCCCCGGCTGCCCTCGCCGCGGCGATCGACGCGGCCTTCGGCTCGGGCTGGGCGTGGCTGGTGGTCACGGCTGACCGCAAGCTCGCGATCACCTCCACGGCGAACCAGGACAACCCGCTGATGGACGTCGCGGGGATCGAGCGCGGCACGCCGGTGCTCGGCCTCGATGTCTGGGAGCATGCCTACTACCTCAAGTACCAGAACCGCCGCGCCGACTACGTCACGACCTGGTGGAACGTCGTGAACTGGGCCGAGGTCGGCCGCCGCTACGAGGCCGCGATGCGCTGAACGCCATCGCTTGATCCCCGGGCGCGCGCGGTCCATCGTCGCCGCGCGCGATACCGGGAGGGCGCGGGGACATGGCGGCATTCGAGATCGATCGCTTCGTCGAGGATTGCAGGCAGGCTGTCGCCCAGGACCCGAGCCACAAGGCCGCGCGCGAGGTCGTGGCGCGCGCCGTCGCCGACCCCGCCGCCGTGCTCGCTGGGCTGGGCGCGCCGACCCGCGCGGGCGTGCAGCGCATCCATCGCTCCCCGACGCTCACGATCCTCAACCTCGTCTGGGGCCCGATGATGACGCTGATGCCGCACAACCACCGCATGTGGGCTGTGATCGGCATCTACACCGGGCGCGAGGACAACATCTTCTGGCGCCGCATCGAGGGCGATCCCGATGGCCGCGTCGAGGCCGCCGGCGCGCATGCGCTCTCGGCCGGCGACTGCGTGCCGCTCGGCCGCGACATCGTCCACTCCGTCACCAACCCGATCCCGCGCCTGACCGCGGCGCTGCATGTCTATGGCGGCGACTTCTTCGCCGACGGGCGCAGCGAGTGGGACGCCGAGACGCTGCGCGAGAAGCCCTACGACGTCGAGAAGAACATGCGCCTGTTCGAGGAATCGAACGCGCGCGTCGCCGCGGGCTGAGCCGTCGCGCGGCCCGGCCCGCGGCCGCGCGCCTCACTTCTTCTCGATGTTCCACATCGGCGGCAGCGACGGCGTGACGATCACGCCCGACAGCCGGTCGGAGCGGTAGGCGACCGGGTTCCGCCACTGGCTGAAGTGGATGTAGGGCACCAGCTCGTAGGCCTTGCGCGAGATCTCCGCGGCAACGCGCTTGCGCGAGGCGAGGTCGGGCGCGAAGGCCCAGCTGGCGCGCAGCGCCTCGTAGTCCTTGTCGCAGGGCCAGCCGAACCATGCCCTCTCGCAGCCCATCGACAGCGCCGTGTGCGTCACCGGCGTCGCGGAGTTCAGGACCGTCGTGCCGGTGATGAAGATGTTCCAGCCGCCCTGCGCGGGCGGCTCCTTCTTCGCGCGGCGCGTGACCACCGTGCCCCAGTCCATCGCCTGCACGTCGAGGTTCAGGAACTTCGCGTCGCGCATCTGCTGGATGAGCACGAGGTTCGCGGGGTTGATGTACTGGTGGTCCGTGGCGTGCAGGATCGTGATCTTCTCGCCCTTGTACCCGGCGGCGCGGAATAGCGCCTCGGCCTTGCGGAAGTCCTTCGGCGCGCGATAGGCCTCGCTGCCGGCATCGGTCTCCATCGCCACGCCGCAGCCGAAGAACGAGTAGCAGACGGTCTGCAGCTTCGGGTCCGCGGCGATGGTGTTCAGGAAGTCCGGCATGTGCACGACATGCAGCATCGCCTGGCGCGCGCGCACGTCGTTGAACGGCGGGTGCAGGTGGTTGAGCTGGATGATCCCGGCCGTCCCCATCGCGGGATGGGTGTCGAGCTTCACCCCTGGCGTGCGCGCGAGCATCGGCAGGAAGTCGGGCAGCGGGTTCTCCAGGAAGTCGATCTCGCCCGCGATCAGCGCGGCCTGCGCGGTCTGCGGGTCGGGCATCCAGACGAATTCGACGCGGTCGACCTTGGCGACCTTGCCGCCGGCATGGCCCGAGGGCGGCTCCTTGCGCGGGACGTAGTTGGCGAACCGCACGTAGACGGTCTTGC